>Ga0326513_10004292_pt1 | contig 10237 bp, 6 predicted proteins | sample 2_2465_0518_D_FD_203654 | JGI IMG/M metagenome (GOLD analysis project Ga0326513, IMG submission 203654) | Bovine rumen microbial communities from UC Davis, California, United States - 2_2465_0518 | ecosystem: Host-associated > Mammals > Digestive system > Stomach > Rumen | place: USA: California...
CACTATCATACGGCTATCCTACGGTTATCTATCGGTTATCTATCGGATTTTCTTGCTGAAACATGGGTGCAAAGGTAATATAATTTGGTGGGATATGCAAGAGTTTTTGCGAGGTTTTTCGCCTGATTCGGTGAATTTTGCGAGTTATTGTTGGAGATGTGCCGAAAAAGTTGTATCTTTGCGGTGTTTTATGGGATGGATTGTGCGAGTTGGGAGATAGAGTTATCTATGATTCGGCAGGCATCTTGTAAGACGAGTGGACTTTATTTTATTGAAAAGATGTATTCCTACTGAACAGATGTATTCCTGCGTTCCTGCTGAACACCATCTACGAAGGCGAAGAGTTGGTTAAGTTCCTGCCTAACAAGGTGAAGAAATACTTTGCAGACAACGATATCAAAGTTTATTATATCAACGCTACCAAGATTGCGCAGGAGATTGGCTTGGGCAACCGCACCAACACCATTCTGCAATCCGCTTTCTTCCGTATCACCGGCGTTATCCCTGTTGAGAAAGCCGTTGAGGAGATGAAGCACTTCATCGTTAAGTCCTACGGCAAGAAAGGCGAGGATGTGGTTAACAAGAACTATGCAGCCGTTGACCGCGGCGGCGAATATCACGAGCTTGCCATTGATAAGGCTTGGTCGCAGCTTGACGCAGCCGCTGACGTAGTTAAACCGACCGACGGCGACGAGTTCATCAACAAGGTTGTTCGTCCTATCAACGCACAAGACGGCGACTTGCTGCCTGTTTCTGCCTTCAAGGGTATCGAAGACGGCACATGGCCTGCAGGTACGGCTAAGTTTGAGAAACGCGGTGTGTCGGCTTTTGTGCCGGTATGGAACGCTGAGAACTGTATCCAATGTAACAAGTGCGCATACGTTTGTCCTCACGCTTGTATCCGTCCGTTCGTGCTCGACGAGAACGAAGTCAAGGGCTTGAACGCCGCTACTATCGAGATGAAGGCTCCTGCCGCTATGAAGGGTATGCATTTCCGTATCCAAGTGGGCGTGATGGACTGCCTCGGCTGCGGCAACTGCGTGGACGTTTGTCCGGGCAATCCGAAGACCGGCAAGGCTCTGTCTATGGTGCCGCTTGAGGGGCAGGAAGCAGAAGCTGCTAATTGGAACTACTGCGCTGAGAATGTTAAATCGAAACAAGACCTCGTTGACATCAAGTCGAACGTTAAGAACTCGCAGTTCGCTACTCCGCTGTTTGAGTTCTCGGGCGCATGCTCGGGTTGCGGTGAGACACCTTACGTCAAACTCATTGCCCAACTCTTCGGCGACCGTCAGATTGCTGCCAACGCTACAGGTTGTACCTCAATCTATTCAGGTTCAGTGCCTTCTACTCCTTACACCACCAACGAGAAAGGTCATGGTCCGGCTTGGTCGAACTCACTGTTTGAGGACTTCTGCGAGTACGGTCTCGGTATGCAGATTGCTCACCGCAAAATCAAAGAGCGTCTTGTTCGCCTTATGACCGAAGCACAGGCTTGCGAGTGCTGTTCAGACGAGCTGAAGGCTATGTTCCAAGAGTGGATTGCCAACAAGAACGACGCAGAGGTAACCAACCGTCTGTATGAGCCGCTTGTAGCTGCTTGCGAGGCTTGCGGCTGTGAGAAATGCCAAGAGATATTGAAATACAAAGACCATATCGTTAAACGCTCGCAGTGGATTATCGGTGGCGACGGTGCTTCGTACGACATCGGTTACGGCGGACTCGACCACGTGATTGCATCGGGTGAGGATGTGAATATCCTTGTGCTTGATACCGAGGTGTACTCCAACACCGGCGGTCAGGCTTCGAAGGCTACTCCTATCGGTGCTATCGCTAAGTTTGCTGCTGCTGGTAAGCGTGTGCGCAAGAAAGACCTTGGTATGATTGCTACCACATACGGCTATGTCTATGTTGCTCAGATAGCAATGGGTGCTGACCAAGCACAGACCCTGAAGGCAATCCGCGAGGCAGAGGCTTATCCGGGACCGTCACTCATTATCGCTTACGCTCCGTGTATCAACCACGGTCTGAAAGCCGGTATGGGCAAGAGCCAGGCAGAGGAAGCCAAGGCTGTTGAATGCGGTTACTGGCACTTGTGGCGTTACAATCCGCAGCTTGAGGCAGAAGGCAAGAATCCGTTTGCGCTTGATTCGAAAGAGCCGCAGTGGGAGAAATTCGCCGACTACCTGAAGGGTGAGGTTCGTTTCGCGAGTGTGATGAAGCAGTTCCCTGCCGAAGCTGCCGACCTCTTCAAAGCCGCCGAAGACAACGCCAAATGGCGCTACCGCAGCTACCAGAGGATGCTCAGCACCGACTGGAGCAAACCGGAAGGTGAGTAAGGCTGAATAAGGATTTCGGCAGAGCCGATGTCGGATTATCCGACCGAATTGACAAAAACGCTCGGCATAATGCCGAGAACTTAACAGACTAAGAAACAATAAAGGCATTCCACGAGGGAGTGCCTTTATTGTTTAGAGTATCATATTATTTGATTACTGGTAGAACTATGCAAGGTCTTTCAAAGCAAACCATACTCCCAATGCAATTGCAATAATTACACTAACAACTATTGAAATTATGCAACCTTTTGAAGAATTCCCTGAAGATGAAGAATTTTGTGCTTCTGTTTCCCACTTCGGTTTAAGTACCTTATGCCAGTTCTCAACAACATCTTTATGCTCTAAATAAAATGTAAGTGCCTTAATAAACTTGTCACATTCAGATTGCAAATATGCTTGATTACCTGTTATAAAAGCACCCTGACGTTCTGATACGAGTATTTTAAGAATAGAACTATTTTCGTCTACTTTCTTAGTTGTAATGGAAAATTGTGAATTAACTTGCCCAAAACTATACGAGCCAAAAGTGTCATTATTTTCAGGATTGACACAATTTAAATCCCAATGCAACGAATCGGCATCAAGTCCTAATAACCCAGGAATATTCATACCTTCACCAATCATTGCATGAAGAGCATTTTTAACTTGATCCACTTGAAAAGGAATTTCATTTTCCCATTCAAATTTGTTTAGATTGTTAGCTAGTCCCATAGTTTGTAATGTTTTTCGTCCCGCGCAGCCACAGCAAGACAATTAAAATAATACAAAAGCGTGAGGCTGCTATGCCACACACTTTATAGAGAGGTAATTAGGAAAACCTTGCAGTAAGTATGTACATAATAGCTCCACGCTGAAACGTGGAAACTATTTGCCATGCTCTCACTGCGAAAAGTTCCTAATTTTTCTCTATAAAGAGTAAAGCAAACGCTTCTTTTAATTCAATATGTCTTTCTTGCTTTTTAGCGTCGTGCAAGCGACGGGATCTATATTAGTGTTCAAATAAATTATAAAACTCGATTGCTGTCATAAATTGGTATTTTGGACTAGACAAAAATATTTTCTTCAACTCATTTATACGTGCCTGCTTGCATGTTGGCTTCAATACCGAAGATGAGAACAACAAGTATAGTGGTGGAACGACATGAAAACTCTCATCTTCAATCAAGTCTCGTGAACCTGCTATTTTATCTTCTATCTCTCGTTTTGAAACATTCTTAACATTTTCTACTCTAAACTTAGCTTCTGCTAGAAAAATTTTATTCTTGTAGATACAAAGCAAAATATCAGTAGATGCCTTTATGTCCGTTTTGTTTGCCTTTGCCAAATGGATTTGCACATCATCTAAAGCTACTGCCTTTTGATCATCGGAAAACAGGTTCTCACTATCAACACATCCTTCTCTTTTTAATAAAGAATGTAGTCCAATAATATTTCCAGTTTGTAAGCCATTTATTTGGATACCTTCCGGCGACACAATTGTATATTTAGTCGTTGTCTGTTCCATACTTGTCTATGAGATCGAAGGACTTATTGAACGACTCAAATATAGGCTCTATATCCTGACCTAACGAGCGGTAGTTATAATTAAACGGTTTTTCCACATCTTCTTCGCTTAAATAATATGATAATTCATCAAGACATTCTTCCTTTGTAGCAATATATTTTATTGCACTTACGAAATCTGTGCTATGAGAAGCGATGAAGAATTTTGTCCCTAATTTCTTGTGAATAAGAACAAGCATTCGTGCGTATTCTACGATCCATTGGGGGTGCAAATGCGCTTCCGGTTCATCAATTATCAACAAAGTATTTTTATCGATAAACCCATTGTCTAATAAGATTTGTAGAATAGAGAATGACTTTATACCTGTAGCACTTTCGAATAAATTAAAACTTTCACCGTCATTACGTTTAAAACGCAATGGGTCTTTCATAGAAGAAACATCAAAAGTAGCTTCTCCACCTATATTATCACTGATTTTCTCTATCAAATCATGGTTGTTGTGAAATGAATTTTGGTGTTGCAACAACCTATATAATTCACTCCAATACTCTACATGAGGGCGCGTATATTGGGTTCCAACCATCATAGGTGTATCGATATACGCAACACGGCGGATAGTACTCAATACGGGAACATGCTTCACTTTACCAGCCCCAAAGAATGGCATCCCATATTCTGAAATAATGACATTGCGCAATGTCTCGTGCAACTTGCCTTCTACGAAAGCTTGATAAGGGATGTATTCACGCTTAACAATCATTTGCTCTTCTGCGTCAAATAATTCTTGCGTAGTTACTATCAAGTCTGCCATTAAGTCTGTAATAGACTTATCTGTTGTCTTCTTTAAAATATCATTTTTTATAATATTGCTAATGCGAGTTATATAAAGAAAATTATTATTGTCTTTTGATAATTTATCCAGAATCTCTTTATAGGTGGTTAATGATTTTACCAAACTATCTTTACGTTCTTTGTCATTAACTGCATTTCGGTAGTCTGGGTAATATCCTCCTAATTGGTCGGGAAAATAATTACGTAATTCTCCATCTAATACTTCTACAACATTTACTATAGAACTTAAAGAGATAGAAAATTGTAATCTAGCAATGGATGTGTAGTCGTTAGCATATTTAATAGCATAATACAACAAGCGAGAGATAGTGCTCTTGCCTGAACTATTCACACCTGACAAAACTGTTATTCCATTCAATTCAATTTCGGCACTCTTTACCGCGCGCAAATTACGAATTGAAATTTTAATATCTTCCATATAAACATATATTTGCGTGCAAATGTACGACTTTTTTCGCATATTACAAAAACTTTTCAGATTTTTGCGTTAAAATTAGCATTATTCTATGTGTTTTATGTTTTAAGGTATAGGTAGATGAGCGAATATATGAAGATATTGCGGGCTTTTTGTTGTTTGTGTTTGAGTACGATTGAAACTATAGAAACTATCATCGCTCGGGTTGCGGTGAGACACCTTACGTTAAACTCATTGCCCAACTCTTCGGCGACCGTCAGATTGCTGCCAACGCTACGGGTTGTACCTCTATCTACTCAGGTTCAGTGCCTTCCACACCTTATACCACCAATGAGAAAGGTCATGGTCCGGCTTGGTCGAACTCACTGTTTGAGGACTTCTGCGAGTACGGTCTCGGTATGCAGATTGCTCACCGCAAAATCAAAGAGCGTCTTGTTCGCCTTATGACCGAAGCACAGACCTGCGAGTGCTGCTCAGATGAACTGAAGGCTATGTTCCAAGAATGGATTGCCAACAAGAACGACGCAGAGGTAACCAACCGCTTGTATGAGCCGCTTGTTGCTGCTTGCGAGGCTTGCGGTTGCGAGAAGTGCCAAGAGATTTTGAAATACAAAGACCATATCGTTAAACGCTCGCAGTGGATTATCGGTGGTGACGGTGCTTCGTACGACATCGGTTACGGCGGACTCGACCACGTGATTGCATCTGGCGAGGATGTGAATATCCTCGTGCTTGATACAGAGGTTTACTCGAACACCGGCGGTCAGGCATCTAAGGCTACACCTATCGGCGCTATTGCCAAGTTTGCTGCCGCAGGTAAGCGCGTTCGCAAGAAAGACCTCGGCATGATTGCTACCACTTACGGTTATGTCTATGTGGCTCAGATAGCTATGGGTGCTGACCAAGCGCAGACCCTGAAGGCTATCCGTGAGGCAGAGGCTTATCCCGGACCGTCACTCATCATCGCTTACGCTCCGTGTATCAACCACGGTCTGAAAGCCGGTATGGGCAAGAGCCAAGCCGAAGAGGCAAAGGCTGTAGAGTGCGGTTACTGGCACCTGTGGCGTTACAACCCACAGCTTGAGGCAGAGGGCAAGAACCCGTTTGCGCTTGACTCGAAAGAGCCGCAGTGGGAGAAGTTCGCCGACTACCTGAAGGGTGAGGTTCGTTTCGCGTCAGTAATGAAACAGTTCCCTGCCGAAGCCGCTGACCTCTTCAAAGCCGCCGAAGACAACGCCAAATGGCGCTACCGCAGCTACCAGCGTATGCTCAGCACCGACTGGAGCAAAGCAGAAGGTGAATAAGGATTTTGGCAAAGCCGATGTCGGATATATCCGACCTAATGGACAAAGAAGAAATAAGGCAATCCGTTGTGGGTTGCCTTGTTTTTATCCGCTCATGAATGAGCAAAGCGAAAACGCTATGTTGCGGCTCTGCGAGCTGTGTCCGAATACCATTCGGACGCAATGGACAAAAAAACAATAAAGGCATTCCACGATTATAGGGAGTACCTTTATTGTTTGATTATATCACATGACATCACTTCATATGAAAACACTCTCGAAGTCTATTTGGCGCAAATAATTGATACTATCCTCAAAAAGTGTGTCCAGATAGGAGCATAAAAAGAGAATTCGCGAGAATTCGTTGCCTTTATGTTTCGTGTCTATAAGTGTTTATCCATAAAAAATACAAACTACAATATAATTTTTTTTGTTATAATACGATTGTCATCCTGAAAAGATAAAATAAATACACCAGATAGATTATATGGTAGTTTCAATGTGCCTTCTCCTTCATCTGTATATATAGAATAATAATGATGACCATATATATCAAAGAGAGAAAGTTTAAGTTTTTGAGGAGCATAAAACTTGACTATTCTACTTGTTGGATTTACAGATATTAGTAATGGCTCTTCATATAATAGTTCATTGCTAATATCTGTAATCACAATAGGACAAGTGCATATTGAGTAATTTTCACCAGACCTTATCATAGAAGCATATACATTATCACCCGTATGTAAATATTGTGGCTTGTATATATATGATTCTCCATCTGTGATTATATTGTGATTATTTACATACCAATCAAATTGTGAAAAATCGTATCCTCCATTATAATCTGTATTCAGTACAGCAACGACATCATTCCAATTTTGTTCTAATAACCAAGATGGATATTTTATCATAAAAGACATTTCATAGGCAGACAATGATGGTAAACAAGCACCATTATTAAATTCAATACGTACCTTATAAATGTCGGGACGCAGATATATCTTATCTGCGAATTGTGGAATTTTATCTGTTATGATTGCCTGAAATGGTGCATCATGAACATCCTTAAAACCCATTTGTCTTGCATAATTATCGTAGTATAAACTATACGTAAGTGGTGTTGGACCTGTATAGTTGTATTTTATTTGATAAACAGAATCATCGGCACAGGCATTATCAACATTTGCAGACGAGATAATGGTTGTTGCCACTGTTGATAATCTTAAAGTATGTATTTCGCATCCGTCTCCTAAGGGTTGATAAATCGTGTCAGTGTATATACCATCGTTATATAATGTATTACCGGCAAAAACGTAATAATCTCCCAAACATATAGAAGCATCAATGGTATCTATTATCGTTGGGCGAGTACGTAAGGTAAGAATATAGACACTATCACATCCACAAATGGTCGGTATGGTATCTTTGTAAATACCTGTCTTGTTTAACATTTTACCTTGAAACTTGTAGTAATCAAAATCACAAATAGTTGCAGATTCATTAAACTGGTAAGTTTTATTTACCGTAATATCTAGTTTATAAATACTATCGCAACCTGTAGTCGTCTTTAAACTATCGTAGTATAGTCCTGTCTGATTATAAATCTTTCCTCTGTATGGATAAGGATGATTATCACATATAGTAACCTTTTCTTCAAAAAAATATGTCTGGTTAACAGTAAGATTTAGTTTGTATATGCTATCACAACCTTCTTGTGTTTTGAGATAGTCATAGTATGTACCTGTATGATTAAGAATTATACCTCTAAAATCATATGTTTCATTATCACATATAGATACATTCTTCTCAAATAGGTATGTCGGATTTACTATTAAAATAAGTTTTATAATACTGTCACAACCCATAACGCTTTTGAGCGAATCATAATAGATACCACCTTCAGAGAGTTGTTGTCCTTTGAAAAAGTAACTTTCTCCCTTACATATATGAATTGTTTTATTTATCTCGTATTTAGGTAAAACTTTGAGGTTAAGTTTATACACGCTGTCGCAACCATTTATGGAGAATAAACTATCATAATAAATGCCGGATTCAGACAATACCCTTCCGCGAAAATTATATTCTTCATTATCGCATATTGTAACAGTCTTTTCAATAAGAGATGTTGGGTTAACTTTAAGAGTAAGTTTGTAAATACTATCACAGCCATTTCTTGTTAATAAACTATCATAATATATTCCGGCTGCGAATAATTGTTTGCCACGAAAAGAATAGGGCTGATAATCACAAGTGTATGCCTCTTGTTCAAAAAAATATGACGGATTTACAACCATATGAAGGATGGTTGTACTATCACATCCATAAGATGTTTCTATTGTATGTGTGTACGTCCCTGCAGATTCTATTCGTTGTGAATTAAACATAAAGAATCCATTGCTACATATTGTATCGTACAAATGTTTTGTATGTTCATCAGCATATCCACGCATAAAAATGTTCTTCTCATACGTATGCTCGCAATTCCCATTTGTTAATTTTGCTGTTAAACGTATCCGATAATTGCCGGTATTTTCATAGAAAATAGGAGTAGTTATATCTTTTGTATTAACAATCCTACCATCTCCTAAATCCCATATATATTCATCACAATCTTCCATCGGGGAATTAGGCAATTGCCCATCTCTTGATACAGAACTCAAATTTGTTAAGTATAACGTATCAACACAAGTTCCTTTTTTAACATAGTTGAAATTTGCTAACGGTAATCTAGGATCTGCTTTTACGTTAAGAGTAAAACTGCAAGTTGGTTTACCTGTTTGATTGACTTCACAATAATACATTGTTTCATCCGTTGGAACGGTTATTGATTGTGAGTTTCCAATAATCTGTTTTGTTGAACCATCCAGTGTGTACCATTTGTATTCAAATCCATCTGGTCCGGAAAATTTGCTCATTGCATTTCGCCCACACGTTAATGACTTTATCTTTTTCTGCTGACATGAAATATTAAGATAGGCATATCCATAATGTCCTTTTCGTTCACAATCATATGTGGTAAAGCGAATGTGAATGGTTTGTCCACTATAAGCAGATAAGTCTAAGCCAACAGCTGTCCAATCTTTCCATAATATCCCATCAGAAGATACATTCCAGCCCAAACTTTGACTTGCTATAAAGTCAAACGCACCGCAATAACTATCTACTAAATGATTATTTTCGTCCAATATCTCTAATGTAAGCCGTGGTTGCTCACTTGGTGTATGACCAGGGTCTTCCATTACTGCAGCATACTTAAATACAAGAATTGGATTTGTTTCGTTGTCAACATTATACTCATAAGTTATGCTTTCCGCTTGAGCTCCTACACTCCAATTTCCAAGACGCACAGATGCATATTCACCAACGGGAACAGTACGAAGGTTATTATCAGTACGTGGGTCTCTCTCATTTGGATCAGTATGAATTGTATGTCGGCTTGAACCAGCACTTGGTCCATCGTCAATGATTCCTACATATCCATACGGATTTGCAAAAGTACCATACGTACATTTAACAGATGAAGAACGCAAATCGGTGAAATCAATACATTGCGCTATTGATAGAACCGAAATTAATAGATAAAAATGTAATATGAGAAAACGTTTCATTGTGTGTGTAAATTAATAGCAATGGCAACTACGCGTTGGGATGCGCAGCATAAATGTAATTTTTAGTCCGACACTAAAAGGCAATACTTTATGAGTTGTTGTTGCTTTACACTACTGTCCACTAAAAAATGGACGATTAAAAATTAAAGTCAAACAATAATGGTTCACTTGAATCAAGGTGTTCTTTGTCATTTTGAAAATTAGTTTTGTTGAGTAAATCTGTAAGGTGCATTTTG
>Ga0326513_10004293_pt1 | contig 10233 bp, 9 predicted proteins | sample 2_2465_0518_D_FD_203654 | JGI IMG/M metagenome (GOLD analysis project Ga0326513, IMG submission 203654) | Bovine rumen microbial communities from UC Davis, California, United States - 2_2465_0518 | ecosystem: Host-associated > Mammals > Digestive system > Stomach > Rumen | place: USA: California...
GTGGATTCACGCTGGCCGTATTCATGGCCAATGCCGGTGGCGCCTGGGATAATGCAAAGAAGAATATCGAAGAGGGTAACTTCGGCGGTAAGGGTTCGTTTGCCCATAAGGCCTGTATCGTCGGTGATACCGTAGGTGACCCGTTCAAAGATACATCTGGTCCGTCGCTGAACATCCTCATTAAGCTGATGTCGATGGTCAGCATCGTGATGGCCGGACTCACCGTGGCCTTCTCATAGGCACAATCTAGCCTTGGCGCATCTGCCGGAGGAGCTCTTTCTGACGTTCAGAGAGGTTCTCCGGCAGTTTGATTTGATAGGTGATAATCAGGTCGCCGAAAGTGCCATCACCCCGATCATAACCCTTGCCACGCAGACGTACCTTCGTACCGGGCTGCGTTTCGGGTTTGATCTTCAGCTTCAGTTTCTGACCGTTGGAGAGGGTGACGATGATCTCACCACCCAACAAAGCCGTGTAGAGATCGATGGAGACATTCGCATTCATCTCGCCGGAATGCTGACGGGTCTGTCTGCCGAAGCCTGAACCTCCTGCGGAAAAGCCTTGGAAACCGCCAAAGCCCCCGCCCTGTTGACCTTTGCGTCCGAACAAGTCCTCGAAGAATGAACTGAAGCCTCCGCCACCCGTAAAGCCGGAGAAGTCGAAACCGCCGAAGGGATTGCCTCCGCCAGCAGCTCCACCGCCACCAAAGGCATCAGCCTGACGCCATTGTTCACCATACTGGTCGTACTTCTTACGTTTCTCCGGGTCGCCGATGACATCGTAGGCCTCCTGCAACGCCTGGAACTTGGCCTGTGCCTTCGGATCGTCGGGATGCAGGTCGGGATGAAATTGTTTCGCCCGCTTCAGGTATGCCTTCTTGACATCCTTCTGCGGAATCGTCTTATCTACGCCTAAAATCTTGTAATAATCAATGAATGCCATAATATTTCCTCCCTTTCTTTAATGATTCTTTATCATTAAACATGCAAAAAGTGTACCAATATTTGTTCAAATCGGGAAAAATGTGTACCTTTGCAGTCTAAAAACCAAAAAAGGATGAAGAAACTTGTAATACTCCTTATCGCAATGATAGTGACAACCCTTCCCTCACAGGGACAGGCCACAAAGACCGTACGCCTCAAGGTGATTGAGACAAGCGATGTTCACGGACACTTCTTCCCCTACGACTTTATGGAGAAGAAACCGCTGAAGGGAACACTCGTTCGTGCCAATTCATACATCAGCAAACAGAGAGCGGCCTACGGTGACAACCTGTTGCTTATCGACAACGGCGACATCCTGCAGGGACAGCCGTGCGTCTACTGGTCGAACTACGTGATGCCTGAGAATGAGAACCTCGCCGCATCGGTCATCAACTATATGAAATACGATGCAGAGACAGTAGGCAATCACGACATCGAGCCAGGCCATAAGGTCTATGACAAATGGATCCGTGAGGTACGCTGTCCGTTGCTCGGCGCGAATATCGTCAAGGAGGAATACAAGAACGGTGAAGCCCGTCCGTCAAGCATCTACGATGGCATACAGCCCTACTCCGTCCACTATAAGGACGGCGTGAAGATCTGCGTCATCGGTATGCTCACACCAGCCATCCCCAACTGGCTGAACAAGAGTATTTGGAAAGGGATTGAGTTTGAGGAGATGGTCAGCTGCGCCAAGAAATGGGTGAAGTATATCCAGGAGAATGAGAAGCCCGATCTGTTGTTCGGACTCTTCCATTCGGGTCTCGACAGCGGCATCAAGACCGATGAATACGAGGAGAACGCCACTGCAGCCGTAGCACGGGAGGTGCCGGGATTCGACATCATCTTCTTTGGACACGACCATCAGGTACATAATCTCTGGGAGACGAATAAGGACGGTGGTAAAGTGTTGCTCATCGACCCCTCATGCTATGTGAAGAACATCGCCGAGGCAGAAATTACATTGACCTACGAGAAGGGCCAACTGACGAAGAAAGACATCAAGGGAGAAATAGTCAGTGTGCTCGATGAAGACATCGACCAGAAGATGCTGGATCATTTCCAGCCGAAGATTGACGAGATCAAACAATACGTAGACCGTAGGATCGGACGTTTCGAGAATCCTATTTACACCCGAGAGAGTTTCTTCGGTAACTCAGCCTTCACCGACCTGATTCATAACCTTCAGCTGCAGATCTCGAAGGCCGACATCTCATTTAATGCCCCACTGAGTTTCAACACCGTCATCCAGGCAGGCGATGTGACACAGGCCGATATGTTCAAGCTCTACCGCTTCGAGAACCTGCTGTTCGTGCTCAGTATGACAGGTGAAGAGGTACGCAAGCATCTGGAATTCTCGTATGACATGTGGACCAATACGATGACCTCGCCCGAAGATCACGCCCTCAGACTGAATGATGAGTCGAAGGACGACCAACAGCGTACGGGATTCCAATATTACACCTTTAACTTCGACTCAGCTGCAGGCATCGACTACGAGGTAGACCTGACGAAGCCCGACGGTCAAAAAGTGAAGATTCTCCAGATGTCGGACGGACAACCCTTCGACGAGAAGAAATGGTATAAGGTGGTGATGAACAGTTATCGTGCCAATGGCGGCGGAGAGCTCCTTACACGAGGAGCGGGTATTCCCAAGGACTCGTTGGAAAAACGCGTGATCTTCAATACCGATCTCGACCAGCGTCACTATCTGACGGAGGAAATCAGAAAGATGGGTACGGTGAATCCACACCCCAACCACAACTGGAAGTTCGTGCCAGAGGACTGGACGAAGCCCGCACTGGAAAGAGACCGTATACTCCTGTTTGGAAAATAAGGCTCGGATGACTCATATTATTCGGATGAGATGAAAACATACTATTTCGTTTTCTGTAAGGAAGACCTGCTGTTGGAAAAGACATCCGACGGCGGTTATACTATCCCCCTTCAGGAAGAGCCCCCTACAGCGGTGAAACCCTGGACGAACATCATGAACATCACTCCGCTGGACGGTGTGGAAGTGAAGACCTATCGTATCGACGCCCCCATTACAGACGATGAACGTTATGAGATGTGCGGTCTGCGGCAAAGCTACTACAAGCTCGCCTATCCCCTCTATCTGAAAGGCGGCAAGTGTCAGGAACTGCTCTATTGGGACCAGAACACGAAATACTGCGGTGTCTGTGGTGCACCGATGAGGATGGATACGGACATCTCCAAGAAATGTACACAGTGCGGCAAGGAGATATGGCCACAACTGGCCACTGCCGTCATCGTACTGATTCACAAAGGTGACGAGGTGTTGTTGGTGCGTGCAAAGAACTTCAAGCGTGACTTCTTCGGACTCGTCGCAGGCTTTGTGGAGACGGGTGAGACGCTGGAAGAAGCCGTTGCCCGGGAAGCACTTGAGGAAACGGGCGTCAAGATTACGAACATCCGCTATTTCGGTTCACAGCCCTGGCCCTACCCTTGTGGTCTGATGGTAGGCTTCAATGCTGACTATGTCAGCGGAGAGATTCATCTGCAAGCCAGTGAGATAGCCAAGGGAGGCTGGTTCAGGAAAGACAATCTGCCTAATATTCCCGAGAAGCTCTCCATCGCCCGGATGCTTCTCGACGCATGGATTAATACTCCATAAGTTTCATCGATAACTGTCCCTTGTAGGATATCAGACATTCTACCAGATAGCAGCTGGCACCATCGGGAATACACAGTGTGGCATTGAAGTGAAGACCAGCAGCATCGATCTTGGTGTATTCCATATTGGCGAGGATAGACTCCTTCAGGAAATTCGCGGGGACGAATTTCTCATACTGCTGCTTGCGGAAATCGCTGGAGAAGAGTTTCGTTGCCCCATCGTAGACACTGATGTGCATGATGTTGTCGTAATACACGTTCTCTACCTCAACACCATCATCATTATAGGAGCGCTTGACCACCTTGAATTTCGTGGGGTTGATGGCAATATACCAGTGGTAGCGGTTGCCGTTGTAAAGAACCACTGAGTCTGACTTCACCTGATGGGTATAGGTCATAATCTTCGGCGTATCGTGTATAAACGCCGAAGCATCGTTGTCATCGTCGCTCTTCTCAAGTTTCACCAGATCACCGTTTTGATTCTTAAACCAGAAGAGATGTTCCGTCTGTTTCTCTATGGCATAACGGGTACCAGAGCCCAAGACCAGCGAGTCGCCTACAATCTTAAAATAGGCAGGCATACTGGTAGAGTCGGCATAGAAGATAGAGTCACCCTTTACCCGGAAAGATACCTCTTCACTCTCTGCATCAAGCCATACGCCCTGCATCATTGCCTTAGCCTCACGACTTTCCTCGTCTGACTTTTCTGCATTGCCTTTCTGCTGATGGGAACATCCCATCAGCAGCGCTGCAATACCTATAACGATAAACCGATTCTTCACTGTTTACTTTCCAATACAATGATACTCGAAGCCGTTCTCATCCAACTCCTCTATATCAAAAATGTTTCTTCCGTCGATGACGAGTGCACGCTTCATGGCTTTCTTGATAACGCCCCAGCCCGGCAAACGGAATTCCTTCCACTCAGTGAGTAGCAACAAGGCATCGGCATCAAGCACGACGTCATACATATCGCGACAATAGGTTACCTGTTCACCGATACGACGTTTACACTCATTCATCGCAATGGGGTCGTAGACTCTGACTTTGCAGCCTGCCGCCAACAGTTTCCCGATCATCACCAGAGCCGTAGACTCACGCATATCGTCGGTTTCGGGCTTGAAGGAGAGTCCCCACATGGCGATGGTCTTACCCTTCAGGGCTTCTTCACTGCCAAAAGCTTTCACGAGTTTCTCGAACAGCACGCTCTTCTGTTTCTCGTTCACACGCTCTACAGCCTTCAGGACCTCCATCGAGTAACCGTTCTGGTCGGCGGTCTTAATAAGTGCCTTCACATCCTTTGGAAAGCACGAACCACCATATCCGCAACCGGCATAGAGGAACTTACGTCCGATACGGGTGTCGGAACCTATTCCCGCGCGTACCATATTAACATCCGCGCCTACGCGCTCGCAGAGGTTGGCGATGTCATTCATAAACGAAATACGGGTGGCCAACATCGAGTTGGCTGCATATTTTGTCATCTCTGCCGAAGGAATGTCCATGAAAATCACGCGGAAGTTGTTGATCAAGAATGGTTTATAAAGCTTCGTCAACACCTTCTTGGCGTGCTCACTCTCTACACCTACTACCACACGGTCAGGCGACATAAAGTCCTTGATGGCGTTTCCTTCCTTCAGGAACTCCGGATTCGACGCCACATCAAACTCAATCTCTACCCCACGCTTCTGCAGTTCGTCCTCAATGGCCTTACGCACCTTCTTGGCTGTACCCACAGGAACGGTGGATTTCGTTACGACCACCACATATTTCTTCAGATTCTCACCAATGGTCTTAGCCACCTGCAGTACATATTTCAGATCAGCAGAGCCATCTTCATCGGGAGGAGTGCCTACAGCAGAAAAGACAATCTCTACATCGTCGAGTACAGAGGAGAGATCAGTAGTGAACTTCAATCGTCCTGCTGCCACATTTTTCTTAACCAGTTCGTCGAGTCCTGGCTCATAGATGGGAATTTCACCATTTTTCAGACACTCTATCTTCTTTTCGTCTACATCCACACACGTTACATTCGCACCTGTATCAGCGAAACATGTACCTGATACAAGGCCAACATATCCAGTTCCTACAATTGCTATATTCATATATTCTATAATATTTTGTTATTCAAATACTTCTGCGTCTTTCAGTAAGGGTTGCTTTAAATCCTTCTCACTGGTCAATACCTGCACAGGATCAATCGGCCACTCAATAGCCAGTTCGGGATCGTTCCATCGGATGCCGGCTTCGGCTTGGGGTGCATAAGGATTATCAACCTTATAAGTAAAGACGGCCTCTTCACTAAGCACCAGAAAACCATGGGCAAAACCTCGTGGGATAAAGAACTGACGTTTGTTATCCTCACTTAGTTCCACCATCACATGCTTACCGAAAGTCGGGCTGGACTTGCGAATATCTACAGCGACATCCATCACCTTACCTTTTATTACGCGTACGAGTTTGGCCTGTGAAAGGTCACCTTTCTGGTAATGAAGGCCACGAAGGACACCAAAAGACGATTTCGACTCATTATCCTGGATGAAGTCCACTTCTCCGACATGTTCGTTGAACTCCTCCTGTTTCCAGGCCTCGAAGAAATAGCCCCTCGCATCATTGAAAACACGTGGTTCAATCACGAAAACGCCCTCAATATCTGTTTTGATGTATTCCATTTTTATCTGTTTTGGATGCAAAGATACAGTTTTTTTTTAATTTAATCTCATTTTTAAGTTTCTTTTATTTGTTTATATCGCAAAAAAGATGTAATTTTGCAACGTGATTGAATTGGACAGACATATTGAGATCCTCTTGTTGAGCAATGATTGCGTCATTATCCCCGGTTTGGGTGGCTTTATGGCGCATCATGTGAATGCCCGCTATGACGAGAACGAACATTTGTTCATTCCGCCATTGCGGACGTTGGGCTTTAACCCGCAGATCAAGATGAACGACTCACTGCTGGTGCAGTCTTACGTGGAGGCCTACGACATCAGCTATCCCGAGGCCTTACGACGGATTGAAGACGAAGTGGAAGAGTTGAAGCTCCACTTGGAAAACGAGGGCCAATACGAATTCAATGACATCGGCGTGCTCTCCGTCAACGAAGAGGGTCACTACGTATTCTCTCCCTGTGAGGCCGGCATCCTGACGCCTGAACTCTACGGCTTAGGGGCATTCGAGATGGGTTCGATGAAAGCCACTCTGGATGTCGCACAGCCCACTGTCCAGGATATCCATGGATCCAAGGTTGAAGAGCCCCAAGTTGAAGTCGATGAAGTTGTTGAAGCAGAAACGACCGATGACGATGAGCGTGCCTTGGTCATCAAGATGTCATGGATTCGTAATGCCGTAGCTGTAGCTGCCGCATTGTTGGTGTTCTTCCTGATGTCGACACCTGTGGTGAATAGCGATAATAATCATCTCGCTGTAAGTAATCTAAACAGTTCAGTGCTCTTCCCCAATATGCCGAAGGACTCTAACGCCGAGAAGATTACCATCGACAAGAAGGTCGTAGAGAAGAATGTCGCAAAAGCAGACTCTATTATCAGAGACACTTTAAAGAAAACAGCAGAAGTCATTGTAGAAGAAGATGTTAAGTCTGGTTTCTGTATTGTTCTTGCCAGTTATGTTTCCAAGAAGAATGCCCAAGCCTTTGTCGAACGTCTTCAGAAGCAGGGCTATGACGATTCTGAGATCTATATCCGTAATAATGTCACTCGTGTGATCTACGGACATTTCAAGACATTGAATGATGCCTACAACCAGTTGAATCGCATCAGCAATAAGAAAGACTTCGAGGAAGCCTGGGTCATGAAATTCTAACCGCCTGCTTATGAAGCGCGTCCGTTGTCCTAAGTGTGACCAATACATCACTTTTGATGAAACCCAATACGAGGCTGGCCAGTCGTTGGTCTTCAAATGTCCCGATTGCGGCAAGGAATTCGGTATCCGTATGGGTGCAAGTAAGCTCCGCGAGCGTCAAAAAGATGAGAATCCCGATGAAAGTGCCAACGAAGAAGGCTGCGGTTCAATAGTTGTTATAGAGAACGTGTTTCATTACAAACAGGTCATTCCCCTTCGTATGGGTGACAACGTCATTGGCCGATACCAAAAGGGAAATCCTGCTAACTGCACCTTTGAGACCGTAGACCCTAGCGTCGATCTCAATCATTGCACCATCACTGTCAGCCGCAACAAACGGGGCAAGTTAACCTACACTTTGAAAGATAACAACAGTAATACTGGCACCTTTGTCGATAATGTGGAACTTTCACAAAAAGAGCGCCGCCTCATTGAGAACGGCACTCTCTTCACCCTCGGTGCGACCAGTATCATCCTACGCACTGCTGAGGAAGATATTGAGTAATTCATGAACCATCATCACTGAACAGTACGACGACAACGCAGTTGTTCGCTCGTGTACTTCGAAAGCATGTCGAAAATCTGACGAAGATCTGCATAGTTCGCCTCAGAGTGAGAAAGTTTGCTGATGCTGAACTGGCAGGACAACTGTACACGGCCTTCGCCGAACGTCGTATGGATGCGTCCTTCGATACCCTTGTCTGGTGTGGTAACGGTAATGTTACGAGGTTCACCCTCCATCACGTAACCATCAGGTAGCGAGAGATTGATGACAATACGGTTGGTGGCAATGGTAGGGAATTCCACCGGCATCTTACGTTTCTCAGCGGTGAAAGGATTATCAATCAGTTTATCGGGGAACGGACAGATGCTGATGACGCCATCAATCACCTGACCCTTCTTGGTGAAATCGGTCTCCAGAACCTCTCCTCCCTCGTTACGGGTGGTCTGTTTACCTATGAGTGTACCATCGGCAGAGAGTTTAGCATCGACGACGGTACTCTTCTCAGATTTCGATTCCCTCTGAAGGTTTACCCAGATACCCTTTTTACCCTTCTGCACCAGACGGGCCCTCTCAACCAACATGACCTCAGGCAACATATTCAGCCAACCGTTTTTGTTTGAAGCATCGAGATAGATGTTTCCACCCGTCGGCATGATGACACCCACGATGAACGTAGAGAGTTTGCGGATAGAGGGAAAGTTATAAGGTAACAGTCCCAGGTCTCGGGTACGAAGCAGCACGGGAGCTGTATTCAGGCCAACGTCATGAAGCGACTGGATGAGCAAAAGGTTGATATCGGCATTCGAGCCAACACCCTTCTTGACCGTCTCGGAAGTCAACGAAGGACTCAGTTCGTACTTGCCATTCCACTTCACCTTATTCATCACCAGCTTATACACGGCAGCCACGCGTTCACGTAGGTTGGCAATCTCATCAATCTTTGCCTCCTTCAACTCGTTGGCTAACGGGCTATGGTCGTTCAGACGAATACCTAAATCGTCGGAACTGAGAATCATCTCGTCAATCTGATCCCACGTTCTGGCATAGTCCATCTGGGTTGCTCCAGGCAGTCGGTACTGTTTTAGTTCGGCAGTAATGCCTGCACAATGATCCTGAGCATTCCAAACATAATCGTCCTTAGGCATACCTATCAGGTCGCGACCTATGTAGACATAGTGGTTCGTCTTTACCTGCGTTTGTTTCGCCAGCGGATCGCTGTCCAACTTGAAATTCAGGACACCGGCTGTACAAGTATAGGTCAATCGCTGGATGCCATGATCTTCGATGTTAAAAATCAAATAACTGGGGATATTCATATCCAACTTAGCAAAGGCCACAGGAATCTCGCCCTGGGCATACCAGTCACGCAACTCCCAGAACAACTGGCTGTGGATGGCATATTCATATTCTATCACTGTACCCTCCTTGACGTTTGGAACGGTAAACTCTACCTGATAATTGTGGTCGTCAATTTTCTTCTTGACAATATCGCTTTTCTTCAAGGCCGTCTTCACCACTTTACTGCCTTCCATATTGAAGGCGGTAGCCTTGATACTCTCTATGTCTTCATCGCCTTCAACAGCGAAGACATCCTCAGTCATAGAAACGCCCTCGTCCTCGAAATAGGAATTGGAACTGCCGCCCGGCTGGGGAAGACTCTTGGCTGAAACTTTCAAACCACTGATATTGTTGTTAACAGACATCGCCACCTGATAAGGTATGACAACTTTGGCAAAACGGGAGCCACTGGGTTTCAACACCTTGATGCGGCATTTGTCGTGATAGTCAACCAGAAAGCCACCCTGCTGTACGGTATATTCTACATCCGTCAACCGACACAACACTACTGCCTCAGCGTCTGGCTCGGCCTCGTAGACCGTCATCTGCATTTCTTCCTTGGTAGGCTTACCGAACTTCATGTTCACATTGTCCTGTGCTGCCGCCGTCATAAAGGGACAGAACAGCATAACAAATAATTTAAATAAGTTTTGTTTCATAGGTCAAATATTATATGTCGTATTTATTCTTGCGTTTATCAGCCTTACGGGGCTTGCTGGGATGGAAACCGAGGTGAGGGGTTTTCACACCCATGTAGCCCTGATGGCGCTGGCGGATCTTGGAAACGTAGTCGACGGTCTCCGTACCACGCATGTAGCCATGTTTCACAATAGGATCATTATAATACTTCGGCTGAGCGAGTTTTAGCACATATTCCTCGACATCGCGCCAGCGGTGAGGATTGCGACC
>Ga0326513_10004295_pt1 | contig 10233 bp, 6 predicted proteins | sample 2_2465_0518_D_FD_203654 | JGI IMG/M metagenome (GOLD analysis project Ga0326513, IMG submission 203654) | Bovine rumen microbial communities from UC Davis, California, United States - 2_2465_0518 | ecosystem: Host-associated > Mammals > Digestive system > Stomach > Rumen | place: USA: California...
CAATGATCTATCAGTCGATTCAGCTCAGGAAAGAAAATGAAAATATCACAATGTCCGCATACATCAGAACCCCGATCGATTTTTCGGGTCCCAGGCCGGCCGTTATCATCTGCCCCGGCGGAGGGTATGGATTCACCTCTCCAAATGAGAGCGAGCCTGTTGCCCTGAGATTTATGACAATGGGATACCACGCTTTTGTGCTGCATTATACCGTTGAGAGCAATACGCCGCCGGAAAAACTGGTATGGCCGGAGCCGCTTTTTGATCTGGCTTCAGCGGTCATATATATAAAAGAACACGCTTCCGAATGGAATCTTGATCCGGAGCAGCTTGCTGTCTGCGGCTTTTCGGCCGGCGGGCATCTTGCGGGCATGTATGCCTGCAACTGGAATAAACCGGTTCTGTCGGAACATTTCTCGCGCCCGGCTGACGATTTTCGCATCAGGGCTGCCATGCTGATCTATCCCGTCATCGACTTTTGCGTCGGTCCTTCGCTGGTCGACTGGAGGATGATGTGGAACTGCGCCAATCCGGTAGAAAAATTCAATCGATTCATGTTCGGAACCGCCGACCCCTCTGAAGAGGATCTGCGTGAAAAGAGCCCCGCGTATCTGGCGGATGCGGATACCGTTCCCTGCTTTATCGCGCATGCGCAGGACGACAGCCTTGTAAAAGTCGAGGGGTCGCTGCATTTTGCTGAGGCCCTGAGGACGAACAATGTGCCGTTTGAAATGCATATCTTCGAGTCCGGCAACCATGGCTTTGCCCTGGCGGATCGCTCCAGCGCAGGATTTGAATTTGAAATAAGTCCTGAAGCCGCCGAATGGAGCCGTTTTGCGGAGCGCTGGCTGAGCAAACGCCTGCAGATTTCATTTTCCCCTGCAGAAAAAGCGCCCTTCCCGTTGATGACCAGATAATTTCATGCAGCTGACGCAGTTCGCCCGTCATCAACCATACGGTCAAGGCCGTGAACCGTAACGAAAAAGTCTACGGGAAGGGATAAAACGTGCATCTGAAAAGCCTTCAGGAAGGGATGAAACGTGCATCTGAAAAAGTCTTCAGGGAGGGATAAAGCGTGCAGATGAAAGGAACTTTTGAGGGAGGAGAGCAGAAACAGGTATGAACAGACCGGCATTTTTAAAAAAAGGAGATACATTGGGGCTGGTTGCCCCTTCATTCGGCGCGACGATCGAGCCTTACAGCACACGTCTGGCGGCCGCCATTCCCCGCTTTGAGGCGCGCGGGTATAAAGTTCGCTGCGCGGACAGCGTCTATAAGTCAGACGGGCTGGGCATCAGCACGGATCCGCGTTCGGCGGCAGAGGACGTGATGCGCTTCTATCTGGATGACAGCATCGATGCGCTGCTGTCCGTGGGCGGCGGCGAGCTCATGAATGAGACGATCTCGCACATTGATTTTGAGGCGCTTGCATCCGCTAAGCCAAAGTGGTTTATGGGATATTCCGATAATACCAACTTTATCATGCCGATGGCGACGATTGCCGGTGTGCCGGGCATCTACGGGCCCTGTGCCACTTCATTTGGAAAGGAGTGGGAGCAGCCGGAGCGCTATTCATTTGCCCTGCTGGAAGGCACTGAACATGTTGTAAAAGGCTATGACCTGTTCGAGCTTCCCTGGGAGGATCCGCAGGAAAAAGCGGAAGCCGACCCGCTCGCACCTTATCGCCTGACGGAACCGAAGATACTGCGGTCTTTCCTTCCGGACGGGGGGAAAATGAGGGAAGCCAAAGCGGAAGAGGAGATCCGCTTTTCCGGGACGGTGCTCGGCGGCTGCCTCGATATCCTCACCAATCTGGCGGGCACGGAATTTGACCGCGTGCGGTCCTTCTGTGCACAGCATGGCCGGATCATATGGGTGATTGAAGCCTGCGACCTGACCCCGATGAGCATACGCCGCGCCATGTGGTCACTGGCCCATAACGGGTGGTTTGACACAGCGGCGGGCTTTCTGGTCGGAAGACCATTGGCTTCCTTCAGGCAGGAAATGATGGGAGTCGATTCCTACAATGCGGTGCTTGATGTAGTGGCCGGGCTTGATGTCCCGGTTATTATGGACTGCGATATCGGCCATATAGCCCCTATGGTGCCCCTTGTGATCGGGGCGGATGCCGGGGCCTTTGTCCGCGGAAATGCTTTGCAGATTGATTTCAGTCTGTGAACCGGGATTATTCCGGTTCCGGTCATGAGAGCTACGGGAAGCGGTTTATGCCGCTTCCCGTAAAAAAATATCGCACAGAGAGAACCGTCTCCCTGTGCGATACTTTTTTTCTGGTGCGGTGACTATCTGGGACGGCACTTTTCGTCTCATCCCTTGCTTTTTGCCGTGCGTTATGATGTAATAGTTCTGTCTTAACACTTCAAAAACTCCTGAGGTTTCTGAGCAGGAAGGCATTGAAATCTGCCCGGCCGATCGCATTTGGCGCAGTTTCCGCAGTGACAGCCGGAACATCAGGGAGACTGACATTGACAGGTAAGGACCTGTCACGAATGAAACTATACATCCTGCTTGTCTGGTTTTCCGATCTCTTCGCCGGAAAGCATCGCCGGTCTCCGCTCCGGTCGGAGCTAAGCGCTCGTCCACCGGACGAGCAGCGCCCCGGTACGGCTGCGCTTTCTTCCCTGATCTCGAAAAACCTTCCTGCGCAATCTGTATAGTTCATTTCGTGACAGCTCCTGAGAGAGGAAAAGCATGAGAAAAAAAGTACTTGTTATGATTCTGTCCGCCACTTTTTGTCTGACCGGCACGAGCGTTATGGCTGAAGAGAAGGCCTCTTCTTCGGTTCCGGCCGCTGCTGAAGAAAACGAGCAGGAGGAGGAAGCTGAAGCCAATCCGGATGTACAGGAGTATTACTGGAGCGATCTGGAAGACCAGGTGGAGAAGCTGGGCTATTCCGGAGATTTTTATGCCTATTCCGCCTTTGGATTCAAGATGTGGATCCCGGACGAGTATCAGCAGATTGATGAGCTGACGGAGGAGGAAGAGGAAAAGGGTTATCTGGATGGCTTCGTAACGGAAGACGGGGTGTCGCAGATTACTGTCCGTTATCAGGATTATGGTGAGGACGTCACCTATGAGGATATCCTGGAAAGCGCCGAGGGCCAGTACGATGATGCGGCCATATGCGTCGTAAATGATATAGAGATGCTTATCCTGAGCTGTGATGAAGGTGAAACCGTCAATGCTTTTATCAACATGACAGATGACGCGTTCCTGCAGATCTCTTATATTGATCTGAATACCACCGACCGGAAGGTTGAGGCGGGCTTCTCCCAGATGTCGATCCAGCTGCTCGAGGAAGAGGAATAAATAATAGTTACACGAGAGGCACCTGAATATCCTTTCATTGACTTTACGCGATGTCTCGTATAAACTGACTGATGAGAACACCGGTTCCTTCGCAAAGCGCACCTGCTTTGTGTCGGAACCGGTGTTTTGCTATTGACTTTCACAGCACAATGGAGGACTACAGATGACTTTTGATGAATTCTGCGAGCGGATCCAGCTCATTGTACTTGAGGAAATGGAACGAATGTATGAGGAATGCAAAGGAAGGGACTGGACGACTATAGAAGAAGCGCTCCGCGAACGCCTGATTCTGACCCGCGGGTTTCGGTCCGGCCAGCACAGATACGAAAGCTACTTGAAACTGCTGAACGAAAACGGAAAAGAAGTATATGAACGCCTGAGGCAGATCCGTAAAGAGGAAGCCGCCCGCTCCGGATACCCGCCTTATATCGTTTTTTCCAACCGGACGCTGTTTGAAATGTGCCGGTATATGCCTCTTACGGAGGAAGCGCTGTGTGAACTGTATGGCGCGGGAGAACGAAGCGTAAAACGCTATGGTCAGCCGTTTCTGGAGGAACTGCGTTCCCAGGTGGAAAATGGCAATACCAGGCTGTGTTCGGACGACTTTCTCACTGCGGGAGAGCAGGCATATCCGCTGCTCTTCGGCAGGGCGTGACGACACCTGCCTGATGGATGATATCGCCAGTGATGCCGTCGTAACAATCATGGGTTCTTAACTGTTGCCTTTCTTACAAAAAAACCAGCCTGCAGAAAACTGCAGGCTGGATGCTGATCAGTTACCATGATCTGTTTTTTTTTATTTTTATGCTTCTTCTTCGGATTCATTTCTGCCGAAGGTGACGGTGACAGTCCTTGTTTCATAAGAACTGCTTCCTTTACTGCCGCGGCTGAAGTTCTGCTCATCCACTTCGAAGCGGACTACGGTAAGCTCGGCTGTGTCGCCGTCGGAGTAATGGGAGATCATGTTCTTCAGGTCGCTGGAGGAAGTGATGGCAGTGCCGTCCATCTCGGTAATGATGTCGCCTTCCTCGATTCCGGCTTTTTCAGCTGCGGAGTCCTCGTTGACGCTGCTGACATAGGCGCCGGTCGGAATACCGTAGTAATGCGCGTAGTCATCGGAAATTGTCACACAGGTGATGCCGAGGTATGCATTTCCGTCACCTTTTTCGATGGGATCGGATTCTTCGCTGTCCTCGTCTTTATCTTCATCCGGTTCTTCTCCGTTTGCGATGTCGGAGAGGATCGGTTCGGCCTTGCTGATCGGAATAGCATAGCCCATGCCTTCAACGGAGGTGCTTGCATATTTTGCGCAGTTGATGCCGACCAGCTTGCCGCTCATGTCAAGAAGGGCGCCGCCGGAATTGCCCGGGTTGATTGCAGCGTCGGTCTGGATGAGCCCTTTGCTTGTTTCGATCTGGCCGTAATCGTTATAGCCCGAGATTTCACGGTCGAGGGCGCTGACGATACCGCGGGATGCTGACTGGCCGTAGCCGAGCGCATTGCCGATCGCAACGACTTCCTGGCCGACCTGGATATCTTCCGAGGAACCCAGCGGGATGACTTTGATCTGTGAGAGGGTATCATCCGAGAGGTCGCTCTTCTTTACCGTGATCAGGGCCAGGTCTTCATCTTCGGATTCGCCGAGGACCTTGGCTTCTGCGGCAGTTTCGTCGATGAACGCGACGGAAAGCTCCGATGCATCGGATACCACATGCTTGTTTGTGGCGATGAGGATCTCGTCTTCTTTTTCACCGATGATGACGCCCGAACCTGCGCTGACCGTTTCACGCATACGGCTCCTGTCATCGCCGCCCCTGTTATTGAATCCGTCGCCGTAACCGTAACCGCCGAAGAAATCATTGAAGAAGAAATCGAACATATCCCCGGAACCGCCGAAATAATCGATGACCTGCTGTACGGATGTATTGGTGATGGAAACCATGGAAGGCATGGAATTTTTGACCACTTCCGCTACCGACAGATTCTCATCACTGACTTCTTCCGTTGAGCCGAGAACTGTCTTCTCTATGCCTCCGTCAATTGAACTTGCGCCGGCCGTAACACCGACAGCGCACAGTGAAACAGTACCGGCAACAGCCATGCATAATCCGAATGTTTTCCACTTATTCATGAGTAATTCCTCCATTTCTGGTTCTATGTGATTTGGCGTGACCGCCTTGTCTGACATGAAGTGTTCGCCGGATTCTCATTTGCGGGAATCTTTTGAACAGATACTGTGTTCGCCGGATCCTCATTTGCGGGAATCCTTTGAACGGGTACTATGTGTTCAACGGACTTGAATTTGTTTGTCTCCTTTGAACAGTTCTTATTTTCGTGAAAAAATATGGTGGTTCTGTGTTTTGTATTTGAATAAAATCTGAATTGGGCTTTATAATGACAGTATGCGTTTTCTAATTCGGATTTTTGTCCATGTCGGATGGTTGCGCTTGTTCTTCAGTTCCGGATGTGTTAATGTAGTGATTCAATAAGAAAGCTCTGCGTAGAGGTGTGAATATGATCAATAGAATTCTGCTAGTCTATAATCCAAAGGCCGGTAAAGGCCGCTTTCTTCCTTCACTTCCGGGTGTGATCGATCTGTTTACAAAGGCAGGCTATATGGTGCAGGCCTATCCGACCCAGGCACAGGGCGATGCCGTCAGGCTTTTGATGGAGACGGAAGAGGAATATAAGATCATAGTCCCGGCCGGAGGGGACGGTACGCTGGATGAGATATTTACGGCGCTGATCCTCGGCGGGAAGGAGATACCGGTAGGATATATCCCGGTGGGCTCGACAAATGACTATGCCGCCAGCCTGGGACTTTCCTCCAATACAATGGAAGCGGCAGCCGATATTATCAGCGGCAAACCCTGTAAAGTGGATGCCGGAGTTGTAAACGACCACCATGTTTTCGCGTATGTGGCGGCATTCGGGGCTTTTACTGATGTGGCGTATGAGACAAACCAGGATATGAAGAATATATTCGGTCATGTCGCATATCTGATTGAGGCCACAAAGAGGCTTGCGGATCTGAAATCGTACCTGATGCATGTAGAGACAGAGGACTACGAGGCGGAACATGAATACATCTTCGGAATGGTTACAAACTCCATTTCGGTGGGAGGCATAAAAAACATCACGGGGACGGAAGTGCTTCTTGACGACGGGCTGTTTGAGGTGACACTGATTCACAATCCGAAAAATATACTTGAGATGCAGGAGATCGTCGGCTGTCTGCTGACACAGAACTACGACACGGACCTGATCGACTACTTCAAGGCGGATTCATTGAATATCATTTCCGAGCAGGAAATCCCGTGGACTTTTGACGGTGAGTATGGCGGCTCATGGTCGTCTATACATATTGAGAACCGCAAGCGCTCCGTACAGCTGATCCTGAACAGGAACAGGGGAAATGAGCGACCCATCTGACGGGGGATAAGGGAAATGAGTTCCGGCAATTAATCTACAGTTCCTTAGCCAGTATAATCGGAGGAAAAATGAACCTGATGGACAGAGAACAGATGCCGATCAGCGCAAACCTGTTTGGCGAAGATGTATTCAATGACGTGGTCATGCAGAAGAGGCTTCCCAAAAGCGCTTATCAGGAACTGAAAAGAGCGATCGGAGAGGGCGGCAATCTGTCGCCCGAGACCGCGGATATCATCGCCCATGAAATGAAGGAATGGGCGCTTGAGAGAGGGGCTACGCATTATACTCATTGGTTCCTTCCTCTTACGGGGGTTACGGCGGAGAAGCACGACGCTTTCATTTCCGCGCCGCTGCCTGACGGCAGAGTCCTCATGAGGCTCTCGGGCAAGGAACTGATCAAGGGAGAGCCTGATGCATCGTCCTTCCCTTCCGGGGGACTTCGGGCTACGTTTGAAGCGAGAGGGTACACGATCTGGGACTGCACCTCGCCGGCTTTTATACGCCATGATGAGGGCGGCGCTACTTTGTGCATCCCGACAGCCTTCTGCTCTTATACCGGGGAAGCCCTGGACCAGAAGACGCCCCTTCTCCGCTCGATGGAGGTCATCGACCGGGAGGCGATACGTCTGCTGCGCCTGTTCGGCAATACTACGTCTTCCCATGTTGTTCCTTATGTGGGAGCGGAACAGGAGTATTTCATCGTCGACCGGGAGAAGTACCTGAAACGGATGGATCTCGTATTTACCGGCCGCACTCTGTTCGGCGCGGCTCCGCCGAAGGGGCAGGAGCTGGACGACCACTATTTCGGGACGATCCTGCCCCGGATCGCCGCATACATGAAGGATGTCAATGAGGAGCTCTGGAGGCTCGGGGTGCCGGCAAAGACGCAGCACAATGAAGCGGCGCCTGCCCAGCATGAGCTCGCTCCGATCTATGAAAAAGCCAATGTCGCAGTGGATCACAACCAGATCATCATGCAGACGCTGAAAAGGGTCGCGACCAGGCACGGGCTGCGCTGCCTGCTGCATGAGAAACCGTTTGCGGGTGTCAACGGTTCCGGCAAGCATAACAACTGGTCCCTGATGACGGACGACGGATTCAACCTGCTTGATCCCGGAGTTACGCCGCATGACAATATCCAGTTTCTTCTGGTACTCACCTGCATACTGAAAGCGGTGGATGAGCACGCTGACCTACTGCGCGAGTCGGCGGCGGATGTGGGAAATGACCTTCGCCTCGGGGGAAATGAAGCGCCTCCCGCGATCATCTCGGTATTCCTCGGGGAACAGCTGCAGGATGTACTGGAGCAGCTGATCTCCACCGGAAAAGCGGAGCAGGGCCGGGAACGCGAAAAGCTTTTGACTGGCGTGTCGACGCTTTCGGATATCAGTAAGGACAGCACGGACCGAAACCGCACTTCTCCGTTTGCATTTACGGGAAATAAATTTGAATTCCGCATGGTTGGCTCAAGGGATTCGATCGCCTCCCCGAATGTCGTGCTCAATACGATCGTGGCGCAGGCATTTCACGAGGCGGCTGACATACTGGAGGCAGCCGGGGAGGAGCGTTTTGAGGAAACGGTCCATGACCTCATCAAACGGTATGCCGCTGAACACATACGGATCGTCTTCAATGGGAACGGTTACTCCGAAAGCTGGGTGACGGAAGCCCGCAGGAGAGGTCTTCCGAACCTGCCTTCGATGGTAGATGCGGTTGCGGCGCTGACGACAGAACGTGCCGTAAAGCTGTTCACGGAATTCGGGGTTTTCTCCAGGAAAGAGCTGGAGAGCCGGATGGAAATCAAGTATGAGACTTATTCCAAGGACATCCATATCGAAGCAAGGACGATGCTTGAGCTGACGGGCAAATATTTCCTTCCGGCCATGATCCGCGGCGCCGGAAAACTGGCGGAGTTTATCAATGCGATTGAGCAGGCAGGCGGGGATGCCTCCGTGCAGCGGAACCTGCTCACGGAACTCAGCGGTCTGATCAAAACGGCAAATGAAGCGAAGAGACAACTTGAAGAGGTAACGAAGCAGGCGGAACGCCATCCGGCAGGGAGGACCCAGGCTGTTCTTTACCGTGACAACGTGGTTCCGGCCATGGAGGCGCTGCGCAGACCTGTGGATGCCGCCGAGATGATCCTTGACAAGGAGATGTGGCCGGTTCCGTCCTACGCGGATCTGATGTTTGAGATCTGAACGGCGATGAGCTGCCTGTAATCCGGCCGGCTATGAATCGGATGAAAACCCTTTGCGAGAGGCCTGTTGGCTATGAATCGGATGAAAAAACCCGGCGTGAGAAGCCTGTTGGCTATGAATCGGATGAATAATTCGGCGTGAGAGGCCGGTCAGCATTGAGTTGTTTGAATAATCTGATGCTTGAAATCTGATCGGTGATGAATTGACATTTTTGTGCAAAGTGTTGTATGATTGAGTCGTGTTTTATGCTAAAATCGCCAATTTGTCACGCCAAGGCGGGATGCCCCGCGCGGATAGGTGACCTTTCTGAAATTGCCTGGAGGAAACACTATGCTCTCAAATCTGGTGTTACAGGATACAATTAACGGAATTAAAGGAATCACAAGATGTGAACTGACGATAGTCAACGTGGACGGCAAGGTTGTGGCTTCCACCAACGAGGAGATTTCCGTCAACCGGAGTGATATAGTCAGTTTTGCGGAATCCCAGGCGGATTCACAGGAAATCCGGGACATGCGCTTTTTCAAGGTGTATGACGACTACCAGCTGGAATACATAGTGGTGGCCTCGGGAGAAGCGGATCCGAGCCTGGTCGGGAAGCTGGCTGCTTTCCAGATCCAGAACCTCCTGATTGCATATAAGGAACATTTCGACAAGGAGAACTTTATCAAGAACCTGCTCCTCGACAACCTGCTTCTGGTAGACGTGTATAATCGGGCCAAACGCCTGCACATCGATACCGATACACGGCGGGTCGTCTATATACTGGAGTCAGAGCAGAGCAAGGACTACAGTACGCTGGAAGCGGTGAAAGGCCTTTTCGCGAAATCCAAGAGCGATTTTATAACGGCAGTGGATGAAAAGAGCATTATCATCATCAAGGAACTCAGCCCGGAGGACGGGCCGAAGGAGATGTATGATATTGCGGAGTCTATCGTGAGCCGCCTCGGACAGGGAGAACACAGCCAGGTTCATGTGGCGTACGGCAACACGGTCAGGGAGATCAAGGAAGTCTCGCGTTCCTACAAGGAAGCGAGGATGGCCCTGGATGTGGGCAAGATCTTTTTTGAGGAGCTGAACATCATTGCGTTCAGCCAGCTCGGGATCGGCCGATTGATCTACCAGCTCCCGATTCCCCTTTGCAAGATGTTTATCAAGGAGATATTCACGGATAAATCACCGGATGATTTTGATGAGGAGACGCTGGCGACAATCAATAAATTCTTTGAGAATTCCCTGAATGTCTCCGAGACTTCCCGCCAGCTCTACATTC
>Ga0326513_10004297_pt1 | contig 10227 bp, 9 predicted proteins | sample 2_2465_0518_D_FD_203654 | JGI IMG/M metagenome (GOLD analysis project Ga0326513, IMG submission 203654) | Bovine rumen microbial communities from UC Davis, California, United States - 2_2465_0518 | ecosystem: Host-associated > Mammals > Digestive system > Stomach > Rumen | place: USA: California...
ATTGATGTACAAATGGATTCTCGTGGTACAGTTACATTTACTTGTATTAATATTGCTGCCTATATGGGATTTAAGGATATTTATTTAGTTGGTGTTGACCATAATTATCACATTATTATTAATGAAGATGGTGAAACAATTGTAGATGATAATGCAAAAGATTATTTTTGTGATGATTACGATAATGATATTAAGGATATTGTTTCTCACGATATGGGACAAAACACTAGGGCATATAGAGATGCTAAAGCTGCTTGTGATAGCTTAGGAATAAATGTTTTTAATGCTACTCGTGGTGGAAAATTAGAAGTATTTGTTAGAAAAAATTTAGATGAAGTATTTAAAGAAATAGAGGATAGTAAAAAATGAAAACAGTAGCATTTATTCCGATAAAAATGAATAATGAGAGAACACCGGGTAAAAACACTAAGCGTTTTTATAATGGAAAGTGTATTCTTGAGATTATTCAGGAAACACTTATGGAAGTTAAAGGATTAGATGAAGTCTATGTATTTTGTAGCAATGATGCTATTAAAGAATATATAATTGACGGTGTTAAATTCTTAAAAAGACCTGAATTTTTAGATACAAAAACAGCTACTCCTAATGATATTATCAATGAATTTATGAAGTTGGTAGATGCTGATATATATATGGTTTCTCATGCAACTTCACCATTTGTTTCTGTAGAACATTTTGAAGAATGTATCAATGCAGTTGTGTCCGGTGAATATGACTCATCATTTACAGCAGAAAAAATTCAAAAGTTATTATGGACAAAGGATAATACACCATTTAACTTTGATCCGGAAAATGTACCTAGAACACAAGATCTTGAGCCTATATTTGATGAAGTATCTGCTGCATATGTGTTTGCTAAAGAAACATTTTTAAAGTATAATAGAAGAATAGGCATTAACCCACATCTTACTATTGTTTCAGGTGTGGAATGTGTGGATATAGATTATCCTGAAGATTTACAGATAGCTGAAGCTGTCTATAAAGAAATTATTAACAAGGAACAGTGATATAAATGAGTAATCATCATGCAAAATTATTGGATTGTACATTAAGAGATGGAGCATATTTAATAGACAAGAAATTTGGAAATGATACAATCAACGGTATGATTCATGGATTGTTAGAGGCAAAGATTGATATTATTGAAATGGGCTTTTTACAGAATGAAGGCTTTGGAGAAGGCAAAACTGTTTATTTAAATGGTGCGGATGCTGAGAAATTTGTACCGAAAGATAAGCAGGGTACTTTGTTTACTGTTTTGGCAGATTATAGTAGATATTCTGTAAGCAATCTGGACCAATATACCGGTAAGTCTTTTGATGCTGTTCGTGCATGTTTCTTCAAAAAAGAAAGAAAAGATGTAATTGATTTTTGCAAAACTATTAAGAAAAAAGGCTACAAAGTGTTTGTTCAGCCGGTTGATATTCTAGGTTATACAGATAAAGAAATAATTGACCTTATTGAAGACATCAATGAAGTTGAGCCTTATTGTTTTTCCATTGTAGATACATTTGGTTCAATGTATGTTGAAGATTTGCAAAGAGTGTTTAGTTTAATTGACCATAATCTTGTGGCATCTAGTAGAATTGGATTCCATTCTCATAACAATATGCAAATGTCAAATGCTTTATCACAGGAATTCTTGAGAATGAGTTACGGATTGAGAAAGGTTGTTGTTGATACCACTGTTTCCGGTATGGGCAGAGGTGCCGGTAATACACCTACTGAACTTGTCGCTGAATATATGGTTAAAAAATTAGGCTATTCCTATGATATTGATGCTTTGTTGGATATTATTGATAACTATATGGATAATATTAAGACAAAGTGTTCATGGGGTTATTCAACTTCATTTTTCATTGCCGGATGTTACAGTGCACATGTCAACAATATTGACTATTTAACTAAGAAAAGCAGTATTCGTTCAAAGGATATAAGATACATATTAAACAAAATCGGAGCTGTTCCAAGAAAGCGTTATCATTATGACTTACTTGAGCAAACATATATTGATTATCTTAACTCTGAAGTTGATGATGAAGATACCGTAAAATCTTTAAAGAAAGTTTTCTCAGGTAAAGATGTTGTGATTATAGCTCCCGGTAAATCTGTCGAAGATGAGAGAGAGCGTATTGAAAGTTATATTGATAAATTAAGTAATCCTTTGGTTGTATCTATCAATTTTATTCCTGAGGGTTTAAATGTTGATTATGTTTATTTCGGAAATGTTAGACGATATAGTTATTGGAAACAAAACGAAAAGTTCAATGAAACAAAAAAGATTGTTGTTTCTAATATTACCCAAAAAGTATCCGGTGATGATTATTTAGTTTCTTTTAACAGACTTAATAAGTGTGGTTGGGAATATATGGAGAACTCAACTATAATGCTTATTAGACTTTTGGACCAACTTAATGTTGCTTCAGTAGGAATTGCCGGTATGGATGGATACAGTACAAGTAATTCAAGTCAAGAAAATTATGCAAATGATAAGTTGGAATTATCTAATGTTAAAGAAAACCCTGAGCAATTAAACAAGGATATTTCCTCTATGTTGGAGGATTTCTTATATACAAAAGAAAGCAATATGAAAATTAGCTTTATTACAAAGTCAAAATTTTCATATGTGTTAGAGAAGTAGTTATTATGGATTATAGTAAAATTAAATTTCTTTTTCTTGATGTTGATGGAACATTAACTGACGGAAAGATTTATATGTCTGATTCCGGTGAATTATTTAAGGCTTTTGATGCTAAAGATGGATGTGGAATTAAGGATATTCTTCCTAAATTAGGTATAAAGCCTGTGATTATAACAGCCAGAAGTTCAAATATTTTGCTTAATAGATGTAAAGAATTAAGCATAGATATGATATTTCAAAACACCCGAGATAAAGTAGGCAAAATCAAGGAAATTATGGATAAGTATGGATATTCACTGAATTCAGAAGGTGTTTATGAAGAGGCTGCCTATATGGGTGATGATATTTTGGATATTCCACCTATGATGTTGTGTAAGGTTAGAGCTTGTCCTGCTAATGCAGTAAACAAGGTAAAAGAGTGTTGTAATTTTATTTCTACAAAAAATGGTGGAGATGGTGCAGTACGAGAATTAATTGAGGATATGTTAGGGTATGATTTTGGATAAGGTGTAATGAATAATAAATTAATAATTGATAATTTTCAAAATGATTTTACAAAAATACATACTAAAATGAATAAAGGTATAGCAATATTATTTATGGTATATTATCACTTGTTTGTATTACATAATAATTTAGATGTTACATATTTATCCTTGCCTGATTTAGTTGTTCCTAATATTCATTATTATTTAGCTAATTTTGGGAAAATATGTGTTTGTATATATTGTTTCCTAAGTGGTATAGGAGCATTTTATTCACAACAAAATGCTAAAAATTTTACCAATGTATAAAAAGGTTTTAACCCATTTAGGAAAGTTTTTCTTAAACTATTGGATAATAGCAATGGTAACAATACCATTTGCTATCCATACCGGATTAATAGATTTTAGTATCAAAAGCATATTCTATGCTATGTTAGGATCTGTAAATGAGATTGCTGCTATGGAGTTAGTTAAAAATTCTCTTGATAGTAGGTTTGAAGATATTGTTAAACTTATTTGTGAATGTAAGGGCAAAGTTGTGATAACCGGTATGGGTAAACCGGGACATATAGGAACAAAAATAGCTGCGACTATGGCTAGTTTGGGAACTCCATCGTTTTTCTTGCATCCTGCTGAGGCCCTTCATGGTGATTTAGGTATGATTGACAAAAAAGATGTAGTGATTGCAATATCTTTTTCTGGTGAAAGTGAAGAAGTTACAAGACTTATACCAAGTTTAAAGCTGATAGGTGCTACACTTGTTGGTATTTCAGGAAACCCAACAAGTACACTTATTAGTTGTAGTGATTATTCATTTGTTTTTCCTCCTTTTAAGGAAGCTTGTGCTATGAATTTAGCCCCAACTTCCAGCACAACTGTTGCACTTGCATTTGGTGATGCATTGGCCGTTTGTGCTTCAAAAATCTATGGTTTTAATGAGAAAAATTTTGCTCTATTTCATCCTGCTGGTGCTCTTGGAAAGAAGTTAATAACTAGAGTAAAAGATTTAATGAAAACAGATGAGGAAAATTCAGTAGTTTGTAGTGGTACACTACTAAAGGATGCCATTGTTGTTATGAGTAAGAAAGCATTGGGTGTTGTTAACATTGTTGATGATAAAAAACTTTTAGGTATATTTACTGATGGCGACTTGAGAAGAGCTTTATCAAAAGAAATTGATGTTTATAATATTGTTATTGATGAATTGATGGTTAAAACACCTACAACTGTTTCATCAAATATGATGGCAATCGAAGCATTAAAAATTATGATAGATAAAAGTATATCTGTATTACCTGTTGTAGATGATGATAATTTTGTTGGTACAATTACTATTAATCACATTACAGGTGCAGGCATTGTTCTTTAAGGAATAGAATTATATGAATGAAAAGTTAAATGATATAAAAATGATAGTTATGGATGTTGACGGTACCCTTACAGATGGTAAAATCTATCTTGGAAATAATGGAGAAGAATTTAAAGCCTTTGATGTTCATGATGGTTACATACTTGCTAAATGTCAAGAATATGGATATATAACAGCAATAATTACTGGCAAAAATTCAAAAATTGTAGAGAAAAGGGCTAGTGATTTAAGAATTAATGAGGTTTATCAAGGTGTAACTGATAAAATATCAGTTTTAAAAAGTCTTGCAGATAAATATAATTTATCAAATAGTAACATTGCATATATTGGTGATGATCTAAATGATATGGATTGTATAAACTATGTTGCTTTTTCCGGATGTCCGGCAGATTCTATTGATGAAGTTAAAAAATCTGTTAATTATGTTTGTAAACATAATGGAGGGAAAGGTGCAGTGAGGGAATTTGTTGATTATTTAATTTTCTATTTGATTTAGATATCTAATTTACAAATTTTATAAATAGATAAATACAGATAGGGTGTTTAATAAGAATTATGTTGAGTAGTTTAATTAAATGTGTTTTGGGAGCAATCCCTTATAACAGCTTTTTAAAGATTTATCCAAAGTTATGTAAAACTGAGTTAGTGGATTTTGTTAATGAAGTATATTCTGATAGATTTTTTAATAGTTCCGATTTGTTTTTAGATACTAAGAATTATTTAATAAATAAGAAATATTGTAATAAAGTATGTTTGATTAAAAGTGGCGTTTGGGAATATCAATTAGCTAATTTTTGCTTTCTTAAAGATATGCTGGAAATTTTTGTTTGGTGTGTAGAAAAAGGCTATATTCCTGTTGTGGATATTTATCCTAGAAACAGTGATTATTATAGTGGCAATACTAGATTATGGGATATGTTTTTTAAGCAGCCAAAGGAGGATATGTTCAATACAATGAACATATCCAAAAAAGTTATATGTCCAATCAAAAAATCTCCTATTAGAGCAAAATTTAGTGATGTAAAAGATTCAAAGAAAATTGAGTTTTGGCATAGTATGTTGAATGAATTTGTTGTTTATGATGACAAGGTACAGGAGTATTTTGACAAGGAATATAACAATTTGATTCTTGGTAAAAGTGTTGTGGCTTGTGTTTTGAGAAGTACAGATTACACAAAAACAAAACCAAAAGGTCACCCTATTCAACCATCAATTGAAGAAGTCTTTGAAAAGATACACAATGTTATGGATGAATTTAATGTTGAATATATTTATATAGCAACAGAAGATAAGTTAATAGCAGATAGATTTTATGAAGAGTTTCCAAATAAAGTTATTGAGAATAAAAGACATTATTTTAATGAAAAGTTCGATGAAAACAATTTAGAAAGAGTATCCCAAGTACATTTTAATAGAGAAAATGACGATTACTTAAAAATGTTAGAATATATGTCATCTATAAATATAGTAAGTAAATGTGATTATCTTGTAACCGGATTAAGTGGTGGTAGCGAAATGGCTATTTATCGTAATGGTAATCGGTATAAATATAGTTACATATTTGATAAAGGTGTGTATTAATTTAGTGGTATTAAATGAAGAATAATTATAGATATTGAAATAAGCTCAATGTTAGAGATAACATTGGGCTTTAGTTTTATATATTTGGAATTTAATTATTGATTTATTTGATTATTCATTTGCTCTAATGATATAGTATTACATATAAAAATTAATGAAAAAATTTCATAATTTTTGCAACACTTTTGAGATTTATAAGGTATTATATATGTAAGTACTTATAAAGGTGGAAGTTTAATGTTAATTCAACAACTACAAAGCGGAAAAATAATGTTAAACAATTATTATGTAGTTGAGAAATAAATGTTAATTTAACAGTGCGTAATTGAGGAAGTAACATAAAAAGACGGTATAAAGTAAAAACAATATTAAAGTGACTAATCTTTTTCTAATAAGCATATAGTTAAAATAATATAAACAACAAAAACAAACACACAGTTGGAAAAAAATATTAAACAAAATCTAAAGTTAGGGGGGATAATGTGGACCAAAGATTTGGATATAAACCTAGTGTTGGTAAACACAGTGATAAAGTTTATAAACACAGTGAAAAAGGTTTTATTTTTGATGACAATTTAATCGAAGAAGTTGTCAATACATATTCAGATATGGTTTACAGAATTGCCCTTAATATATTATGTAATAGAGAAGATGCAAACGATGTGATGCAAGATGTTTTCTTAAGGCTTGTCAGGAACAAAAGTAAAATAAAAAGCAAAGAACATATAAAGCATTGGTTGATTAAGGTATCAATTAATTGTAGCAAAAGTAAAGCAACTGAAAGTTATAAGAAAAATACAGTGTCTATCAGCGAAATTTCAGAAAGTTCAATAAGTTGTACTAATGAGATTGATGAAACCATAAGCAGTGTAATGAAGTTACCGGAAAAGTATAAAGTGCCTATCCACCTGTATTATTATCAACAACTGACTGTTGAAGAAATATCGAAAATTCTCGGTATCACAAAGTCAGGTGTTAGGTCAAGGTTATCTCGTGGTAGAAATATGTTGAAAGAAATTTTAGAAAAGGAGGATAATAATGAGTAATTTTGATTTTGATAAATACAAAAATTCTTATGATAAAGTTACTGTTAGTGATGAAAGAAAAGAAGAAATTATTGCTTTAATGAAAAAAGAAAATAATTCTACTGATAACGCTACTAAACCACAAAGTCAAAATAAAGTTATTACCTTTAAGAGAACAATTGTGTTGGTAGCATCATTGGTGCTTGTTATTTCAGCAATCTTTTCTCTAAATTTATTTAACCATACTGAAAGTAAGAAAAAGTCAATGCAAAAATTCTATATTTCTGCATCATTAGCAGATTTAGATTATAAAAATAGTAATTCAAATTCTTTTGTAATTAGCAAAGAAAAGAAAATGTTATTTTTAGATGAAGGTAATCTTGCTATTAATGCAGTAGATAACAGATTGTCTATTAGGCTGATTCAGTTTGAAATAGAGGGTAAAAAAATCAGTAATATTGATGTTAAATCCAAAAACAATAATAGAATTTTTTATACTAGCTACAAATCTGATGATAGCTATCAAACTAATTCTAAATTAGGAGAATACAACAATATTAAGTATACAAAAAATTCTGTTTTGGGCTGGATGCCTTCAAGTGATAAAGTTGATAAAGTCTTACAAACAAATACAGAAAACTGGAGAGTATATAATGAGTATTTGTCAGATGAAATTACAGTGACTGTTTATTATTCTGATGGTGTTTATTATTCAAAGGATATTTCTATTTCATTTGATAAAAATTGTAACTACTTGGTTCATTATATTAATTAAAAAACAGCGTGTATTTTAAAATACACGCTGAAACTTTGTAAATCATTTGTAGTTGTATTAAGCAAGTTTACCGGCAAAATCGAAAAATGCTTTTTTAAAGTCCTGATATTTTCTTTGGCTTATACAAGGTTAAACAGTTAAATACGGTAAAAATGTTTAGGTCAGAAAAACAATTGTTTTTACCAAATTTATTTACAAAAGTTGTTTTTATATTATAATGATTAGCAACAAAAGTTATTTAACCTAGTGTGCAACAATGATTTGTTTTTATACCCTTCCATGGCTGTGATACCCTCTATCACAGCCATCTCTCTTTTGTGTAGGTGTAAAATTTTTAAAAAGATTTTTTCATTGCAAAATGTGACTTATTCTGTTATGATTTTATCTAAAGATTTTTTACAGAAAAGGAGTTTATTATGTGGGGCTTAATATTTGGCTGTGTACTGGTTTTTGCAGTAGCCTGTTTTGTGTATTTAATCAGCAGATTTTATAAATTTAGATTTATGAAGAAAATCACAATGAACAAGAAATTTCTCACAATTTTACTTTCTATCATAATTATTCTTGTTATGTTTACTGTTTTAGCTATAACAATGAATATGATGAACAGTATTATTGTGTTGATGCATTTAGTTGTGATTTGGCTTATTGTTGACTTCATTTTCTTTATTATTAAGAAGTGTAGGAAAAAGCCTTTTAAACTTTATTTTCAAGGCATAATCGCTATGGTACTTACAGCAGTATATCTAACATTCGGTTGGTATTTTGCTCATAATGTGGTAGCTACTGATTATAACTTAACTACTGATAAAGATATGAATTCACTTCGTATTGTGCAACTTTCAGACTCTCATATCGGTGCAACATTTCACTATAAAGAATTTTCTCAGTATGTTGATACTATGAATAAAGAAAATCCCGATGTGGTAGTTATTACAGGTGACTTTGTTGATGATGATACTTCTAAGGAAGATATGATACAGTCATGTAAAGCACTAAGTAAATTTAAAACAAAGTATGGTGTGTACTTTGTTTACGGTAATCACGATAAGGGTTACTATGGCAAAGAATACAGAGGTTATGACGGTAATGACCTTGCAAAAGAACTAAAGAAAAACGGTGTTAAGGTTCTTGAAGATGAAAGTGTACTTCTAAATAATAAGTTCTATATTGTAGGCAGACAGGATTATTCAGAGGTTGAAAAAGGTGGCACAAGAGCAAGTGCTAAGGACCTTGTAAAGAACCTTGATTGCAATAAGTATATAATTATGCTGGACCATCAGCCTAACCACTATAAGGAAGAAAAGAATGCCAATGTTGACTTAGTACTTTCAGGTCATACTCATGGTGGACAGTTAATTCCTATTACATATTCAGGTGAATGGTTGGGTATGAACGACAAAACATATGGCTACGAAAGAGAAAAGAACACAGACTTTATTGTCAGTTCGGGAATAGGGGACTGGTCAATTAAGTTTAAGACCGGTTGTGTAGCTGAATATGTTGTTATTGATATTAATAAATAATTCAGTAAGAGAATAATAAATCTGTAATTACCATCCAAAATTATCGGATGGTAATTTTTTTTAATAAATTTTAAAAATACTATTGACAAGTCAGAAATAATATGATATATTCAAATCACACTAAACAGATAGGAAATGTGTAATTAAGAAATGAGGTAAAAATTTATGTCTGAAAAATTTTATTTTTACAACAGAATAAATTATGGCAGTGGACGATGTTGTTGCTGTAATAACTCACAAAACTTAATAGAAACTAACTAATATTAAAATATATTTTTTATTTAAAGGAGAAACAATTATGTCAAACAATAACTATAAATTCGAAACACTTCAGCTACATGTAGGTCAGGAAGCTCCGGACCCTGTTACAGATTCAAGAGCAGTTCCAATCTATCAGACTTCTTCATTCGTATTTAAGAACTGCGACCATGCAGCAGCAAGATTCAGTCTTGCAGATGCAGGTAACATTTACGGCAGACTTACTAACCCAACACAGGAAATCTTCGAAAAGAGAATTGCAGCTCTTGAAGGTGGTGTAGCTGCTCTGGCAGTTGCTTCAGGTGCAGCAGCAGTTTACTACTCAATCGCTAACATTGCTTCTAACGGTGACCATGTTGTTGCTGCTAAGAACATTTACGGTGGTACATACAACCTACTAGAACACACACTTCCTGAATATGGTATCGAAACAACTTTTGTTGATCCATTTGATTTTGAAGAAATCGAAAATGCTATTCAGGACAACACAAAGCTTGTTTTCATTGAAACACTTGGTAATCCAAATTCAGATGTTGTTGATATTGA
>Ga0326513_10004299_pt1 | contig 10226 bp, 13 predicted proteins | sample 2_2465_0518_D_FD_203654 | JGI IMG/M metagenome (GOLD analysis project Ga0326513, IMG submission 203654) | Bovine rumen microbial communities from UC Davis, California, United States - 2_2465_0518 | ecosystem: Host-associated > Mammals > Digestive system > Stomach > Rumen | place: USA...
CGATGCCACGTCCATCTTTTCCAGAAGCGCCAATGCCGAGTCGGGACGGCTCTCTATCACATCGCCCACCTGTTGCAGTCGCCACAACGAGTTCTTACTGCCACCGCCACATGCCAGCAGCAGCCCGACAGCCATCACCATCCAAACAAATCTCTTCATACCTACTACTGTTTTTGTTTGCAAAATTACACCTATTTTACCACATTTGCAAGCCTTTTTTTCTCTTTTCCACCATCTCAGCCCGTTCCTCTCAGCCACTTTTTTCTTGGCTCATTTTTACTTATCTCGTTTATTATCAACCGTTTACCTTCAAATTTATTGCAACACCCCCTTTTGCAGTTTTTCCCCGATTCCTTTGCTCAATTCAGAAACTCAGAATAACTTTGCACCCATTAGGAGCCTTTGTTTCATAAGGCTCTCTCGTTTAAATTATATCGGCAGTCCTCGTTGCGATAACGAGGGCTGCTTTAAGAAGAAAATCACAATCATAATAATAAGAATGAAAGAAATGAGACTTGGTATGAACAAGCAAACCATCATAACCGCACTATTCGCCCTCGTCGCCGTCGTGGGACTTGCGCAGGAAAAGGAGAAGAAGCAGAAGAATGACAGGATATACATGTACGGGACAGTGGCCGACGGGTTTACAAAGGCTTCCATTCCCGATGTGAAGGTTATTCTGATGCGTGAGGACTCTACTGCAGTAGACACAACGGAGACCTACGAGAGTTATGGTTACTCCAGCGGCATAGGACGTCATCCGTCGAAGGACATAATCTGCTTCACACCAGAAACTACCGCCGACTTCGGGTAGAATCCCAAAACGATTACAACGAGGTCATCACAGAAAACAGACTGCCCGGATATGTCATCGCAGGCGCAAAATTCATGTTCTAAAACAGTAGAAACAAAGTCCAAATCAAAATGAAACAGCCAATATTCGCAGTTCTCTCTCGGGGAGCAGACTCTCTCCAATTTCCCCGAGAGGAAATCCTTTTGGGCAAGAAAATGACATATCTACATCAATACACTGAAACTAGTTTCAGAGTTTCACCCTCGGCGACCTTTTTTGGGGTTTTGCCGAGGTTATTTCGTGTTACTTTTTGTCGCTCGACCTTGGTCGCTTCGACAGTACGAAGAACTTCGCGGCAAAAATCTTCGAGTAAGCGAGAAAAGAGTGAAGCGTCTTCGCTTCTAGCTTTCTTTAATAGGTGCTCAGGCGAGCAAGCTCGGAGGTCTTCGACTCTTTCGAACGGAAGAAGATTCGATTGAAATCAAATCGTAAATAAAACAAAGAATATGAACAAGAAGGAAAGGTTCTGAAATGACCAAAACAAAACATCCCTCTCGACGGTGAGGGGGAGAGGGATGGTGTAGGTATTTGGTTATAGAGAACAGATTAACTCATTTTACCCAGTCCTCAATATCAAGACCCTCGATATGACTAAAGTGCTTTACATTGTGAGTGACTACCGTCAACCCCGCAGCTTTAGCAGCACAGCCTATGAGAAGGTCGAAATCCTCAATGGGTTTTCCACTATCCCTCAGGCGCAACTTTTCTTGGGCATAAACATCGATACTGTCGGCAAAAGGCAGAACCTTTATTTCCTTTACGAAATCATCTATCAACTGTAGATTCTCCTCCGTACGATTACTCTTGTAAGCACCGTAACGCAATTCGGCCAGCACTACGTCGCAGATGAAACAACGTTCACGACCTATCTTGTTCAACCGTTGAGCCACATCATGGTTGTCGCGGAAAAGGAACACACAAATGCTCGTGTCAAGCAGATACTTTTTCATAATTCAAACTCTCTGCTATTAGCTGTTCTGCTTTCGCGAATATCACTGATTATTTCTTCTGCTGAACGGCTATCTTTCCAAGCACCGACAAAACGGTTTGCCCAATTTGATTCCGTCTTCGTTTTTTTCGCAGGAACCAACGACTTCACAAAAGCCAGCATCTTTGTCATTGCCGACTCATTGTCAAGAAGTGGGCTCATCTCACGGAACAATTCCGCACGTAACTCTATTGCTGTCATAATCGTAATCTTTTTGTTCTCGGCTGCAAATATACGAATAATTTCTGAATAATCAAATTTTGGAACAGCGAAAATAGAGAAAATTAATTTTCATTATTGAGTCGTGACAAAATTCGATGACAATCAAAGAATTCGCATAAAATAACAATGAAGTTAAACCCTTTAATCCCAAAAACTATTTACCTAGGTTCTTTGCAAGACCTCCGCAAAGCGCCTGAGCACCCATGGAGCGCAAGAAAGCGGTAGAGCCGAGCGAAGACTTTCACCCTCGGCGCCCGAATTTAGGGTTTCGCCGAGTTTTTTTGCATGACCTTTTCCTACTTTCTTGCATTCTGTGAAATCCTGTACCTTGTGGAAAGGCAACGGGTAGGCGCGTCAGCGGGCGCTCGACCTTTGTCGCTCTTGCTACCCGCTCGGCTCTGCCGCTTCACAATTGCCGACATTCAGCGCATTGCCTCGCCCATCTACTACGAGACGAATGCCATCACCGTGAAGACTACTGAGGCGAAGCTCATCAAGAACCGCATCAGGACATTCGGCAACAGGCTCTACCTGAAGGATCCCAAGTATTACGTTGGCGACCTCAGCACTGCCGACGTGACACATGATACCGAGGGAATACTTGTCAACAACGTGTATGTGAATAATAAGGCGCACGTTTACAAACCGTTGGAAAAGGAATGACAGGCATAAGAGGCATACAGAAACAAATATCCCGCTCAGCCAAGAGAGGGAGCGGGAAAGGCTATGGGTCGGCGAGCTATGCTCGGGAATTGCTGTATGGGTCTATTGAATCAGTTCGTCCAATTGTTCAACAAATGCAGACGAGGTGAAATGAGGAATATCGGAGAAATCGAAATGATGCCGGTCGTTGGTGACGATGTAATCACATCTCGCTTCCTTGGCACACTGGTATTGCAGCATATCCTCGAAGTCTTTTATGGGGGGTGGCTATGGCTGCCATCACCTCTTGCTTGCCAAGGTTGACAATCTCTACAATACCAGCCATCTGCCGAAGTGCGTCGTACTTCTCTTCCTGGGTTCTATTCTTGATGATGTAGGCCATATTGGCAAATGTGAGCGACGAGGCGAACAACTGCGCCTCACCCGAAAAGCCGCAGGCAAAAACCTGTTCTGCATCATCAGCCCCCGCCCGATTGTCTATATAGTCAATCAGAATGTTGGTGTCAAGAAATATCCGTTTCATCGTTCCATGATGTGTGCTAAATGTTCGTCCTGTGCTATTTCATCCTCGGTAATGTTTACCATACCGCGCAAACGCTTGAACTCGGCTGGAACCTGCCTCATGGGCTTCGGCTCTTCCATCGACTCAGTGATGAACGTCACGACAATCTGTTTCTGCTCCCGAGTCATTCCCCTCAGTAGTGCCATGTACGGTGCCATTGGTGTTTCCTTGATTCGTTGTGCTGTTACTGTCATAATTGTAATCGTTTATCGGGTTTATGTCGCAAAGGTACAAAATAAAAATGAAACTCAGCTTGAAACAAAGTAATTTATGAAGAATTTATGGATAATTTGTGATAATTTGTGTAAAACAACAAGGAGAATGACGCGGATTCTGCTTGCCATGATGGTCTTTATGGTGCTGGCAGCGTCGGCATCGGTACAAAGGCTACGGGTAGGCAGGACCTCCGCATAGCGCCTGAGCACCCACCGAGCGCAAGAAAGCGACCAGCGGTCGAGCGGTGGGTGGTCTTGGGCTGATATGTCTTCTGGATGCGGCTGTAGGCGGCGAAGTCGATGGCCTTGTAGTAGTCGATAAAGCATTAGTAGTTGTCGTTTGACCAGCCTGAAGTAGTGACGAATTGTTAAATCAAGGAAAATAAAGGCTTTAATGTTTGTGGTATTAAAAATAATTCCTATCTTTGTGACGGATAAACAATAAAACGAAAGAAATATGCCAGAAGTAGGAGGAGAAGTTTATGAAGATTAAGGAAATTTGGTTCGATGCTGAACATATTTACGGTCGTGACGAAGAGGGGCATGAGTACAGCCAGTCGCTCCTGTGGTATCCTAAGTTGCGGACAGCTACCGACGAAGAAAGGGCTGCGTACACTTTTGGCTTTGATGGCATCCATTGGCGCGGACTTGACGAAGACATCAGTTTTGAGAGTTTTGCCTACGACGATACCGAGCCGACGCCCCTGCAGCGTTTCTTCCTTACCCACAAGGAAATCAATGTGGCTGAGTTTGCCCGCTCTTTGGGCATGAATGCCACCCTGCTACGCAACTACATCAATGGTTTCAAGAAACCTTCTGCCGAGCGCGAGCGTGCCATTCTCGCCCACATCCATAAGTTAGGTAAGGAAATGATGGCTGCATGTTTCTGACAGATATACTCTATAAAAAAGTATATTGACTGTTCTATACCTTCATGCCCATTTCTTTTCCTTGGCGGCCATGCCCATCTCGTAGAGGATGAGGAAGAAGATGTTCTTTGCTGGCAAAGCGACCAAAGGTCGAGCGGTGGGCAAGGAAGAGACATCGAAACACTGAAACTTGTTTAAGACTTTCACCCTCGGCGATAAGTTTTTGGGGGTCGCTGAGGGTTTTTCGTATAACTTTTTGTAACTTTACAAGCAAAAACAAGAATAAATGAAGAAAAATTGAAAAAAGTTTGGTCTTTAGGTTATCTTTTGACTCCCCTTTCCTGTCTATAAGAATAGAATGAAGAAAGATGAGATAGAAATATTGTTCCGGCGACACTACGGCCAGATGATACGGCTGGCGAAGCTGATGCTCTACGACGACGAGGAATCGCGTGACGTGGTGAGCGAGGTATTTGCCACGCTGATAAGGGCTGACATCCTTCCCCAAAACATTGAGGGATACCTGATGGCGAGTGTCAGGAACCGATGCTTGAATCTACTGGAGCACAAGGATGTGAAAGCGAAGTTTGAACAGGCTTATACACTGGAGATGAAACAGGAAAGGCTGGAAGACGATGATCATTTTGCTGAGCAACAACTTCAGCAAATCATGGTCTACGCTAAGCATCATCTGACGGCACAGACCTTGCAGGTGTTCCGTATGAGGCATATCGATGGCATGAAGTATCAGGAAATTGCCGACCAACTGGGCATCAGCCGTGTGATGGTCTACAAACATCTGGCCAAGGCCATGAGTACAATTAGGGAGTATAACAATCAAAAGATATAAGACTATGGAGCGAGATAAGAAAATCCAGTTACTACTGGACATGCAGGAGCATCCTGAACAGTTCTCAGAGCAGGCATTAAAGACGATGCTTGACGATCCCGAAGTATGCGAACTTATGGAAGCCACGGCACAGTTGAAACAGGCCATGATATCTGATGAGAACAATACGAACAATGTAGATGCCGAATGGCAGCGTTTCGCACAGACTCATCTGGCAGAACAGAAGCCTGAGCGTAATTGGTTGAAAATCGCTGCCACCTTTATCGGAATACTGATGATGTCTGGTATTGCCTTCGCTGCTATCCATATCATACGCCATACCTCGAATGTAGGTGAAGATTCACAATCCCCAATCCAAGAGACAACAATTGCTAATCCTAACAAACTGCCAGCAGACACCTTAAAAACAGACTCCATACCTCCCAAGGTGGTACGTTATGACGAAGCTACGCTTGAGCAGATCCTGACCGACATGGCTGACTACTACGGTCTGACACTGAATTGGAAGAGCGAGGAAGCCAAGACGTTGCGCCTGTTCTACATCTGGAACAAGCAACAGTCGGCGGTAGAAGCCATAAGAAGTATGAATTACTTCGAGCACATCTGCCTGGAGCTGAGCGACAGCATCCTGACAGCGGATGTACAAACCAATAGTCCCAAGTAATGACCATGAGAAGATTTACAATTATCTGTGCGTTCTGCCTTGTGGCTACATTGGCTTTGGCTCAAAGGCTACGGGTAGGCGAGCAAAGCTCGGGAATGCGCATTACCCGACATTACGATAACGTGTCGATGTCAAAAGTCTTGATGGAACTCAATGACTTGCAACGGGACTACACTGTCAACTTTATCTACGACGAGTTAGAGGATTTTATGGTCACGACAGATGTTAAGCACATAATGCTGCCCGATGCCATTTTCCAGATAGTCGGTTTCTATCCCATCCGAGTTGTGAAGAGCGGTGAGCATGAGATATTCGTGGAGTGTACCCACAAGACCGACCGCCACCTCATGGGTACCATCGTCGACGAGCAGGGCCTGCCTGTGGCCTACGCCAACATTGCCATCCTCAATCCGGCAGACTCCACTCTGCTCAGTGGCGGCGTTTCTAACGAAAGCGGTTACTTCGCTGTTCCATACGAACAAGAAAATGTCCTTGCCCGCATTTCCTACGTCGGTTACAAGACCGTCTATCGGCTCTGCAATCAGTCCGAAGTGGGTACCATACGAATGCAGCCTGATAACTATACACTGAACGGTGTTGTCGTACAAGGTGAACGTCCAAAGGTAGTGCTGCAAGGCAATTCGCTGATGATGAATGTGGAAGGCACAGTGATGGAGCGATTAGGTACGGCAGAGGATGTGCTTACACGTGTCCCTCTGATTGCCAAACGGGGCGAGGGATTCGAAATCTTAGGCAAAGGGGCACCACTTATCTATTTGAACAACCGCAAACTAAGTGACCTAAATGAACTGAGAAACATACAGTCGGACTTTATCCGCAGTGTGGAGGTTATCCAAAATCCAGGTGCCCGTTACGATGCCTCGGTGCAGGCTGTCATCATCATCCACACTAAACGTGCTACAGGTGAAGGTCTGGGCGTAGAATTGACGTCGTGGAGCCGCAAAGGTCATGGCTATGCTAACAATGAGCGCATCAACCTGACCTACCGAACTGGCGGTCTGGAACTCTTCGCCAACCTCTTTGGGGCCTACAACAAGCGGTGGGAAAAGGGAGAGTTCGAGCAAACCGTCTTTGCAGACACCCTTTGGGTAATTAACAATAAACAGAAGAATAATGTGCGCAATCCATTCTTAGAAGGACGATTCGGTTTCAACTACCAAATCAATGACAACCACTCATTCGGTGGATTCTATCAGAATACCTACGACTACGTGAAGACTCACAGCGAATATGATGATGATTTGCAGGCTGACGGAAACCCATACGACCACCTGAAAAACAGTAGCGTCAGACGGGATAAGAACACCCCAAACCATCAGGTCAATCTTTACTACACAGGAAAAGTGGGGCAACTCAGCATCGACTTCAACGCCGACTATACCTCCCGCAAGCAGCAGAGTACCAATCAACAACTAGAACTTAGTACTGAGTACGAAGACCGCGATGTGAATACCGAGAGCCAGACACGAAGTAAACTGTTTGCAGAGAAACTTTTCGTTACTCATCCATTGTGGAAAGGACATATAGAGGTAGGCGAGGAATACACCAATACGCGATGGAAAAGCAGTTTCGACAATAAGGAGGGATACATTGCCAATAGCAACAATGAGCAGCATGAAAGCAATATTGCTCCCTTCATGGAGCTACGCCAACGTCTGGGTCGTTTCCAACTGTCCGCAGGTTTGCGCTACGAGCATGTGGAATCAGAATACTTTGTAAGTGGTATTCGTCGTGACGAGCAATGCCGTACCTACGATGACTTTTTCCCGTCCTTTTCTGTTTCCACGTCAGCCAAGAATCTTCAACTTTCTTTTAGCTACGCAAAGCGGACAACACGTCCTTCATATTGGCAGTTGAGTAGCGATGTCACCTATGAGAATCGCTTGAATCAGCAGACGGGCAATCCCTATCTGAAGCCTATCAAGTACCACAACCTGAACGCAATGGTGATGTGGAAGTGGCTCTATCTGATTACCAACTTCTCCCATTGTGTTGACCCTATCCTCTATACGGCAGGCAGTTTGGAAGAAGACTCGAAAGTGAATTTCGTAACCTACTTGAACTACGATCAGGCCGACTGGCTCACCGTCACCCTTGGTGCACAGAAGAATGTCAAATTGGGCGACGGGATAACGTGGACACCACAATATAATGTGTCGTTGATGAAACCTTGGTTCAGGTCATTGTTCAATGGTCAGGAGAAGAGTTTCAACCATGCGATGCTTACCTTACAACTGGGCAACATCGTGGTACTGCCTCACGACTGGCTATTACAGGCCGACTTCAATATGCACACTCACGGCAATACAGGCTCAAACATTTGGGTTGATTGCATCAATCCAATGCTCTCACTCAGTGTCAGTAAAGACTTCTTCCAACACCGTCTTAATGTCAAACTGACAAGCAACGATCTCTTCGATGGTGGTATCAACCATGTCATGCTCTACAGCAACCGCATGATGTACCGCAAGATGGAGGACAACGACTCCCGTTGCGTCCAACTCTCCCTGCGTTACCGCTTCAATGTCACTCCGTCGAAGTACAAGGGTACTGGTGCTGGTAATTCTGAGAAGAATCGATTGTGAAACGAATGAGGTGTTCCTGTGGCAAAACAACTTTACCTGCTTCATCATTACAAGGAAAGGAAATAACCATAGGGACACCTCCACATTAATAACATAATATGAACAAGAAATCTATCATCACCGCACTGCTGGCCATCGTCACTATGGCGGGGTGGGATGATGAAAGAATAAGGGTCTTTTCATAAGACTCTCTATTAATTAGTGATAAGCCATTTACCGACGTGATGTCTGGAATTATCGGCTAAGGCATTTGTGACCGACGTGAGTCAGGCAGCCTATTTATGGCGTCTTCTTGACAAACAAGAGACGCCATAATATTACGTTCGATGGCCAGTAAGGTGTAGTAATTGTTAAAAATCGAAAGAAAATAGTGGAAAAGTTCCCGATTTTGGGAATTATTTAGTAATTTTGCCACATAATTGAGTTGAATAATGCAAATTATCTTTGACGATAAGGATTTGGAAGAGCTTATCACGACGGGACGCAATAGCAAGTACAAGAAGTACACCCGCAATGCGAAGTTTATGAAGGCACTCGCCATAGCATATAACTATTTGCGGTTGTCTGAACGTGCCAGCGATCTCCGTGCTATCTCATTCCTCCACTACGAACAACTTACAGGAACCAATGGCATAAGTTCTATTAGGGTTGTCAACGGAATGGTGGAGCGCATACTTTTCCGCGAGTTTGATGGCGGCATTAGAATAACAGTTTTAAGTTTAGACGATACTCACTATGGCAACAAGAAATGAAAATCCAGCACCTTTCATGGCAGTTCATCCAGGCATGATGATCAAGCCGGAACTCGAAGAGCGTGGTATTAGCCAGAAAGAATTTGCCAAGATGCTTGGCACCCAGCCTTCACATCTGAGCGAGGTACTCAATGGCAAGCGTGCTCTCACAACAGAATTGGCAGTTAAGATAGAGAACGCTATTGGGCTTCCGGCAAAGATTCTGCTTTCGGCCCAGACACAGTATGAACTGGAATCAACTAATAATAGTACATTATCAGACGACAATCAACACGAGACCATTGCCGTCACTATCCCCGTCCGTGACCGCAACCTGCTACGTGAACTTGTCCGTAAGTTCGGGTGGGCTTGTATGCTGTGAAGGTATACGGTGTTATAATGGGCGGGAAGCAGAGGTCGGTTGTCGGCACTGCTTCCCGCTTTTTCTATCCCACCATTCCATGTACCATTTCACAGTTTTACCATACTATATAAAAAATTGTCCCTTACCTTTTCCCATTCTGCTGACTCCTGTACCTTGTGGAAAGGCTACGGGTAGGCGAGCTTGCTCGGGAATGCGGATGGCCTCTTGGGTGATGCCCATGATGCGGCACACGTCCTTCTTGAGACCACTTCATGGAACAAGCGTCTACGTTGTCGCCGAGCGGTCTTCCATGCCCATTTCGTAGAGGATGAGGAAGAAGGTGTTCTTTGTTGTACCTCCGCGTAGCGCCTGAGCACCCAAGGAGCGCAAGAAAGCGACCAAAGCCGAGCGAAGACCTCTTTTTCGTGAAATAATTACTTTTTTGCATTAAAAGTTGCTTGATTTGAAAACTTTTTTGTATCTTTGCGGCCATGAAACGCGAAAGAATCATATCAGCGTACAAGACGTACTTCAAGGACTTCATCGACACTCTCAATGAGGCAGAGGCCCGTAAGGTGTTCTACGTCATCGATATGCTGAAGACGCAGGAGCGGGTCAATGCAAAGTTCGTCAAATACC
>Ga0326513_10004300_pt1 | contig 10226 bp, 6 predicted proteins | sample 2_2465_0518_D_FD_203654 | JGI IMG/M metagenome (GOLD analysis project Ga0326513, IMG submission 203654) | Bovine rumen microbial communities from UC Davis, California, United States - 2_2465_0518 | ecosystem: Host-associated > Mammals > Digestive system > Stomach > Rumen | place: USA: California...
TATACTCCTTATCATATTCACACTAAGTTGAGTAATGGTATTACTAATATTGACAGTATATCAAGTTTTCAAGAATATATTGATTTAGCTAAAGAATATGGGATGAAAGCATTTGCTTTCTCAGAGCACGGATGCGTACTCGAATGGATACATAAAAAGAACGCTATTGAAAAAGCAGGAATGAAATATATCCACGCTGAAGAATTTTATCTTACAGAAGAAATCAATTCTGAAGAACTGATTAGAGATAATTACCATTGTGTATTAATTGCAAGGAATTGGGATGGCGTAAAAGAATTAAATAAACTTTCGTCAAATTCTTTTTATCGTGACGGTCATTTTTATTACAACCCTCGTATTAGTTTTGAAGAACTTGAAAGCACTTCCGATAATATAATTGTGACAAGCGCATGTGTCGGAGGTTGTCTATGTAAAGGAAATACAAAGGCAAAACAAAGGTATTTAAAGTTTCTAATAAAAAACAAACATAGGTGTTTTCTTGAAATACAACATCATAACGATTCCTTACAAGCAGAGTATAATAAAATACTTTATACAATATCTCAGCGTTTTGGGATTCCACTTATTGCTGGCACTGATAGTCACGCAGCTTACCAAGAACAGATTGAAGGTAGATTGATTGAACAAAAATCTCACGAAGTTTATTTTTCAGGAGAAGATTCTTGGGATTTAGTGTTTAAAAATTATGATGAATTAGTACAAGCATATAAAAAACAAAATGCTTTACCTGAGAATGTGTATTTGCAAGCTATTGAAAATACCAATGTGATGGCTAATATGATAGAGGAATTTAAACTTGATTACACAAAGAAATATCCTATATTGTATGATGATTCATTGAGTGTATTAAAAACAAAAATATTAAAAGGCATTAAAACAAGAGGCATTGATAAACTTCCCAATTATAACGAGTATAAAAAAAGAATTGCTTATGAGTTAAAGACTTATATTCATAACGGTGCTGTAGATTTTCTACTGCTTGAAGAAGATTATAAAACGGCTATGAAGAATAAAGGAATTAACTTTGGTTATTCAAGAGGTTCAGTATCAGGCAGTGTTATCGCATATATTATTGGTATTACCGAAGTTGACAGTGTTAAGTATAATCTAAATTTTGAAAGATTTATGAATACGGAACGTGTTAGCTTGGCTGATGTTGATACAGACTGGTATTCCACAGATAGAGACGAAGTAAGAAAATATCTATTTGCTAAAGAAAATTTATATTGTTGTAATATTGTAACTTTTAATACTATTGCATTAAAAGGTGCTATTAAAGATGTGGGTAGAGCATTGGGCTATTCTCCTTCTGAAACACAGGCTTTAAGCAATACAGTTGTCCAAGATGAAAACAAAAAAGATATTGTTCCTAAAACAATAAGAGATAAATATCCTAAGTTGTTTCATTATGTAGATATGGTTATAGGAACAATTACAAGTTTGGGTAGACATGCTGCTGGTCTTGTTGTTTCTCCAATCGACATTGAAGAAACATTCGGTACATTACGAATTGAAACAGATGAACGTCCTGTGTCTCAAATTAATATGAAAGAGATTGATTCGTTAAATTATGTCAAGTTAGACATTCTTGGACTTGATTGTATTGGGTTGATTGACGGTACTTGCAAGTTGGCTGGCATTCCCTTTTTGACTCCCGATAATACAGATTATAACGATAAAAAAGTATGGGATAGCATCGCAAAAGATACTACAATGATATTTCAATTTGAGTCAGGTTTTGCAAGTGATTATTTAAAACAGATATTAAGACCAAAAGTTATTGAAAAGGTAAAAGAACAAAATCCAAACTTTTCATATATTGACCTAATGAGTATGGCTAATGGTGCTATTCGTCCTGCTGGTGCTTCATATCGAAATGAGTTAAGTCAAGGTATTTATCGTGATAATGGTAATAAAGCATTAAATGATTTCCTCTCCCCCACACTTGGTTTTTTAGTTTATCAAGAACAAATAATTGAGTTTTTACATAAATTCTGTGGTTTTACGATGGGTGAAGCTGATATAGTCCGTAGGCATTTTTCAAAGAAAACTGGCACAGAAAAAGATATACCTATTATTAAAGATGGTGGTTACTTATCTGATAATGGACATTATATCAAAGGTTTTATCCAAACTATGAAAGACGATTATAGGGTAGAAAAAGAAGAATCTGAGGAAATTATTAAAAATTTTTTAAAGGTTATTATAGATGCAAGTGATTATCTATTTTCCTTAAATCACGCACAACCTTACTCCTTCTTAGGATATGCAGTTGGTTATCTGAGATATTATTATCCTTTAGAAACATATACTACAGCTTTGAATATTTATCAATCCGATAGAAAGAAATTATTAGCTATTACAAAATATATTAATAACAACAACGTAGAAATTCGTCCAATTAGATTTGGTAAATCAGGCGCAAAGTACACATTAGATAAAAAGAATGGTGTTATCTACAAAGGTATTGAATCAATTAAAGATTGTAATGTTCAAATGGCTAATGAACTACTTGAAGTTGCAAAAAGAAAACATAAAGATTTTTTTGATATATTACAAGATATAAAAGACAATACTTCTGTCGGAGTTAGTAAATTAAAAATATTAACTACACTTGGTTTCTTCTCAGACTATGGCAAAAACAGTTATTTATTAAAATTGATTGATTTATTTTTTGGACTAAAAGTTAAAACTAAAACTATTATTCCTTCATTCTTTGATTGTAAAGTAATAAGCAAAGACAAGATAGATAGTTATAAAAAGTGGGGTATTACTGGCGAATCAATGATTAAGCAATTCGCTGAAAAAGAAACTGCAAAACAATTTCGAGGTATAGATAATCAAGGAATTATAAAAGCTATGTGTAATAATATACCAAATAAATCACTGCCTATGGTTGAACAAATAAAAGCTGAAAATGATTATTTGGGATATGTAGAATATATAAATCCTCAAATGGCTGATTTTTATTATATTGTTTTGGATTATAAAACTTATAAAGATGATACCAGACCATACTTTATAGCACGTAATCTTAAAACAGGTGAAGAAATAGCTACAAGAATAAAACAATCAAAAATATATAAGAACAATCCTTTTGGAGAGTTTGATATATTAAAAATTGAAGGTTTTACTTGGGAATATAAATCAAAATGTATAGATGGTGAATGGAAAACAAGCGATGAATTAGAACCAATTTTAGAAGAATATCAAGTAATAAAGGAGTGATATAATGGACACTGAAATTAAATTTATAGGTACAGTTGTCAGATGTATTTATGAAAATGATGATTTTCGTATTTATGCTTTAGACGTTGATAAAAATATTTATCCTGATATTAAATTTAATAAATATAAAAATGTTAGTGTGTCTGGTACGCTCCCCAAACTTTCAGAAGGTATATCGTATGAAGTAACTGCTATTGAGGAACAGACTAAATATGGGTATGGATATAAAGTTGAAAACATACGTCAAAACAAATTGCGAGATAGTTATGATATGTACCTTTTCCTTCAAGAAATCCTTACAGCGAATCAGGCAGAGCAATTATGGCAACATTATCCTGATATAGTACAACGAGTTAAAGAAAATCGTTTAGATGACGTAGATTTAAGTAAATTAAAAGGAATTGGTGAAGCCACATTTAATCACATCATAGATAAAATAGTTGAAAATTATTGTTTAGCAGACTTAGTAATTGAATTTCAAGGATATTTTACCTTGCCAATGCTAAAAAAACTTTATCATAAGTATTCCTCAGTTGATTTATTAAAACAAAAATTGCAAGAAAAACCCTATACTTGTCTTACTGCACTTGCAGGAGTTGGTTTTAAGACAGCCGATACATTGTTGCTTGACTTAGAATCATTATCAAAGAAAAATGTTCAAGAGGGTAAAGAACCTATTATCGAATTTGAAGATGATTTACGTACCAGTTTTCAAAGATGTTTATCTTGTGTAATTTATTTTTTACAAGAAAATGAAAAAAACGGTCATACAAAAATGAGTTTGGTTGACCTTAGAGAAGCGGTACTTAAACTTGTGCCAGCTTGTTCTGACCATTTTGTTGAAGCTATTAAATATAAATGGATTTACTATGACAAAGATACGCTTGATGTTGCATTAAAGTGGACATATGATACTGAGAAATATATCGCTGAAACAATACTTAATGCCCTTAATTCAGAGCAAATTTTATGGGATTATGATATTGAAAAATATAGAGAGGTTAATGGTATAACTCTTTCTGACGAGCAGATGAACGCTATTAAGAATGTATGTAAGTATAATATTAGTATTTTGAATGGTTTTGGTGGCAGCGGCAAAACAAGTTCTACTCAGGCTATTATCCGTATGCTTGAAGATAACAATATATCCTATAGATTATTCACACCAACAGGAAGGGCTGCAAAAGTATTACAAGCATACACTAATCGTCCTGCTTCAACTATTCATAGAGGACTTGGATATATGCCTGTGGATAATTGGCGTATTAACAAGGAACATAAACTACATACTGATATTGTAATCGTAGATGAGTTCTCTATGGTAGATGTTAATTTATTTAGTCATCTCATAGATGGCATTGATTTTAGATATACAAAACTACTCATTATTGGTGATAGTGCTCAGTTACCTTCCGTTAGTTGTGGTAATTTGCTCCATGATTTTATAATATCAAAAATTATTCCGATTACTACGCTTACTAAAATTTTTCGTTATGGCGAAGGCGGTCTTATGAAAATTGCAACAGATGTACGAATGTGTAAGCCATACTTAAATAATAGTATGAAAAACAGAGCTATATCTTTTGGAAATAATAAAGATTATATATATGTTGATATGCCTTCTGATAAAATACCAAAGAATTTAGTTGCACTTTATAAAAAATTATTAGATATTGGTTATTCTATTGAAGATATACAAGTTCTATCAGCTAAAAATGTTGGAGAGTGTGGTGCGGATCAGCTAAATAATTTACTTCAAAAAGTTGCCAATCCGAAATATATGAAGTCAAAATCTTTAACTATGAGCGATGTATCCTATTACGAAGGGGATATGATAATACAAACTATAAATAATTATAAAGCTGAAATTGCTAAAGAATATCCACAAAGTAAGCCTGATGAAATATATATAGATTCAAAAACAGGAAAAGATGTAATGTTTGTTGCTAATGGCGAGGTTGGTATTATAGATACAGTAGATGATAGTTCAATGGTAATTAATTTTGATGGTATGTATGTAAGATATAGTAAAGCTGAATTAAAAATGATTAAATTAGGTTATTGTATATCAGTGCATAAAAGCCAAGGCGGTTCTGCAAATATTGTTATAGTGTGTACTCCACAATCTCATTCTTTTATGCTATCGAGTAATATATTGTACACGGCTCTTACTCGCATGAAGAAAAAATGTTTTCATTTAGGATCGTTACAAACCGTCAATAAAGCAGTATTAAAAAGAAATAATTATCAAAGAAAGACGTTTTTAAATAAATTACTAACGAATGGGCGTGATTAAATCATGGATACGACAGATATGATAGGCAGGAAATTTGGACGATTAACAGTATTACAATATTCACATTCTGATAAACATAAAATGAAACATTGGTTATGTCGTTGTGAGTGTGGCAAAGAAATTGTTGTACGAGGTGATAGTTTAAGAAGTGGTAATACTCGTTCTTGTGGATGTTTACATAGCGATATTTCAAAACTAACCGCAACTATTATGAATCAAAAATCACGCAAATATAATAAATATCAAATATTTGATGAATATGTTGTTGGATACACTAAAGAAAATATACCTTTTGTTTTTGATAAAAAATATTTTGATACTGTTAAACAATATCGCTGGGCAATTAATAAAGATGGATATATTCGTACTGTGATTAACAAAGGAAAACAAGGTTATCATTCTTATATGCTTCATAGATTAATAACTAATTGTCCACCCGAATTAGTGGTCGATCACATAAATCACGATAAAACTGATAATAGAATTGCAAATTTGAGAATATGCACAAGACAAGAAAATAATAGAAATAGACGTATTGGAATAAACAATACGTCAGACACAACAGGAGTATATTTTAATGAGCAATCAAAAAAATGGGTAGCTTATATAATGGTCGATCAAGAACAAAAGTATTTAGGAATATATGAAAATATTGAAGATGCTATTGAAGCGAGAAAAAAAGCACAAGCAGAAATTTTCCAATCATTTGAATATAATCCTGACGATGACGTTATTAATAGTATTCCATTTGCTCAATATTTATTAAAGGAAGGTGTTTCTAATGTCAGAAAAAACGAAGAAAAGTAAAGATAGTAAATATCCTCAAAGATGTCACCAATGTCAATTTTTTGATACTCAAAAAGATAATTGTACAAAAGGTAAAGATAAATGCAATACAGATTTTTCAAAATGTGATACTTTCTTAGTACGAGAAAGCCTTGTAATGTATTGAGGTGTTTTATGAATAAAAAAACTGTTAATAAAATAATTGAGTTTTTTAATAATCGAAATTGCTTAATTAGGACTAATCTAAAAGGTATAAATGTGATTGTTGAGTATAGTAATGGTAAATTATTTGATGTTTATAAAGAAACTAAAAATGGCAAAAAAATCCATCCAACATATAATTCCATTACAAATATCCCATCTGAGATTGAACCAAAATGTGATATAAATTTAAAAGGCGTACTTGTTCCTGACGAGGGAGATAAAAATTATAAGTTTATTGTATATGATATAATTTATATTGAAGATAAGATTGAATGGGAAGATGATATTGAAGATGAATTATATACCACTACAACCAATTCAAGTCTTTATAATAAAATTAACTGTGCTGGTTATCTTGATTTTGATATTGTGCCGTTAGTAATATGTGCTTCTAATCTTAGTAGGTCAAGGCTGGCTGTCGAAGAAGCGATAAAATCATTGAAAGAAACTTGTTCAGTAATCAACTACCCTATCAAAGATTTTGTCGTATTATATAATGATACGGCGTGGGCGAAAATGCTTAAAAAAATCGGAAAGTCTATTGAAATGAAATTTAATTTATAATGCTATTTTTTAGCAATTCTGTTTGTTGAAACAATAATATAATTGTATAATAAAATATACGATAACACGGTTATATACCAGACAAGGAGTGAAATTTTATGAATGTAATAAAAAGGAATGAAACAATCGTTGCTTTTGACAAGCAAAAAATAATTATGGCTATTACTAAAGCTATGCAAAGTAATGGCAAAGTCAATAAAAAGGTTATCAATGATATAGCAAATGAAATTGAAGTTGGCTTAAAAGATAAAGAGTTAATTCCTATCTGTAAAATAGAATTATTAGTATATCAAAAACTTATTGAAAAAAATGAAGCATTAACTGCAAAGGCATATGAAGATTATAGAGCAGTAAGAGAATATCAAAGAAAACATAATACCATTGATAATAAGGTGTTAGGCATTATAAATGGAACTAATAAAGAAATACTTAACGAAAATTCTAATAAAAATGAAACTTTAGTATCTACAAGCAGAGATTTAGTAGCAGAAGAAGTTTCAAAAGATATTGCTTTGAGAATGATGTTCCCACCTCATATTGCGCAAGCCCATCAAGAAGGAATTATCCATATTCACGATTTAGGACATTATCTTAATAAGAGTTTTAATTGTTGTCTTGTTAATCTTGATGATATGCTTCAAAACGGCACTGTTATTAATGGCAAGTTAGTTGAAAAGCCTCATAGTTTTAGAACAGCTTGTACTATAGCGACACAAATCATCGCTCAGGTGGCTTCAGGACAATTTGGAGGGCAAACTGTTTCTGTGTCTCACCTCGCTCCATTCGTAAGAATTAGCGCAGAGAGAATTAGAGCCGAAGTTGAAGATGAATTTGCTGAATTAAAAGAATATGATTCTTATTCGGGTTATCAATCTTTGCTTAATGAACAAATTGAAGAAACTATAAACAAAAGATTAGCTAAAGAAGTGTCTGACGGTGTTCAAACATTTCAATATCAAATCAATACTTTACAAACTTCTAATGGTCAAAGTCCTTTCTTATCCGTATTTATGTATATTAGTGAAAGACCTGAATACGAAAAAGAGACTGCTATGATTATTGAAGAAATGATAAAACAAAGAATACAGGGTATGAAAAATGAAAAGGGTGTTTGGATTACTCCTGCGTTCCCAAAGCTATTGTATGTACTTGATGAAAATAATATTACAGAAAATAGCGAATATTGGTATCTTACTAACTTAGCTGCTAAATGTGTGTCAAAAAGAATGATGCCTGACTTTATTTCTGCAAAACATATGAGACAAAATTATGAAGGAAATGTCTTTGGTTGTATGGGATGTAGAGCTTGGTTATCACCGTATAAAGGCGGTATTAACAATGAAGAAGGACACTACAAATGGTATGGCAGATTTAATATGGGGCTTACATCAATTAACCTTGCTGATTGTGGTATGTCTGCAAAAGGAAATATTAATGATTTTTGGGAGATTTTTGAAGAAAGACTTGAACTTTGCTTTGAAAGTTTAATGTTAAGGTATCACAAACTTGAAAATGTTACTTCTGATGCTTCGCCTATTCACTGGCAATACGGAGCAATCGCAAGACTCCCAAAACACGCACCTATTAAACCATTGTTACAAAATGGATATGCAACTATTTCTCTTGGATATATCGGTGTTTATGAATGTGTAAAATCCTTAATTGGTAAATCGCATACAACACCCGAAGGAGAAAAATTGGCACTTAAAATTGTCCAGTACATGAAAGACAAAGTATTGGAATGGAAACAAAGAACTGGTCTTGGTTTCGCTCTATATGGAACACCATCTGAATCGTTAACTGAAAAATTCGCAAACGCTACAGTAAGAAGATGGGGAACTGTTGATGGAGAAGAAAAGAGAGGTTTCTTAACGAATAGTTATCACGTATTTGTTGAAGAACCAATCAATGCTTTTGATAAATTAAAATTTGAGTCACAATTTCATCCAATTAGTAGTGGCGGTTGTATTTCTTATATCGAAGCTGTTAATCTTACAAACAATATTCCTGCTGTACTGTCTGTAATTAAATTTATTTATAATAACATTCAATATGCAGAAATCAATACTAAATCAGATTATTGCCACGAATGTGGATATACTGGCGAAATTATGATTGACGAAAATCTTGATTGGTATTGCCCTAATTGTGGTAATAGAGATAAAAGTAAAATGAATGTTGTTCGTAGAACTTGTGGTTATCTTGGCGAAAACTTTTGGAACAAAGGCAGAACAGAAGAAATAAAGAATAGATATGTGCATTTAGGGGCTGGTGACTAAATGTATTACCATAAGATAGAAAAATCTTCTATCGCAAATGGTACAGGTATAAGAGTGGTTTTATGGTGTTCAGGTTGTAGGCTTCATTGTAAAGGCTGTCACAATCCTCAGACTTGGGATTTAAATAGCGGAAAGCTATTTGATGAATCGGCTAAAAAAGAAGTCTTACAAGCACTTAACCACTCTTATATCCAAGGTATAACTCTTTCTGGTGGTCATCCTTTAGAGCCTGAAAATCTTAATGTAATATGGGATTTAATAAAAACAATACGAGAATCTTTCCCAAATAAAAATATTTGGTTATACACAGGATACACACTTGATATATCAAATTTTGATATTAATAGTACTAATTTACTGAATAAAATAATTCAAAATTGTGATGTTATAGTAGATGGCTCTTATATTGAAGAATTAAGAGATATATCACTTCCTTATTGCGGTAGTTCTAACCAAAGAGTAATAGATATAAAACAAACAATTAATAACAATAAAATAACTTTATTAAAATGTTGAGGTGTGATTATGAAAACAAATGAAGTTGTTGCAAAATTTGGAAAAGTCAGTTTTGAGCAATTCAAAAAAGACTGGATTAACACGTTTTATAATATCAACGAAAATAGCGTTGGGATTAATGAGATAGAAAAGCGAATCAAAGAGATTTACGATAATATTAAATTACCAAAACGTTCAACTGCATTGTCAGGTGGATATGATTTCTTTGCTCCAAAGAATTTTGAAATGTATCACAATCATATGACTATAATTCCTACTGGTATTAGATGTTTAATTAAAGAGAATTGGTTACTCGCTCTGTTCCCTCGCAGTGGACAAGGTTTTAAATATGG
>Ga0326513_10004301_pt1 | contig 10226 bp, 9 predicted proteins | sample 2_2465_0518_D_FD_203654 | JGI IMG/M metagenome (GOLD analysis project Ga0326513, IMG submission 203654) | Bovine rumen microbial communities from UC Davis, California, United States - 2_2465_0518 | ecosystem: Host-associated > Mammals > Digestive system > Stomach > Rumen | place: USA: California...
CTCTGAATCCGCCAGCGAACTTCCGCCGAATTTGACCACCTTTTTCATAAACCGATACCCCGCCTTCCCGCAGGGCATATCCTCCTCTTTAGTTAGGACCAGGTAAACAGCCGGCTCTGCAAAGGCCGGTCCGGTATCTGATCATGTCTGAAAGTGCCTACTATGTAATACCAGAAATCGTTCAATCCTGCAAGAGACGGATGCACTGTTTTATCGTATTAAAGGACTTCGCAGTCTCCGCGTACTCTTTTTCAGTCATTGCGGCCGTCACAAAGGCGGTCTCTCCTGCAGGCGCCCCGTCAAAGGTCACCTTGAAGGCGGCTTTAAAGGTATATGCCGCTACCGCAGCCTCGGAGTCGTCCACTCTGACAAAATACTGATAGGACTCTGACATGGGATCCGCGAGTTCAAGCACCTCGTCGCTCCAGTTAAATTCGATATTTCTGCCGATATTCTTCGCGCACTCCATCACGTCGGACACAACTGCGCTCGCTGTGGGGAACTTGCCCGCACCGCGCCCGTAGAACATGAGATCGTCCACCATGGTCCCGTGTACAAATACGCCGTTGAAGACGTCCTGCACGCTGTGCAGCGGGTGATCCTCCCTCACAAGGAAGGGCGCTGTGCGCACGCCCAGGCTACCGTCCTCAGCTTTTCTGCTGACGCCGAGGAGCTTGATCGCCATCTTCATGGAACGCGCATATCCGAAATCCGCAGTTGTGATGCGGGTGATGCCTTCGCAGGGGATATCCTCGTAGCGGACAGTCTTCTCGCTGATCAGGGAGGAAAGGATCGCGATCTTGCGGCAGGCGTCATGTCCCTCGACATCCGCCTCGGGATTTCTCTCCGCGTATCCCTTTTCCTGCGCCTCTCTGAGCGCATCATCAAAACTGGCGCCGGTCTTCTCCATTCTGGTCAGAATGTAGTTCGTCGTGCCGTTCAGGATGCCGAAAACCTCGGTGATGTCCTCCTGAGTGAGACAGGAGTTGATGGGGCGGATCAGCGGAATGCCGCCGCCGACGCTTGCTTCAAAGAGATAGCTGCAGTCATTTGCCCTTGCGATCTTAAGAAGCTCCGGGCCGTGCGCGGCCACAAGCTCCTTGTTGGAGGTGCAGACACTGATCCCGCGCTCGAGCGCTTTTTTGGTAAAGGTATAAGCGGGCTCCTTGCCGCCCATAGTCTCACAGATCACAGTGATCTCCTCATCGTCAAGAATATCCTGGTAATTGTGTGTGACCCTGTCGTTATAGGGACTTCCGGGAAAATCGCGAAGGTCGAGGATATATTTGACGTGAACTCCCTGCGGAACAGTCTTTCTGATCACGTCCTGGTTCCGGTCAATGAGCTCTACAACTCCGCCGCCAACTGTGCCGAATCCGAGAACTGCCATCTGTATCATAACTAAATCTCCTTTAAAATCTGTAGCTGTATTATTGCTGGATCTTGTCCCTGCCCATGATCCTGATCCTCCTGACGCCGTCAAGGGTCTCGAGTTTCCGGATCATCAGGCTGATGTCCTCTGTGTTATCCCTGATCTGAAGGCTGATGCTCAGGTCAGCCACTCCGCTGATCGGAATACTCTGATGGATCGTGAGTATATTTGCGTTGCAGCCGGAAATAATGCCCAGAAGACTGGCCAGAACACCTGTCTCGTCATTGATCTCACAGGAAAGAGTGATATTCATTCCGGACATGCTGTCGTGGAATTCCTCGATATCATCCTTAAACTTGTAGTAGGAGCTCCGGCTGATCCCGGCGATCTCCGCCGCTTCGTTCACTGTTCTCGCCTTCCCTGACGCCAGAAGCTGATTGGCCTTGGCCACACCCCTGAGCACTTCGGGGACTGCTCTTGCTCTCACAATAAAAAATTCAGTCTTTTCGCTCAAAACTGACTCCTTCTATAAAGCAATCAAAACCGACGAAGATAATACTATCACGCTTCATTCTTTATTTCAAGGACATTTGTTTCCCCGGAGCGGACATTTTTTTTAAGACCGCGATGATAAGGGCTAACACCGCCGCCGCAAAGGATATGATCGTGCATATATTAAGTCCTGCGGGATAATAAGTGACTTCGATGGAATGCTCTCCCGCAGGAACAGGGATCGCTATAAGCCCTCCGTCCACCTTTTCCACCGCGGCTTCTTTCCCGTCCACCGCCGCGGTAAAGCCAGGGTCATAGGGCACTGAGAAGAACACGAGGTTCTCTTCCGGCAGATCGGCCGTCGCCTTAAATCCGCTCTTTGTAAACTCAAATTCATCGCAGGCCGTCGCGGCTCTGTCCCTGCAGTGCCTGGCAAAATCGTCATCGCTCATGACCTCTTCGCCCGCATGGCCATCTTCCTGCATATACTTGCCGTATTTTGCTATCTGCTTTTCTGTCAGTATTATGTCCTTGACGAGAAGCCGGTCGGTCATCTCCCCCTTCTTCATCTCGCTGTACTCTTCATCCCTGACGAAACTGTTGAAGGTAAATCCCATGGGGATATAGTTCAGATTCTCATAGATCTTATACCCGTTATTCTCCGACTCCTCTTCATATCCGACGAGGCCTCCCTTGTCCTCGAGGGTCTCCGAAGGCTTTACCAGAGTGTTCTCTATATAATAGCGGGTCGACAGGATGGCCCTTGCGCCGACCCTGTCTATGGGAAGCGTCGATTCCACAGTCCTGATCATCCCTGTCTTCCTGTAGAAAGTAAAGATGGAGGGATTGACCGTGCTCTCGAAGCAATGGATCGTGGGATATCCCCATACCATCTCGTAGTTGGTGGAAGTCCCGTCCGTCTCCACGCGGCAGAAGGTGGAGGTATCTCTCAGCTCGGGCCTTGAATCAAGCATCTGTTTTCTCCATTTGACGCCGCCCGTTCTGGCGATCAGGGAATTTCCGTTATAGAGTACGGCCACATTGGTGATCAGGCAGCAGAGGATCGTCGCAGCCATGAATACGGGCTTTCTGTACTTCTTGAAGCCGCCGATCCGGGGAAGGACCTGCAGCAGAAGGAGCAGGATCAGGAGCTGGACTGCGGTAGCCGCGATCTCAATGATCAGAAGATCCTTGTTCTCGCTGACCGAGAACCATTTGAGCCTGCCCTTCACCATTGTCGGTGTCAGAGCGGCCAGCATGAAGCAGACCGTGATAATGACCGTGATCCGCGCACCGGCCGCCAGCTGCGTCCGCTCGTCAGACTCAAGGGCCCTGGCAGTCATAGCCGCCATGATCAGGATCGGCATATAGAACCATCTGGCGTAATAGCTTGAATTAAAGGCGCTGAAAACTGCGTTAAAAACCGGAACGAAAGCGATCACACCGCACAGCATGATCAGGCTCTTCTTCCAGGATTTCTTGAAGATCCTGAAATAGGCGATCACGCCCGCCATCGAGAAACAGGGCAGATAGACGGCAAGAGATCCGTTCTTGACCTGCTCTCCCGAAAAGAGTGTGGGCTTTGCGATGATATCCGGCACCATAAAGAAGGATTTGAGGATCGCCAGCGGCGTCATTCCCTCTTCATACGCAAATACGCCGTATCCGTTTATAAAGTTGTCCAGACGGCTGTTTCCGCTGATCCCGGTCACAGACTGGACCAGGAAGAAGGATGCCATGAGAAGCCCCAGAGCGCCGTTTGCGACGATCACGGTGACTTCCTTCGCTATTTTGGCAGGCTCCCTGGACGGGCAGTATCTCACTATGTAGTAGATCAGGATGAATACGGCCTGGCCAAAAAAGAAATAATAGTTGATGATCGACATCAGCGCGGTCATCAGCGTAAATCCTGTCGTCTTGCGCTTCTGAACGATATCGTCAAAAGTCAGGAGATAGAGCGGGAAGAACGCCGTCGCGTCGTGGAAATGCTGGAATACGATGTTGCAGGCCTGGAATCCCGAGAACGCATAGAGAAAGCTCCCGAGGGCCGCCCATAGATCGCTGCGCACCTGCCTTCTGATCCACGCGTAGGAGGTGACCATGGCAGTGCCGTATCTCAAAGACATGACAAAGGGAAGCAGGTACGGCACCAGCCTCTCCTCAAAGGGGATCGTCAGCCAGAAAAAGGGGCTGCCCCACAGGTAGAAGGACATGCTTCCTCCCATGCTGCTCCCGAGGTCGATATAGGGATTCCAGAAAAACTGCCCGTTCCTCACGGCCCGGTGGGCCAGGATGTAGAAGGGCACCTGCTGGACATTGTAGTCCCCGTAATAGAAGAAGATCCCGCCGTGATATACCAAAAAGGGAAGGACCGCTGCCAGATAAAGCAGCGCTCCTCCCACAAAGAGCATTATGTACTGAAAAATACTCGATCGTTTCTTAGTCAAAATAGTGTCCTCTGGTGATCAGTTAATAAACATCCGTCTTCCGCCGTCTTATCAGTTTCCTGAGGCTTATCCTTCTGTATTACCTGACGCCTTCTCAGACTCAATGAAATCCTTCATGCTTTCCATCCGTGCAAAGACAAGCGCATAACCGTCATCGCCGTAGTTCAGAGAGCGGTTGACGCGGCTGATCGTAGCGGTGGACGCACCGGTCTTCTCCGCGATCTTAAGATAAGTGTCATGCTTGCGAAGCATTGTAGCCACTTCAAATCTCTGCGAAAGTGAGAGAAGCTCATTGACTGTGCAGAGATCCTCAAAAAAGCTGTAGCACTCCTCTTTGTTCTCAAGTGTCAATATGGCCTCAAACAGGCTGTCCACAGCACTTGTCCTGATTTTTTTGTTCATATCAATTCACTCCTTATACTCAAGTAATAAGAACCTGTATCTAATATTTTAGCATTGTAAAGTTTTAAAGTAAAGCCTTTGGGCAAGTAATTGATGCTCTGTATCATCCTTTTGCAGTATTTCGTTTATTAATTTTTACTCTTTACATTTATGAATAGCTGTGATATTTTGATAATGTTGCACAAATTGTTTTTATTTTCACAAACAAAAGTGCATGTAGCTTATATACATAGATCGGAGGTAGCATCATGAGTAAGGGTATTGTCAGAAGGTTCAACAACCAGCGCGGTTTTGGATTCATCAGTGATTCAGAAGGAAACGACGTGTTCGTACACTATACAGGTATTAACGGCGAAGGCTTCAAATCTCTTGAGGAAGGCCAGGAAGTCGAATTTGATATCATCCAGGGTCAGAAGGGCCCCCAGGCTGTCAACGTGACCAAGCTGTGATCTGACATTTTCCACTGGGAAAATGATCTGTAAGACAGGCAGTTCACTTGCAGGGGAAGAGAAACACTTAAAAACGAAAAGCGGTCCGGCTCAATGTGAGCCGGACCGTTTTCCGTTTCCATACCTGTATAACACATGGGGATGTACCCGTTAACGGGACCGGATCTTTACAGCGGTCTCAACGAGGTCCTGCAGTTCAAGATCTCCCCCGAAGAGCTTCAGCGCGCTTCCTACTGTGACATCCATGGCGCCCCCTGACAGCTTTCCTATCAGGTGAAGGTCAGCGAAGGAATGCACTCCGCCCGCATAGGTGACAGGAAACCCACTGTGTTTCTGCCAGCTGCCCAGAATGGTGACAAGATCCTCTTCTATTCCGGAGCGCTTTCCCTCCACATCCGCCGCGTGGATCAGAAATTCATCGCAGTAACCTGAAAGTCTGTCAAGGCAGTCCGCGCTGATCTCGAGATCCGTGAACTTCTGCCATCTGTCGGTGACCACCAGATATCTGCCGGCATTTGTTCTCCGGCAGCTGAGATCCAGCACGAGCCTTTCACGTCCCGCCGCGCCGATCATGTCCGAAAGGGCGTCCATGTTTAGTTTGCCGTCCCTGAAGACATAAGAAGTCACGATCACATGGGAAGCTCCTGCGTCCAGGAGATCTCCCGCCGTCTCCGGCGTGATCCCTCCTCCGATCTGCATACCTCCCGGAAAAGCCCTGAGCGCCCCCAGGGCCTGCTTCAGGTCCTCCCTGTAGGCGTCTTCCTTTATGGAATTGAGGAGAATGATATGTCCTCCTCCAAGTCCCATTTCCCTGTAAACGGAGGCGTAGTAAGAGGCATCCCTGTCAGACACGAAGTTTTCCTGCGCCGTGGCGGTGGCGCTTTCTTTCTGATCCTGTAAAGTTCCTCCGACGATCTGCTTGACACGCCCGTTATGTATATCAATACAAGGCCTGATCCTCATATATATCTCCCGTTAACTTAAGAAAGGGACCGCGGAAGCGGTCCCTTCAGCATTTGTGTCATTACCTGAGAACATCGCTCATGGTATAGAAACCGGCATCCTTGCCGGCGAGGAATTTGGCTGCCTCTACGGCGCCCTTTCCGAACACAGCGCGGCTGTACGCCCTGTGAGAGAATGTGATCACTTCGTCCTGGCCGGCGAAGATCACATCGTGATCGCCCACGATGGAGCCACCGCGGACTGCGGAGATCCCGATCTCCTTGACCGGTCTCTTCTGCCTGCGCACAGTGCGGTCATAGACGTATTCATATTCGTTTCCGAGCGCCTCATTGGCGGCGTCCGCCAGCGCCAGTGCCGTTCCGCTGGGCGCGTCGACCTTCTGGTTGTGGTGCTTCTCGACGACCTCAATGTCAAATCCCGCTGCCGCGAGCTTCGGTGCCGCTTCGGCGATCAGCGCTTCAAGGAGATTGATGCCCACAGACATATTTGCCGACTTGAGGACAGCCGTCTTTTCAGAAGCTTCCTTCAGAGCATTCATCTGTTCCTCGGAAAGACCGGTAGTGCAGACTACGACAGGGATCTTTTTGCTCACGCTGTAGCTCAAAAGTCCGTCGATCGCGGTGGAATTTGAGAAATCGATAATGACATCCGCCTCAGGGCACTCATCGAGCGTCCTAAACACAGGGTAATCCGCGTAAGCGCTGCCAAAAGCGTCGACTCCCGCCACTACCCCGATCTTTTCATCCTTCTCACAGATCTCTGTGATGATGCGTCCCATACGGCCGCAGCATCCGTGAATGATTGTTCTGATCATATTCTGACTTCCTCCCGTTTTCAGATCAGGCCGAAATTGTGCATAGCCTTGCGAAGCTTCTCCGTGTTTACGGGAGTGAGCTCAGTCAGAGGCATGCGCAGAGGGCCTGCGTTCTGTCCGAGAAGATCGACAGCCTTCTTGACGGGAATAGGGTTCACTTCGCTGAAGAGGGCCTCAAACAGCTCGTGAGTATCCATCTGCAGCCTTGCGGCGCCCTTGACGTCTCCGTCGAAGAATCTCTGACAGAGGTCGTGCATAGCCTGAGGCGCCACGTTCGCGACTACGGAGATCACGCCGATGCCGCCCATGGAAAGGAGCGGGACGACCTGGTCGTCATTGCCCGAATAGAGGTCGATATTTCCGTCGCAGAGGGTCATCAGCTTGACGATCTGGCTGATATCGCCGCTCGCTTCCTTGATACCGACGATATTGGGAACGTCCTTCACAAGGCTCGCCACTGTGGCGGGAAGAACGTTTCCGCCGGTCCTGCTGGGAACATTGTAAAGAATGACAGGTGTTGAGCCGACTTCGTCCGCTACCATCTTAAAGTGCCTGTAGACGCCGTCCTGGGTTCCCTTATTGTAGTAAGGGGAGATCAGAAGAAGTCCGTCCGCGCCGTAGCCGGCCACCTCTTTGGAGAGCTGCATGGCGGTCAGGGTCCTGTTGGAGCCGGTTCCCGCGATCACAGGCACTCTTCTCTTTACATACTCGATGCAGAACTTACATACATCGAGATGCTCCTGCTCGGACATGGTCGCCGCTTCTCCTGTGGAGCCGCATACTACGATCGCATCTGTGCCGTTCTCGATCTGGTAATCGATGATGTCGGCAAAAGCGTCATAGTTGACCGACTGGTCCGACTCCTTAAAGGGCGTGACAATAGCTACTGCAGATCCTTTAAAAACTGCCATTTTTCCATCCTTCCCACTGCTTGTAATCTGTTTGCAGTCAATCAGAAGTTTCTGAACTGCATGTTGCCGATCTCGGAGATCTTGTCGGCAAACTTGCAGACTTCCACATTCATCTCGCTTCCAGTAATGATAATATCCGTATCAATACTGGATTCCACCAGTTCCTTAAGAGCATCTACTGAAATGATGTTCTTGTTCACTACTTCCAGGACCTCGTCGAGGATCAGAAGATTGCACTCTCCGGTCGCCAGGACCTTCCTCGCAAAATTGAGACCGTTCTTAATATTGATAACTGTCTCTTCCTGTTCCTCCGGCGATCTGTCCCTGTAATCAACTTCCGATTTTTCAAATCTGAAGATCTTGATCTCCGGTTCAAGCCTTTTCGTAAACTGACTGTCTGTGATCCCCTTGCCCTTCAAAAACTGAATAATGACGACACGGTCATCTTCCGACGCCCGCTTCATGGCGATGCCCAGAGCGGCCGCTGATTTTCCGTATCCGTCCCCCATAAAAATCAATACTTTTCCAGAAGCCATAACGAAACCCCATTTGTTTCTGTTTGCTCAAACAATAATATCTCTTTCAAAATAGCACTTTTTGGCTTTCCTGTAAATCGCGTAATCATCACATTCTCTCGGGAGCTGAGAAGCCCAGTACCCCGATGCACGTGTCGAGGATGTCCAGAGTCAGCTTTAAAAGAGCGATCCAGCTCTCCTTCTTCTGTTCATCCTCCTCAGTGAGGATCTTTGTGGAGTGATAAAAGCTGTTGAAATCATTGGACAGCTGATAGATATACGCGCACACCCTGTGGGGAGCGATCTCCGCGTACGCGTTGTCCATCATCGCGTTAAAGCCCGCGATGTCCGTCATCAGGTCCTTCTCCGCCTTGCTCTGCGCAAGTCCGATCCTGCATCCGCTCAGATCCCTGCCGCCTGCAGCAGTATATTTTGCCAGAATGGACTTGATCCTGACGATCGTATAAAGGATATACGGGCCGGTGTCTCCCTCGAAGGAGGTGAATCTCTCGATATCAAAGATATAGTCCTTGGACGCCTGGTTGGAGAGATCGCCGTATTTGAGGGCCGCAAGAGCCACCTGCTTCGCGGTCTTCTCCGCCTCCTCAGGACCGATCTCGGGGTTCGACGCTATTTTGCCGCGCATCTCCTCGTTGATATCGCTGATCAGGTCGGACAGCTTCATCACGCCGCCGTCCCTGGTCTTGAAGGGCTTTCCGTCCCTGCCGTTCATCGTGCCGAAGCCGATATGGCGCAGCTGGGTGCTCTCAGGCACAAGGCCGCACTTTCTAGCTGTGCGGAATACCTGCTGGAAGTGAAGCTCCTGGCGCTTGTCAGTGATGTAAATGATCTGGTCGGGGTGAAAGAGTCTCTCCCTCTCGCTGATCGTCGCAAGGTCCGTAGTCGTGTAGAGCGCCGCACCGTCGGATTTGAGGATGATGCAGGGCGGGATCTCCTTGGAATCCGTCTCCTTAGCGACATCTACCACCAGAGCGCCGTTGGATTCATAGGCATAGCCCTTCTCTTTCATATCCTCTACCATTGCAGGGATCGCCTCATGGACGGTGGACTCGCCCCACCAGAGGTCGAAATCGACATCCAGATTGGCGTAGTTCTTCTTCATATCAGCCACGGAGACCTCGATGATCTTGTTCCACAGGGCCCGCAGTCCGCGGTCGCCCTCCTGCAGGCGGTGTGTATTGGCCATCGCCTCGGCGTAATACGCGGGGTCCTCCTTGGACTTCCTGCTTGCTGTGGGATAGATCTCTTCCAGTTCGGAAACTGTGAAGGGAGCTTTTTCGGGATACTCCCCCTCGTAGGAAGGGTCAAAATAGCAAAGGTCCGGCTGTCTCTTCGACACCTCTGTGATGACAAGGCCCATCTGCAGGCCCCAGTCTCCCAGATGAATATCTCCGGTGACGTTCTCGCCGTGATATCTCGCGATCCTCTTGACAGCCTCGCCGATGACGGCGCTGCGAAGATGGCCGACATGGAGGGGCTTGGCCACGTTGGGTCCGCCGTAATCGAGAATGATATTGGCGGGCTTTCCGGGGGTCTCAAGGCCGAATTTCTCCTCGTCGCTCATCTCGTTAAGATAGGAGGAAAGGAACTCCTCGCGGATCTTCAGATTCAGGAATCCCGGTTTTACCGCCTCCACGGATGAGAATACCTCTGAATCCTGAAGCTTGCCCGCGACGTCTCCCGCGATCATGATCGGGGCCTTGTGGTACCTCTGTGCACCGGCCATAGCGCCGTTGCACTGATACTCACAGAGATCGGGGCGGTTTGATACTGTCACCTTACCGAGTTCCCGGTCATACCCTGCGGCCTCAAAGGCTCCCGCCATCTCACCGGAAATCAG
>Ga0326513_10004303_pt1 | contig 10224 bp, 25 predicted proteins | sample 2_2465_0518_D_FD_203654 | JGI IMG/M metagenome (GOLD analysis project Ga0326513, IMG submission 203654) | Bovine rumen microbial communities from UC Davis, California, United States - 2_2465_0518 | ecosystem: Host-associated > Mammals > Digestive system > Stomach > Rumen | place: USA...
TCATCTTTTTATGTGTCATATTTTTTCACCCATAATACTAATCACATGCTCTCTTGGAGTGACCTTATTTTATATAGCAGACATAAAAATCTATTGTAAAACAAAATGTTTTATAATTTAAGAAACAGAAATAGTATCTGTAATATTCGTGGAGGTAGTATGCTCAAACGGTGTTGCAGCACCATCGCATACTAAACCACATGTTACAAAAAAAGTTAAACAACCAGTGAGATTGAATGACTTCAAGTAACAATAATAATTATGTAATTAAATGCTATATAAATGTTTTTTATGTAGTCTCCGATGGAATGGAGTGTTTTCTGTCCTAGTTATACTGAGATATGTAAACATAATTTAGTAACAATCAAAAAAATTATTAAAAAAATTTTTACTTGTTTTCATTCACATACTGTTTAATATAATCTATAAGGATTTCAGTAATTGTGGTATCATTTTTTATTGCAATTATTTTGAGTTCATCTCGTAAATCTTTATCAATGTTGATATTTAATAAAACGGTTGGCATTGGTTTGTTCACTCCTTTTTTTGTAATTGTATAATATTACTTTTGTACTTTTGTCTTTATATATTTATGTAAAGATATAAAGATACCTTTATATACTATAAAGACCAATCTTTAATCAGGAAGTGAATTATTCCCATGTGTTGCAGCACATGGAAAAAAGACACTTCAATACAAAACCAGTGAGATGTTTTGAATGAAAGAGACTAAAGAGAAAAGGTCAGTTAAAGACCTACTACAAGAGAACGAAGAGCTACACGCTCAAATCGAATTTTTACAAAAGCAAAACAGTGCATTAAGATTCAGATGTGCTACTTATTCCAGAAAAAATATGGAATTAGAAGCAGAAATCCGTGACATGAAATTCACCAGGGACTACCTCACATCTGAAGATGCTGGAAAAGCATTCGCTCAAGACCTACTGGGCAACATGACTCCAGGAGACATTGCTGAAGAGGAATTTATCAGTCAAGGTGAACAGCACTACGCTGACACCTGGAACATTAACGGTGGAGATGATTTCTAAATGTCCTCCACTAAACTTTTTTTAGACCAATCATATGTGATTGATGGAGTAACAGTATCTGGTGAAGAAATCCGTGACGCAATCATTGATGCTGCATTCCTGAAAGGGAAACTGTCCCATTTACTTGGGGGTGACAAGGAATGAACTGCACTAGTCCATCAGATTTAATGTACTATGATTTCTGTAACTTTGAATGTCCTTACAACCACGAATGTGATGGTTGTGAGTATGACTGTGAGGAATAAACAATGTTGGCTGAATTATGCTGGATGCACAGCAAACTAACCAAAACAGAATGTATGAGAATCATCATGACACGTGACGGATGGGAAATCTACGCAGACAAAACCGACATTGTCGGTGTGTTCAATGATTGTTTCCGTATTGTTCGCCACAATGGTAGAATAGTATCAGTAAATCCGGATGCAGTCGCAATGGTTTGCACAATGGATAAAGAGAGGAGATTACCATGAACATTTTACGTTTACTACAAGTTTTAATCTTAGGTAACAAGAATATACCTAAACACGATTTAAGGAAAAGGAAAACATCAGACGACGCCATAATGTCATTAAACATGTTTCTCCAAAAGAACTTTTATATTATTTGTGTATTAGCAATCCTTTTCCTTTTAATCGTGTTTGTAATCGTCTGCTATGCCCTTGTAGGGGTTTCAGCAGTAGAAAGTGGAACTATCTACAACCACATAGGAGATGTAATTTAAAGGTCATTTAATTGACAAGCAAGAGGAAAAAGAGAGGGGGAGTGCTTTCTATCCTTTTATTACACTCGCGATATTAATTCCTACCTTTTTAAGAATCCCCTTCCCTTCTCCCTCTGTCTCACAAAATCAAGGAGGAATCAAACTTATGAAATTCATAATATCAAGCTTAAGCCCAAGCATGTTCACACACAAGGACTTCGACCTGAAGTTCCACGAACTAACCGAAGAAGAATTCCAAGCATTAGCATTGGACGGCTTCAGCCACATTGGACACGAGGACATAGCAAAGGCTACAGGATACGCATATAACAAAGACCCAGTCTATGCTCGTATAGGTGATGTCTTGTTATTAGCACAAGTGTACCGTGGAAGTCTACGATTTTACTGCATACAAGTATTAGAATCCGACACTCCTATGTTCAGAGAAGAAGAATTAATGATAGATGAAGAGATGATTTAGATGGCATTAAAAAATAAACAAGACACTATCAAAGCGGAAATAGTGGAAGAAGAATTACCATTCCCAGTACCTGGAGTGGTAACAGATGAAGAAGTAACTGACGATCAGACTAATGAAATTGTGGAAGTAACCACAGACCAGGCACTACCGGACTATGCAATCCTGAACCCTGAAATTTCAATGAGTGCCAAAATAGGTGTTGCCACCAATGTGGCCAATCACCTTGCACCTTTAGTTAGGACCCAAGGCCTTGTTGTTAAAGGTTTGAACCGTAGCAACAGTGAAGCTGAATATGTGACAGTGGAAGGTTGGGAAGTACTCGGAACTTTCCTTGGTATTGTACCGGTCACCACTACCATTGCGGAAATCAAGAACGATAAAGGTAGAATCATCGGTTACCGTGCAAGAGCAACATTATACCAAAATCCAATCATAGAAAATGATGAAATTGTTGGCGGAACCGTGATTGCACGTGCAGAAGCACAAGCCAACAAGCAAGGATTCCAAAAAGACTTATTCGCAATTGAATCAATGGCTCAAACCCGTGCTTTAGGCAAGGCGTACAGGATGGGTCTTGGATGGGTTATGAAGATGGCGGGATTTGAAGGCACATTCGCAGAGGATATGCCCACCTACCGTGGAGGCAAATAATATGAATCATGCTGAAGAAGTGCTACGCACTTATCTTGAACGTGAAAAAGCACTCAATGAAACTGTACTCAACGAAGGTGATTACAACATCAGGGCACAGTTAAAAAGAATCCACGAGGCTAAAATCAAATTATTAGAAGATTTAATTGAAGAAATCGTAGGGGAATAAAATGTCCCCTGCTTTTATTTTTACAAAACAAGGAGTAGAAATCATGAGTTTAAAAACAGAAGAAACAAAACACAATGAACAAGTATCATTTGACGATTTAGAATTCGAAGCAACCTACGAAGAAGACCCAACCTACACCACAATCAGTGGAAAAGAATACGCTGATGTACATGACTGGGAAAAATATGCCATGTACGACTTCGACGTTGGAGAAGACATCAAAGGAGTACCAGAAATAACACACTTCACCAACAAAGACAAAAAATACGACAGCCTACGAGTCAGAATACTCGACGAAACAAGTGAAGAATACGTAGACCTATACATCAACATACCAAAACCAGACAAAAAAGGATTCGTCACCAACATTCGTAAAGGATTCGACTTCTACCGTACCTGCTTCGACTTCATCTTCAGCATACTCAGATGGAGAGATGAAACCAACGTAGTCAACACAGACGGTGAAGAAATCAACACATTCGGCAAAGTCAACATAATCAACTTCGCCAAATATGTCGACCAAATGAACCGCATAAGCGTAAGAATCACTGAAGGCAACACCGACAGTGACTACGACAGTTGGATAATAACCCATATGGAATAAAACAATGGATAATACCACAGTAAAACAAATAAAAAAGACCCTTAGCAAGGTCAATCCAGCATTAGACGAAACCATATTCAAAGCAATAATCAGCCAATGCTACAACGATAACATGAGCATTGATGATGTTGAAAAACTCATCATCGGATTATACGAAGATAAAGAAAACCCAACCTATTCAAGCTCAGAATTATCTAAATACATGGACAGATTATACAATGGTGAAGAAGAACCTAATGCTGGAGTACGTGGTATTAGTACAATCCTAATCAAAAAATACAACAAACGAACCAGTAAAAAAATCGTGAAAGAACTAACCCAATTACTAAGTGGAAGTGAAGAAAGTTTATCATTAGAACTGACAAAAACCAACACTCTCCACTTAGACAGCACCAACCAACAAGTCATCATACTAAAATTTGCAGTAAGCAGTAAAGGAGATGACAACAGTGACTACATAAAGGTACTTTCCTGCTATCCAAATAAGATAATTATACATGACAATCCAATAAGTGATGCAGGGAGAACCTTTAGTATATACTGGATAACAAAAAACGGTGCAACTTTCAAAACAGAATCAATGCTTATACCTGAAATAGAACAATACCTCATAAACCATGGGTACGTATTGTCACCAAGGGATCTGAAAGGAACCATCGCAGGCATCATTCAAATAAGCATTGACAAAAACATTGCAGTAATCAAAAATGAAATTGAAACTCCAGGATTCTACTGGAACACTGAAACACAACAGTTAGACATAATCGATTTTGAATACACTGCACCAACAATAAACAACCTTGAAAAATCATTAATCCTCATAGAAGGATTAACACGATTCTTCCAAGGGAACGAAACCAAATTAGCAACAATCCTAAAATGGAACCTAATCGCTCCATTCGCATTTGCTAAAAAACAATTAGGTCAACCATTAGAAAACCTAATCCCCCACTTATACCTATTCGGTAAAAGTGGAAGCGGTAAAACCACAGCATCCCGTATAGGATTATACTTCTGGAGCACACCATCCAGTAAAGACAATGACATTGGAGGAAGTGAAGCTGACACCATCGCAAGATTAGGTGCACAAATCAGCACAAGCACATTCTCAAAAATAATCAACGAACCATCAGGAATATTCAACAAAAAAAGCCTAACCGAAATGATGAAAACCGCAGTAGAAAGAACCAATGCAAGACGAAAATTTGAAGGCAACAACTTCAACGTAATACTTGCATTAAACCCAATCCAATACACTAGTAACTTCAGTTTACCCAATATCGAAGGGTTATCACGTAGGTTCCTGCAGTTATTATTCACTCATTCCGAGAAGAAAAACGATGATGAGAAAGAGGAATTCATGAAAACTTACAAGTTGGATCAACCTACTGAATGTTTGTTCCATGATTTGAAGTTTCTTGCAGATTTCACTTTAGAGTATATTCGTTGTAATCCTGAAGTGTTGAAGTTGAATTGGCAAGAGTTGTCTAATAAGATGGTTATGCAGGCGTATATTCATTGTCAGCGTAGTGTGCCAGAATGGTTACTATCTTTTGAGGAGGCGGTGTCTGATGTGGATATTGATGATGAGGAAACTGAAGATTTACGTATGTTTTTCTTGGATGTGATTAATCGTCAAGTGAATAATGTTGTTGCTGATGTTTATGATTCCCCTGAGGGTAAGAATGGTAGAAGTGTTAAGACGGAGAATGATTTTAAGGATCAAGTGTTTAATGTGTTGAATGAGGCTAGGATTCCGTATATGGGTATTCATTTTAACACAAAAAATGATGAGTATTATGTGTATTCTACTACTGGTTTGAAGAAAGCGTTGCATAATGCGAATCATGCTTGTTATGATATTAAGAGTGTGGCGGAATTGTTAGAGTGGACTTATAAACCTATTAAGGTTAATGGTAAGACTAAGCGTGTTATGTTGGTTCGTTTTGATAAGTTTATGAGGTTTTTATATCCTAGGTATGAGGTGGTTGATTAGTGCCGGTTACATGAGATAGTTGCGGGTTACATTTTGCTGATGTAACTGTAACCACTTTTTGAAGATTGATTGTATGGGCTTCTTTTAGTGTTTAGGAGTGTTTTAATCGGTTTTTATTTTGGTGGTTTTATTGGTTACATTTGGTGAAATGCGAGACCCCTATATACGATTTTCAATATGGGATATCTGCAAGTAACTATGTAACTATGTAACCTTTGAACTACCGTGTAACTATGTAACTATGTAACTTTAGAAATGATGAGGATAAAATATGTTAAGCTGCAATTACCCAAACTGCAAAAAACACAAAACCTGCAATCTGCATGAACCAATGACATCGTATACTACTGAAATAAGATACTGGTTAAAACAATTGAGACTTGCAGAAAAAAGGATAAAAGAATATGAAACCGTTGTGCAGGATATTGTACAATACCATAAATACAGTATTCCAGTTAATGTGTATGGTCATATAATGTATGCTCCTAAGACTAATGTGTTAGGAGTGTTTATTCGTAGGCCGGAGCATGTAATGTATGGTTGGAATATTCGTAGATTGGAGCAAAGAGTGAATGAATTGACTGAGAAGATTAGAAGTTTAAGATTAAAGGAAATAAGAGGGGATTAAGTATGGAGATATCAAGTGCTGAATTCACCAAGTTGACATTACAGCAGGTGGCGGATATGTTACTTGATCATGGTAAGTCTGGTGTGATGTGTAGTGGTTTTGTGGATGGTCAGTTGTATAATTTGTATGTTAAGTTGGAGGTGTTTCAAGATGAAACCGATTAAGCAATTGCAACATTACAATAGCAGATTATCCACAGTATTGAATGAGTTATCTGTACTGGAGGATTATGAAGATGCGGATTATTCTGATATTGTTACTGATATTGGTTATTGTACTGTATTATTGGAACAGCGTAGGGAAAGGTTACAAAGGAGAGGACAAACACAATGAATATTCAAGATTTATCTGAAAGAGAGATATTGACTTTACAATACTCTCTTTTAGAAAAATTACAAAATTTAACTACCAATGAAGAGACATCACATTCTTTTCCAGATATTGATACTACTTTATCCCAAGCTTTTAAAAACGAAAGAAGAACCGAAAGTCCAAGTGCAAGGATTACTTTATCTGCTAAGAGACTTATTGACAATTCAAAATATTCTTATGGAGATGCAATAGAATATTTCGCATTTGCTCTATTAAATAAAAGTACTGAATTAGTAATTGAAGATAACCAAATTCCAACTAAAACCTATTTTAGAAATAATTTATCTGGGAAAGTTAGACAAGATGTGCTTATGAGAGATAATTACACTTGTCAGATATGTGGAGCAACTGTTGACGATGGGGTTAAATTAGAAATAGACCATATCAAACCCATCAGTAAAGGAGGAACTGATGATGAAAACAATCTGCAAGTGTTATGTCAACAATGCAATCGTGAAAAGCATAATCGTGATGACCTATTACACGATAAAAGGAAATTAGCAGAATTGGAGGGCAAATAATGAGTGAGTTTAAAGATTGTCAATACCGTAAATTGGATAAAAATGATGAATTGTACTGTGAGAACAAAGTATACAGAAATGAAGATAATATCGACTGTGACAATTGTAAAAACAATGTGCATTTGAATTGTCAGAACTATGTACCAAAGAATGACATGTGCCTACAATATTTCCAGTTAGGAGTATCTGATGTGTCACAGTATGATAAGTGTGCTGAGAAAATCATCTATGATGATCAAGAATTACAAAGGAAATGGAGTAATTGATTATGGCTGGGAGTTTAGATGTGAATTTCTGCACAGTAAGAATAGACAGTAACAAATGTGATTACTGCATGGAATGTGTAAACACCTGTCCTAATGGTGCTTTAACCTATGACGAAGAAGTGAAATGTTTTATGCATAATGCTTATGAATGCTCATTCGATGAGTATTGTATGGATATATGTCCAAATTCTGCAATACAAATATTGGAGATGTGATAGTATGAGTAATTTAAACGAAAAAGATATTGCTGATTATATGGAAGGTGATAACATGCCTATGACTACAAAGGAAATCTTTGAAGTAAAATATCGTGAAATCGATGAAGATTTAATTGAATGGGATGAGTTAATCAATGAAGTATCAAATAAGGAAAAAGCATTAGTGGAATGGAAGGAATTATATCAAGTTCATAGTGATAAGATTATTGCTGAAACTGATTTCAAAGCATTATACGGTGCAAACAACCAAAAAGTCAGAGACAATCATGTTAAACAAGAATTGTCATCTTGGTATGATACTATTAAGGATTTAGAATTTTCAATTGATTGGATTGGTCGTAGGATTAGTTTTCTCAGGGAGTTAATCCGAGTGAAAAGAACAATAATGGAGAGTAAACAATGAGTGAACTCTCCACCTTTTTAAATGATAAAATCATCACTTGTGAAGAGATATTCGCCAATGCTGGAACAAATGCAGATACTATTTTTTTACAAGGAATGTTACAACACGGCGGAGAAACCAATGCACTATTGATGAATATTGGAAAAAGACAAGCATATATTGAAGTGTTGGATTTCATCAAAGGAAGGATAGAATGACTGAAAACCGATTTCAAATAATCCATTTGGGAAATCCATATGATTTTGTTGTGAAAGACCATACCACAAATAAAACATATGGAACATTCCAAGGTGATGACAAATCACTAACAGAACTCTTGAATGAATTAGAGAATGAAGTCAAGGAATATAAGGAAGCGATGAAACGAATGATGATGGATATGATGGGGAGAGAAAATGACTGATTTTAAAGACTGCGATTACCGTTACATTGGAAATAAAGACAAACTGTACTGTAAGAATAAAGATGGAATGGATAACTACTGCGACAACTGTAAACAGAATATCCATTTGAATTGTGACAATTATGTTCCAAAGAATGATATGTGTCTGTTATACTTTGAATTAGGAGTCAGTAATGTATCACAATACAATGAGTGTGCAGAGAAAACCATCTATAATGACAAAGACCATCAGAGGAAGTGGAGTAATTGAGCATAACTGTGACAGGACAATCAACAGCGGAAAGGTATGAGGAAATGGAACACTTGTATCATCAGTATTTGCATTTGTTCCATACTACCAACATGGGGGTAGTGGAAATCAGAAAAACATTAGGCATCTGCCCATCAGGGCAAACTGCTAAATATATCAAGGAGAAAATGAAATCCGAACCAGTAAGCAGTTATGAACGTGGAGCATTAATCCGCAAAGGGGAATGGTTATGATTGAATGTAAACATTCCACCTGTGATGGTTACTGCACCATATTTGAATGTGAATGTGATAATGTAGGTTATTGTGGAGTGAGAGATGAATGAATATCTTCACTCTCATCTACATAATACTATTCACAATCCTATTAATAGTATTTCTTATAGCATTTATTCAAGAATGGAGGCTACTAAAATGACACTTCAAACTATAAACTCCGATTATATCATTCGTGTATGTGATTATATGCCCAGACTACCAAGACCTCGCCGTAGGTTAATGACTGGTGACGGAGAATTCCTAAAAATCATAACATACAGGACTGGTGAAGATGGTATCTGATGAAGTACTAAAAGCATTCCAAGACAGCATACGAGAAGGAATGACAATAGACGAAGCACTAACCAAATACAATCTAACACTCAAACAAGCATTCACAGCACTACAATACACAAAACCAAACACTAAAACAAAAAAAAGACAAACAAGTCCAGAAAGAAACATAATAAAACACGAAAACACATACATCATACGAAAAACAATAAAAGGACACACACGATACTACGGCAGATACAACACACTCGAAGATGCAAGACAAGTAAGAAACGAACTCATCAGCCTAAACTGGAACGCTGACATTGACGAAGTATGCCAAAAACTCGGAATACGAAGGAGGATGAACGGTGATAGATCCACTCGAACAAAAATGTAATTGTGGTTATAGGTTCCACATACCGACCTGGACTAAACTGTGTATGTTATTGTTCGGTGATTATAATTATCACTGTCCCCAGTGTGGAGCTGTATTGACTTTCAGGTTAGTGTATCATACAGTTAAGATAAGTACAAATGAAACAATAGAAAAGGAGATATGGAGAAATGGTTAATTTCAAGGTGGTTGAGAACGTGGATAGGGTCACACCATTGCTGGAGGATTTTATACGATTGTATAATAATCCATTAGTGACTTGTGCTGAAATCCGTAAGAAACTGGATATTAGTGAGAAAACCTATAAGCGATTATTCGACAAGGCATTAAGTGATGGGAGTATAATGTATCGTAGGCAAAATCATCATCCTGGCAAGAAGAGAGTCAGGAGAGAGCCAAGGTTTTGGAGTTATAGTCGTGCTGAGGATAGGTGGCAGGTGAGATATAAACGGGAGTATTATTGTAGTTGTAAGTCTCAGCGGGAGGCTGAGTTGATGGTGAAGGAATTGAGGAAATGTGACTGGGATAAGTCTCGTGTTAAGGAGATTCAGTTTGATGTTAGGGGGCGTTTGTATTATGGGAA
>Ga0326513_10004304_pt1 | contig 10223 bp, 9 predicted proteins | sample 2_2465_0518_D_FD_203654 | JGI IMG/M metagenome (GOLD analysis project Ga0326513, IMG submission 203654) | Bovine rumen microbial communities from UC Davis, California, United States - 2_2465_0518 | ecosystem: Host-associated > Mammals > Digestive system > Stomach > Rumen | place: USA: California...
ACACGAGAAAACTCAAAAAGCTGATCATCAAGGCTGTTCCCTATGTCGCTTTCTCTTATGTGGGCAACTTGATCGGCTTTGCGTACCGAACCGCTGAGGGTGACGGATTTCAGGAAAAAATCCTGCCTTTCATGAGCAATCTCGGTGTGGCGTTTGCAAGAATCTTTCCCAGTTTACACCCGTTTGATCTTCTTTTCGGCTTGGTTCTTGCGGGTGTAATGAGGTTAGTCCTCTATGTCAAGTCGAAAAACAAGAAGAAGTTCCGCCAGGGCGAGGAGTACGGTTCTGCCGTATGGGGCGGTGAAAAGGATATTGAGCCGTATATGGACTTATCCTGCCCTGAAAACAATGTGATACTCACAAAGACGGAATCCCTGACTATGGGCAAGCCCTCTGCACCGAAGTTCGCCCGTAACAAGAACATTCTTGTGATCGGCGGTTCAGGCTCAGGTAAGACACGATTTTTCGTCAAGCCGAACCTGATGCAGATGCACTCCTCTTATGTAGTAACCGACCCGAAGGGTACGGTGCTTGTGGAATGCGGAAAAATGCTTGAACGGGGCCGCCCGAAACGAGTTGACGGAAAAGTTGTGTACCGCAGGGACGATAAGGGCAACTATCTCAAAGACAAAAAAGGCAGATATATCCCTGTCTATGAGCCTTACAAGATCAAGGTGTTCAACACGATCGACTTTGCGAAAAGTATGCACTACAATCCGTTTGCTTACATTTCAAAGAAAAACCGTGAGAAGGATATTCTCAAATTCGTGGAAGTCCTTATCAAGAATACTTCTTCCTCTCAGCAGCCGTCCGGCGATGACTTTTGGGTGAAAGCGGAGAAACTGCTCTATACTGCGTATATTGCACTTATTTTCGCTATGTACCCCGAAGATCAATGGAACTTTGAAACGCTGATCGACATGATAAACGCTTCGGAATGCCGTGAGGACGATGAGGAATTCAAGAATGCGATAGACATTGAGTTTGAGATCGTGGAGTGCTGGCTGAACGGCACAAAGCACGAAGATCCCGAAGTCATGGCTGATTACGGTGACATCTTTGAAACAAAACCCGATGCCGAACAACGGCGCTTGGGTGCATTTGCACTCAAACAATTCAAGGCGTATAAGCTCGCTGCCGGAAAAACGGCTAAGTCTATTCTTATTAGCTGTTCGACACGACTCGCGCCTTTTGCAATAGATGAGGTCTTGGAGATCACCTCCTACGATGAGCTGCACCTTGACAAGCTCGGTGATGAGTTGAGTGCGCTTTTCATAATCATCTCCGATACAGATGCGACTTTTAACTTCCTGGTCGCTATCATGTATTCACAGCTTTTCAACCTACTCTGCACCAAAGCAGATAATTCCCCAGGGGGAAAGCTGACCTATCATGTACGCTGTTTGTTAGACGAATTTGCCAATATTGGCGAAATACCGCAGTTTGAGAAGCTCATTGCGACTATCCGAAGCCGTGAAATCAGCGCGTCGATCATCTTGCAAGCTAAGAGCCAGCTAAAGGCTATATATAAAGATAATGCAGATACGATTGAGGGCAACTGTGATACGATGCTGTTTTTGGGCGGTAAGGAGAAGTCCACGCTGAAAGAGATCTCAGAGAGCTTGGGTAAAGAAACGATCGACAGTTTCAATACCTCCACCAATCGTGGACAATCGGAAAGCTACGGTATGAACTATCAGAAGCTCGGCAAAGAGCTGAAAAGTCAGGACGAACTGGCGGTCATGGACGGCGGTAAATGTATCTTACAAGTGCGAGGAGTGCGTCCGTTCTTCTCGGACAAGTTTGACATTACCCGTCATAAGCAATATCCAATGCTCTTGGACGATAATCCTGAGATGGGGTTCAACATCGAAAAATATGTGAGTGACCAAAAGGCGATGCGTTTGAGACTGTCTCGACAGGAGAAGTTCACGGGGTATGGTGTTGATATGACGGCCGCCGGACAGGAAGTTACAACAGTATCAGCAACAGAAACAGAAACCGCTGATACTCCAAATTCTGAGGAAACCGACGAAAAAGAGATATATGTCGGATTTTAACTCGGACAGTGAAGAAACCGAATAAAAGAGAAACGGTTGAAGCTGCGGACACTACTTTTTTTATTTTGAGGGAGACTTTTTACCTATGAACGAACTGAATATTTCTGCGGTCGATGCTACCGCTATGGAGACAGCAACCACTACCTCTGCACCTAAGCACAAGTGGCTCTCTAAGCTCACCCGTGGTGCAAAGAAGGCAACCATGTTTGCAACCGTTGCAGGCGTTATGGCTATGACCTGTACTACTCAGGCATTCGCAGCAGGCACCGGCGAGGTCGATACCTCGTCCTTCATCACTACTGCCTGCACCGTACTCAAGAGCGTTATCTGCCTTATCGGCGGCGGTGTTTCGCTTTGGGGTGTCGTAAACCTCCTCGAAGGCTACGGAAACGATAATCCGGGTGCGAAAGCACAGTAGTGATATAGAAGTTTTTTCTCCCTTAATTCAGGTCGCATAAAATAGGCATTATGCGACCTTTTTTCCATATTTGCCTGTTTCAACGGATATGGTAGTCACCGCCACATCAAAGCGGAAGTGTATCTCAATATCCTGCACACGCTTTCCGCTGGACTTGTCGGGTTCGTGGACGATGATCTTATCAATCAGTTCGTGCATGATCTCAGGCGTGAGCGTTTCGATATGCTCGTACTTATGCACCACTTTGAGGAACGCAGTCACATCGGAGGACTTCTGCTCTGCACCGTCAATCAGGGTTGTAAGCTCCGCAACGGTAGCTTTCAGTTTTGCCTGTTCTTCCTCATATCCTGCCGACATCATCGTGAAACGCTCGTCCGACAGCCTGCCGAGGACATTATCCTCATAGAGCCTTGTAAAGAGCTTGTCAAGTTCAGCGATACGCTTTTCAGCCTGTTTCAGTGTTTTCTTTGCTTTTGTAAGCTCTGAGGACTTACGCTGAACGGAATTGCTCATAGCGGTCTGAATAAACTCGTCCTCGTTCTCCCTCACCGTAGCAAGTAGCTTGTTCAGCTCACCGAGGACGATCTCATTCAGGACACAGGTGCGGATATAATGCACCGAGCATCTGTCCTGTTCCTTTGCGTATGTAGAACAACGCATATGCTCCTGTTCGGGACGCTCGTTCTTGCGGCGGCTCAGGTACATCTTTTCTCCACAGTCAGCACAGTACACCATTCCTGCAAAGGGATTGACCATCTGCATCTTCTGCGGTCTGCGCTTGTGCTTGCGAAGTTCCTGCACCAAGTCAAAGGTCTGCTGCGTGATGATAGGTTCTTGCGTATTCTCGAAGATCTGCCACTCGTCCTGCGGATTGTAGACGATTTTGTGAACCTTGTAGGACTTCATCTTTGTACGGAAGTTGACCGTATGACCGCAGTATTCATAGCGTTCAAGAATATGGGCAATCGTGTTTGCACCCCAGCGGTATGTTTTAGCGTTGTGTCTGCCGTTGTCCCTGCCCTGAGAAAGAGCGTAGGCAGTCGGTGTTGGTATGCCTTGCTCCGTCAAAATCCTTGCAATCTGCACCGGACCGTAGCCGTCAATGCAGAGCTTGAAAATCTTGCGCACCACCTCGGCGGCAGGCTCATCAACTACCCACAAATTCTTGTCGGTATCAGACTTCTTGTAGCCGTACACGGGCGGACACAGGTGCTTGCCCGACTGTCCCTTTGCCCTGAACACAGCACGGATCTTCTTACTGCAATCACGGGCGTACCAGTCATTAAAAATGTTCTTGAAAGCAAGCAGTTCGTTCTCGGATTTCGCTGTATCGACATTATCGTTCACAGCAATGTAGCGAACATCATAATCGGGGAAAACCATTTCGATAAGTTCGCCCGTTTTCAGATAATCACGACCTAAACGGCTCAAATCCTTTGTAATGACCGTAGCGACCTTGCCGTCCTCAATGTCAGCCATCATCGCTTTGAAGCCGTCACGCTCCCAAGTCGTTCCGCTCACTCCGTCATCGACGTAGAAAGTCGGATTGGGAAAGCCGTTGTCCTCAGCGAATTTCTGGAGGATAGCCTTCTGGTTGGTGATACTGTTGCTCTCACCGTCCAACATATCGTCCTGCGAAAGACGGCAGTATAAAGCTGTTATCTTGCCTGTCATTTTAACCTCACTTTCCGACAGGATACAGCAAGCTATGATAATAGTTTAGCGCGCATTGCCGAAAAAGTCAATACGCACCAAGCTAAAATTTCACACTGCCTGCTTGTCCTGTTCCTGTTCATTATCACCGAGCATTTTTTCACAGTCAGCCGTAATGAGCCTTGCAAGTATGTCGCTCAGGCTTTGCCGAAAAGCTGGGTTAAAGACGGTTTTCACTCTGTAAATCGTATGCCCGATATGGTACTCGGACACGGTTGCTTTTGTTTCGTTCATAGCGAATTTTTCTCCTTTAGCTTGTCTGTTTCTATGCTTTTAGGTTTGAGGGTTTCGCTTTATCTCTCTGCCCTCATATTCATAGCCGTGAGGAACGGCATTGCTGCCGCCCCTCTCACAGCTATCGCTTTGTTGTCGGAAATATGTTAATCCTTGTAGGAATTATCTCCGAAGAAAGAAGTCTGCCCGACAAATTCATCATCGGCAGATCTATCGTCCGACTTGCTGTCTGCATCGTCGGAGCTATCGACCAGCCCCTCAATGTCAGCGTAGGACATTCCGCTGTCGGTCAGCTTGCCGATCAGTGTATGCTCCGCAGTCACAGCATCGAGAAGTGCCTGCCCCTCAGCACCGTTGTAAAGCTGTGAGAGCTTATCGTAGGTGTAGAGCTTGCTTTCGATGATGACCTTGCGCCTACGTTCCTGCGCTGCCTTGATAGACTTTTCGTAGCTATCGAGCTTCGCCTGATTCTCGGCAAGCACGGCATCCGTAATGATAACGGCGGACTCGTCAGCAATCTCAGCTTTTGCTTTCTTACTCATTCGCATCACCTCTTTTCGGGTTTGAGTACCGCAGGATATAATTTTACCCCACGATAATATTATAGCGCATCTGCGTTGTTTCTGTCCATTCGCATTGCGCTCAAACTTTGTATGCCAGTGAGATTTTCCAGTTCGACATATTGTTATGGGGAAAATATTAACGGAAAACTTTTCACCGGATTGCCGCCTTCATTGCGCTGAAACTGCGCTGAGCCAGTTTACAATTTTGGAGATGATGATATTGAGAACATCACGCAGGAGCGTGAGTGAAGATGACCGCCGACCAAAGCGGCGTCGGAGATAAGTCGCTGTCGCTCCAAATTCGATGACGGAGCATCGAAAGCCTGAGCGGAGAGAAACGCTCAGGCGAGAAAATATGCGCCTAAGCGCAACAAAAATAACAAGCATAGTGGAATGCGCCGCACAGCGAGCGAAATTCCACCAATGCTTGTTGGGGACACCCCAAGCCCCGAAATGACCGCACAGCGGTCAAAAAATAATCGGCTAACGCCGAAATAAAACAAAGGAGACACCACTATGGAAAATGCAAAACGCAAGAGGGGCAGACCGCCTAAACGCAAGGTTATGGAGTTCGAGGGCATGACCTATGAGGGAGCAATCAACAACGCTCTGGACAAAGAGGTCAGAGCCGAGCTTGACGATACCCTTGCACACAAGTCCGAGGACGAGCTTTCCAACGATGAACGCAAGTACCTCAAACGCAAGAGGGAGAAGAAGTCTTACACGCTGAATGTACGCTTTACGGAATCGGAAATGCAGGATATTCTTTCTAAGTGTGAGCAGTACGGCTATAAAAACAAAACGGAGTATATCCGTGACTGCGTTCGGGCGAGGGTTGATCTCACTCACGACACCACCGACATATCGGAGTGTAACCGCCTGATGAAACGCATCGGAGCAAACATCAACCAGATACTTGTCCGACTTTACAGCACAGGTCACATCTATGCCGAGGATATTGACGAGATAAAGAGAGGGGTTAATGAAATTTGGCATACACTTCTATCCATTCAATCAAGGCAACAGACGGGGCGGCTCTCCGCTATATCACAAACGGAGATAAGACCGTCAACGGCTTATATGTGCAGTCTTATGCCTGCCGAGCCGACAGCCGAGGAGCTGCCGCCGACTTCCGAGCAGTCAGAGCAGGCGGAACAGGGCGCACCGAAATCCTCGCACACCACATAGTCCAGAGTTTCGCTCCTGATGAAGTGACACCCGAACAAGCCTTGCAAATCGGAGAGGAATTGTGCGACCGTTTCTTGCAAGGCAACTATCAATATGTGCTTGCAGTCCACACAGACAAGTCCCATACCCATTGCCACATCATCTTCAATAACACTAATCTTTACAATGGACTCAGCTTTACTTACGAACACAATCAAGGCAAGGTAAAGGAACGGTCATGGGCGCAGTTACGGGCAATTTCGGACGAGCTATGCAAGGAACACGGCATTTCTGTTATTGAGCCGAAAGCGAAAGGTGTTTCCCACTTTGAGCATGATATGCAGTTGCAGGGCAAGTCGTGGAAGGACAAGCTCCGAGCCAAGATTGCCGAAGTCGCTTTTTACAGCAAGGATTTTGCAGATTTTCTCCGCAACTGTTCTGCCAGCGGTATCGAGTATGTTTACAAGCCACAGAACAAAGTCAAGCTGAAGTTCCGTCTTTCGGGCGAGGGACAGCAGAAATTCACAAGAGCCGAAACGCTGGGCGAAGACTACACCGCCGAACGCATTGCCGAGCAGATAGAGCAGATACAGAAAGCAAAGTCTGCTATGGAAAGGCTTGCTGAAAAGAAAAATCCCGAAAAGGCATTCGCACCGTCCAAGCCTGCGGTCACAACCAAGACTGAGCCGACACCTACACCGCCGACAACTGTTGCGGACGAACCTGAAAGCAATCTCAGCGTTATGACCGAGGAGGAATATATCAAAATCCTCAACGAACAGGATATGCAGGCGCAGGCAGAAAAGGCGGCACCGCCTGCCGACCCGTGGGCAGAAATTCGTGGTATGGGCAGAGCCAATGAAATTATCGCAGACCTTGAATCGGGCGGCGTGACCTCGTATCATGTGCTTGCGAGTTTCTTTTACAAGGGCGGTCATCCCGACGACCACACGGACGAGCTTGCGGAGCTGAAAAAGAAATACACCGCTATCGACACGCTTATCGCCAAGATGAAACACCGTGACGAGCTTGCACCTGTCTACAAGGAGTACAATAGCAAGTCGGGCTGGTTTCAGAACCGTTTCCGTAAGAAAAACGCCGCCACTATCGAGGACTACGAAGAAACGGTCAAATACATCAAGGAGCATAGACAGCCCTATCTTGTTAACGGCAAACCGCCGACAATGCTTGACCTGCTGGAGAAGTCAAACAAGCTGAAATCGAAGTATAACAGTCTTCTTCCTGAACACATGGCATTTGTCACCAAGCGTGATACAGCGAAGAAGTATGTCCGACAGGTCAGAAACTATATGAACGAAGAACACAACAGGCGTGAGCGTGAGAAATACAGGCAGAAAAAGCTCACCCAGCAGAGGAACAAAAACTATCTGGAATAATGAAAGGAAGATTTTATGAGCAAAATCGGATACATCAGAGTTTCCACCGAACACCAAGAAACCGCCCGTCAGCAGGAGATTATGTGCGATTATCAGGTAGATCGCATCTTCTCCGAGAAGCTGTCAGGAGCGAACACAGACCGCCCTCAGCTCAGGGCTATGCTGGACTATGTGCGTGAGGGCGATACCCTCTTTGTGGAGAGCATCAGCCGTCTGGGACGCTCCACAAAGGACTTGCTGAACATCATCGACACCCTCACCGACAAGGGTGTTACCCTCATCAGCCACAAGGAGAAAATCGACACTGACACTCCTGCGGGGAAATTCATGTTGACCGTGTTTGCTGCACTCTCACAGTTAGAGCGTGAGCAACTCAAACAGCGACAGCGTGAGGGCATAGCGATTGCTAAGGCTCAGGGCAAGTACACCGGGCGAAAGCCTATCCCAACCGACTGGACAAGGTTCGGGCAGCTCTATGGGGAATGGAAGTCCAAGAGCATCACAGGGCGTGACTTTATGCGGAGAATGGATATGTCGGCAAACACTTTTTACCGACGTGTGCGTGAGTATGAAATCCGTCACGGTATCACCGAGCAGACCTCAGCTTGACCGTCAGGCGAACGGAAAAGCCTCACAGTACCGTCCGAGCCTGCGGAGCGGAAAACTAAACGCTGAAAAGAAAAAGCCCTCAGAAACGCTTACAGAGCGTTTCCGAGAGCTTGCGGTTATTCGTTCCATTAGGGTTTGTGCCTGTTGTGGTATGCTCCACAATTCTGATTATGACTTATGCGGAACGGAAAACGGGTGCGCCAGTAGGCTTTAGGCAACACCGCACAAAGACGTTTTTAAAAGTAAAAAAACGTAAATGCGTGATTTTTTACCACCCAAATCCATAAAGAATGTGTATTATGTGGTATTGCCTTTAGATAACTGAAACAACGCTGTAAATTCACGTTATTTGTTTCGGTTACTTATGCAGATCGTATCCGCTCCGATATTCTCACGGAATCTTATATCGTGCTCCGCAAAAAGTATTGTCGGTTCGTAACTATTCAGAAGTGTTTCGAGCTGAATGCGTGAAAAAATATCGATAAAATTCAGCGGCTCGTCCCAGATATAAAGGTGTGCAGGTGTCATGATACTTGCCGCAAGGATCACTTTTTTCTTCTGCCCTGCGGAGTATTCCGAAATGTCTTTGCCAAGCTGTGAACGGCTCAAGTCGAGCTGTCTCAGCACTGTGCAGAACAGACTGCGGTCAAGTCCCTGTTCTTCGCAAAATTCGGGTATACTTCCGCTGAGAAATGACGTATCCTGCGGAACATAGGAGATAACAAGTCCCGATGCGGTTTCACAAGTTCCGCTGACACACAGGTTATCATCTTCGGGCAATATTCCAACTCTTTGCAGAATCACCCGCATTAGTGTTGATTTTCCGCAGCCGTTTAAGCCGTGGAGGGCGATTCGGTCTCCTTGTCGGACATTGAATGTCAGACCGCTGCACATCGGCTCTGCCGTTCCCTTGTACTGCAATGCACAGTCGTGTACCGATATAAGCGTTTTCTTATGATGCTTAAGTGGGGACATTTTAAGCGGCACAACTTCCTCAATATCCTGTAAAAGCCCTTCCTGCTGCGTTATCTCGCGCTCTATTCGCTGTTCTGTATTTTTCACCCTGCTCTGCATTTTCTTCGTCTTTGCACCGATATAAGACCGAGTGCTGATGCTGCGGTCATTTTCCCTTATCGGATCAAATCCTATCTTCGTTCGTTCACTCTTGTCCGCCCACTCAGCAGTGCGCTTTGCCGCCTGACGGAGCTTTCGTATCTGCTTGCGGTGCTTTTCATTCTCAGCTTCTGCGAACTGATTTCGGCGCTCCTGATTTTCCTGCCAACACGAAAAGTTACCACTCTGCACCATAATAGTCTTACGATTCAGAACAAGGATATGATCCGTACACGCATCAAGCAGATCACGGTCGTGAGAGACAAGGATAAAGCCCTTCTTCGATGCGAGATACTGACGAACATTCTCTCGTGCTTGCGCATCGAGGTGATTGGTCGGCTCATCGATCAGCAAAAAGTCATTCTCACCGGAAAACAGAATTGCAAGCAGTACCTTTGTACGCTGTCCGAGACTGAGCGTTTCAAACGGACGATACAGCACCTCAGCATCTTCGTGAAGCTCAGACAGTTCGCATATCACGCGCCACTGTTCGCAATTTTCCCTCAGCTCCTCGGCAAAATCTGCCGCTGTCTGTTTCATCTGCTCCGATGTTACCAAATACGGAAAATAGGCAACAGGGACGGACTTTGTAAGAGTTCCGCTTCCCGAAAGCTCACCTGTAAGCAATCGGAGAAATGTTGTTTTTCCTTTTCCGTTTCTGCCGATAAGTCCGAGTTTCCAATCTGTATCAAGTGTAAAGGATGCGTTTTCAAATACCGGCTCTATCGAACCATCATAGCTGAATGTAAGGCGGTCGGCTCTGATCTGTGACATATTAACTCCTCCTTTCAGAGTTCCAAAAAACGGAACTGCTTGCTGCCAAACAGTTCCGTTATGTTACAGATAACCTCAAAGCCGGACACAGAATCCGAACAAATCGTCTATAAATGCAAAAAGAGGTTATGAGAACATAATCCACTTTTGGCAGCACAAACTAACAGCGTATAAT
>Ga0326513_10004306_pt1 | contig 10222 bp, 5 predicted proteins | sample 2_2465_0518_D_FD_203654 | JGI IMG/M metagenome (GOLD analysis project Ga0326513, IMG submission 203654) | Bovine rumen microbial communities from UC Davis, California, United States - 2_2465_0518 | ecosystem: Host-associated > Mammals > Digestive system > Stomach > Rumen | place: USA: California...
CTGTGCGGATGAGTATTTTCATAGTAGGAATACTAATTTCTAATGTGTCGATACCTAAAGAAAAAAGCATGATACCCAAAAATGAGTACATGCTTTTCACGCTCTGTATGGCGTAGTTGGTTTGAAAGTTGTTCGGGTGGTGTGTACCGACTTCTGATTTAGTGTTGACAGTCGTGGCAATGGCATTCCTTGCCCGGATGCTTGGGGCAGGAGGAGCAGTTGCAGCCGCTACCTTTGCCTGTCACTTGCCGATAGACATAGCGCACAATGACACCAGCCACTACGATGAGGATGAGATAAACTATAATGTCTTGGATGTTCATGTGAATAAAGTTGTTGGAATGAGTCTTCTTCTACAAAATGAGTGTTCAGAATAGGGAACCTATTTGATAGACCGTCATGGAGGTGAGCCAGGCGAGCAAAGTGGTGTAGAGGGCAGTGAAGCCTGCCCATTTCCATTGACCCGACTCGTTCTTGATGCCCACACAGGCTGGGATGCAGGGCATGTAGAGCAGAACGAACAGGATGAAGGCGAAGGCGGTCAAAGTACTCATGCCCGAAGTGCTGATGTCGCCATGATAGAGCACTTCCATGGTGCTGGCAACAATTTCTTTGGCTCCCACACCTGCAATGAGTGCCACGCCTTCTTTCCACATCAAACCACAGGGGCGGATGACGGGTTCGATGAACTTGCCGATTTGGCCGATGTAGCTGATTTCCATCTGCTCATCCTCGCTCAGTTCGGGATGGTGGGGAAAGTAGCTGAGTGCCCACACCACGATGCTGGCCACGAGAATGGTAGTGCCCATCTTCTTCAGGTATTGTTTTCCCTTCTCCCAAGTGTGGCGACCCACACTCTTGGCCGATGGCATACGGTAGGGGGGGAGTTCCATGACGAAGGGACTGCTTTCACCTTTCACCACAAAGCGGCTGAACAGTTTGGCCATCAAGATGCTGAACAGGATGCCGATGAGATAGATGCAGAATAGGATGAGGGCGGAGTTGTGGGGGAAGAAGGCTGTGATGATGATGATATAGACAGGCAGACGGGCTGAGCATGACATGAGGGGGGTGATGAGCATGGTGATGAGACGCGACTTGCGGTCTTCGATGGTGCGGGTGGCCATGATGGCTGGGATGTTGCAGCCGAAGCCCATAATCATGGGAATGAACGACTTGCCGTGCAAGCCCATGCGGTGCATGATTTTGTCCATAATGAAGGCGGCACGGGCCATGTAGCCACTGTCTTCCATCCACGAAATGAAAGCATAGAGAATCATGATGTTGGGCAGGAAGACTATCACTCCCCCCACACCGCTGATGATGCCATCGACCAGCAGAGCTTTCAGCGGACCATCGGGCATCCATTCTCCAACAAGTCCACCAAGCCATTCCACTCCCAGATCTATCCAGTCCATGGGGTACTGTCCAATGTTGAAGGTGCAAAAGAACATGAGGTACATGAGCAGCAGGAAGATGGGGTAGCCCCACACCTGATGGGTCACTACGGCATCGATGCGCTTGGTCATCAGCCGATTGTAGCGATGCACCTTTTGGAAGGTTTCCTTCAGCGCTCCTTGCACAAAGCCGTACTTGGCATCGGTGATGGCCGACTCGCTGTCTTCGTCTATCTCCTGTTGGATGGTGCGCTGGCAGGCATTGCGTTCGGCCAAGATGGCGGTACTGTTGTCAAGCTGGCGGATGATGCCCTCCACCTGGCGGTCGTTCTCCAGAAGTTTGATGGCGAGGAAACGTGCCGAATAGTTTTGGTGAGGTTCAGGATTTTTGCGGATGAGGGTTTCCACCTTGGCAATATTCTCCTCAAGTAATGCTCCATGATTTACGTGTATGTGCCTTGCAATCTTCTGCTTCCCTTCAATAATCATGATGATTTGGTGGAACAGCTCTTTCACCCCTTCGCCCGTGCGACCCACAGTGGGCACAATGGGCACACCCAGCAGGGTGCCGAGCTGAAGGCGGTCGAGCAAGTTTCCGCTCTCGCGCAGTTCGTCGTACATGTTTAGAGCCATAATCATCGGCACGTCCATGTCGATGAGTTGGGTGGTGAGGTAAAGGTTGCGCTCCAAGTTGCTGGCATCCACCACGTTGATGATGATGTCGGGATGTTGCTCGATGATGTATTTCCGCACATACAATTCCTCAGGCGTGTAGGCCGAGAGGGAATAGGTGCCGGGCAGGTCAACCAGATTGAAATGATAACCTTCAAAATCGAAGTGTCCGGCCTTGGCATCGACTGTGACACCCGAATAGTTGCCCACACGTTCGTGTGCACCGCTGGCAATGTTGAATAGGGAGGTCTTGCCGCAGTTGGGATTGCCCACGAAAACGACGGTGAGTTCATGCTCTTTCTCATTAGCTAAGCGGTAGATAATATCTTCATTCTTGTTGACAGGGATGCTCTTCTGTTCGGGGTGCTTCGCCTCCCAGTCATTGGCCTCTTCCTCGCTCACCACCTCCACAAGTTCGGCCTCTGCTCGGCGAAGGCTCACCTCGTAGTCCATGATTTTGTACTTCACAGGGTCATGCAATGGAGCGTTGAGCAACACTTCCACTCCTGTGCCCTTGATAAATCCCATCTCAACGATGCGCTTGCGAAAACCTCCGTGTCCTTTCACACGGACGATGACTCCTTTTTCTCCAGTCTTTAACTCTGAAAGTTTCATTATTTATCTCATTTTTTCAGCCCTACTGATGGTTTCCATCAGCAAAAACGTTGCAAAGTTACGACCTTTCTGCTAAGAAAACAATACTCATTACTTAGTATTTGTCGTTTTTTTTTGCTTTTATGACCATTCTTATTCCGATATGTCGGATTTATTCCGTACCTTTGTAGCGTAATTTGATAATGGTTTACGTAATTCCGAATGTTATTTTCTCCATCACTTATCGAGAACACTTGGAATTATGATTGTATTAAGAAAGAATTATATGGCAGGTCAATACAGATTGACAGACAAATTGAGTTTTGTTATTGCTAATGATTATCGCCTCCTACAAGTGATGAGCCGATTTGGTATTCCACTTGGCTTTGGCGAAAAGAGTATTAATGAGGTGTGTCGGCAGTTCGGGATAGATGCCGACACGTTTCTGACCGTCATCAATTACGTGAAAGACGGTGCCGATAACAGTCCTCAACGCGTGGAGCGGGTAAAGGTCGATTCTGTGCTGGCCTATCTGAAGCGCACCCATGCTTATTTCCTTGGCTATTTGTTCCCGAATATTAGGTTCCTCCTGCTCAATGCCATCGACTGTTCCATCCAGAACGAGTTGCCTTTTCTTGTGCTGAAGTTCTTCGACGAGTATGTGGAGGAGGTGCGCAAGCACATGGAGTATGAGGAGACAACAGTCTATACCTACGTGGAAAAGCTTGTCGGAGGCGAGTTTGTGAGCATAGATAGCAGCCACCTCCTTTCTCGCCACCACGAGGCTATCGAGAGCAAGTTGAAGGAACTGAAGAACTTGTTCATGCAGTATTATCCGCAAACCGACATCAACGAGAAGTTGAATGCCGTCATTGTGTCCATCTACCAGGCCGAGGAAGAGTTGAGCATCCATAGCATGGTGGAGGATAACATCTTCTTGCCTGCGGTGAAGTGCTTGGAGCATCAGGTGAAAATGAACTGTCCTGAGGTGGAGAAAGAGAGCGATGAAATGATGACAAAGGAAGACCAACTGTCTGAACGTGAGAAGGAAATTGTGGTGTGTGTGGCCAAGGGACTTTCGAACAAAGAAATAGCCGACAAGCTGTGCCTATCGGTGAATACGGTGACTACACATCGCCGCAACATTGCGAGGAAGTTACAGATACATTCGCCAGCGGGCATCACTATTTATGCCATAGTAAACAAGTTGGTGACCATTGGCGAAGTGAACATCTGATGCGCCTGTGCATTGCCAAGGGGAAAATTGAAACCGATATAGAACCACATTATTTATAATTATGGAAAGAAAAGTTGCATTAATTACAGGTATCACCGGGCAAGACGGTTCATACCTTTCTGAGTTTCTTCTTGCAAAGGGCTACGAAGTGCACGGCACTATTCGTCGTTCTTCAGTCGATTACCGCGAGCGCATTGCTCATTTGGAAGGTACACCCAATTTCCACCTTCACTATGCCGATTTGGGCGACTCAATGTCGATGTTGCAGGTGGTGAGCAAGGTACAGCCTACTGAAATTTACAACTTGGCAGCTCAGTCGCATGTGCAGGTGAGTTTTGACTCTCCTGAGTTCACAGCCGACGTGGATGCTGTGGGCGTACTCCGCGTGCTGGAGGCTGTGCGTCTGTGTGGTTTGGCCGACAAGTGCCGCATCTATCAGGCTTCAACCTCAGAGCTGTATGGCAAGGTGGAGGAAGTGCCGCAAAATGAGCAGACTCCCTTCCATCCTTATTCGCCTTATGCAGTGGCGAAACTTTACGGCTTCTGGATTGTGAAGGAATATCGTGAGGCTTATAACATGTATTGCTGTTCGGGCATTTTGTTCAACCATGAGTCGGAGCGCAGAGGCGAGACGTTTGTCACTCGCAAGATAACCTTGGCTGCAGCCCGCATTGCTCAGGGTAAGCAGGAGAAGCTTTTGCTTGGCAACCTATCTTCGCTGCGCGACTGGGGATATGCCAAGGACTACGTAGAGTGCATGTGGCTCATTCTGCAGCAGGATAAGCCAGAGGACTTCGTCATTGCTACGGGTGTGCAGCATTCTGTGCGCGAATTTGCTTACTATGCCTTCCGTGCTGCGGGCATCGAGCTGAAGTTTGAGGGCGAGGGCATGGACGAGAAGGGCATCTGCGTAGCAGGTCCCGACCAGCTGATTGGCAAGACGCTGGTGGAGGTGAGTGCCGACTTTTATCGTCCCACCGATGTGGTGAACCTTTGGGGCGACCCCACCAAGGCAAAGGAGAAGCTGGGCTGGAATCCGCAGACAACGTCGTTCGAACAGTTGGTGTCCATCATGGTGAAGCACGACATGGAGAAGGTGGCTGCTGACCATGTGGCATCGGTGATGCGTACGAACTTGGCCGAATACTTGGAGAAAGGTGTGGTGAAATAAAAAAGGAAAAAGTGGAGAGCGGAGGCATTCGCTCTTTACTTTTGTTCATTTGTTTTCAGAAAAAGAAAGGAAAGAACGATGCTTGACAAAAATAGCAAAATATTTGTGGCCGGCCATCACGGGCTGGTGGGTTCGGCCATTTGGAACAATTTGAAAGCGCGCGGTTATGAAAACCTGGTGGGTCGTTCGCATGCAGAGTTAGATCTGCTCGACCCTGTAGCCGTCAAGAAGTTTTTCGACGAAGAGAAGCCCGATGCCGTTGTGCTTGCCGCCGCTCATGTGGGCGGTATCATGGCCAACTTGCAGTACAGGGCCGATTTCATCTATCAAAACCTGCAAATTCAGCAGAATGTTATCGGAGAAGCTTGGAAGCATGGAGTCAAGAAGCTCCTCTTTCTGGGGTCCACTTGTATCTATCCTGGCGAAGCTCCCCAGCCCATGCCTGAGGACTGCTTGCTCACTTCGCCATTGGAATACACGAACGAACCCTATGCCATCGCCAAAATTGCGGGTTTGAAAATGTGTGAGTCGTTCAACTTGCAGTACGGCACAAACTACATCGCTGTGATGCCGACCAACCTCTACGGACCGAACGACAATTTCCATTTGGAGAATTCGCACGTTTTGCCTGCTATGATTAGGAAGATTCATTTGGCTAAGTGCCTGAACGAGGGCGATTGGAAGGCTGTGAGGAAGGATTTGGGGTTGCGTCCTGTGTCGATGAAGGTGCCAAAGATGGTGGACGGACAGGGTGCTGGCTCGACCGATGAAGGTGAGGCTCGTAAGGAAGCCACTGCTTCGCAAACCATCATGGCTACGGCAATGAGTGACGAGTTCACCATTCTGCAAGTGTTGCGTCACTATGGCATCACGCCAGAGGCTGTCACTTTATGGGGTACGGGTGCTCCAATGCGCGAGTTCCTCTGGAGCGAAGAGATGGCCGATGCAAGTGTTTATTGTCTGCTGAACGTGGATTTCAAGGACGTGGTGGAAAAGAGTGACTTTACGGTGAACCGTGATGGAATCAAGGAGATTCGCAATTGCCACATCAACGTGGGTACGGGCAAGGAAATTTCTATCAAGGAAGTGGCAGAGAAAATCATGAAGGAGATTGGCTTTAAGGGTGAGCTGCGTTGGGACGCATCGAAACCTGATGGCACGCTGAAGAAACTCACCAATCCCGAGAAGCTACACCGCTTGGGCTGGCACCACACGATTGAGATTGACGAGGGCATCCACAAACTTTACGAGTGGTATTTGCAGGGCATCTGCATCAACCACAAGCAAGGGTGAACAGAATTTTCGACCACGAACTTTTAGCTCAACAGAGTAAATCTAACGAATCGACGAATCTCCACGAATGCAATAAAAGTTATCATTGCGTTCGTGGAGATTCGTTTTATTGACTTTTCAATCTGAAAAAGTTCGTGGTCGTCCCAAAAATCAAAGGGGGAGGCGTGTGAAAATGCTCCTATCAGATACCTCTTCCGTGACAGTTCTTGTATTTTTTCCCTGAGCCGCACGGACAAGGGTCGTTGCGGCCAATCTTCGGTCCGTTGTTGACAATGGGCTGGATCGGTTGGCGTGCGCGAGTGTCGGTCTGTGCTGCCTGTGCCTGCTGACGCTGTGTCTCACTGGGTTCGTCAAGGTTTTGGTGATGCTCGGTGAGGTGTTGTTTGGGTTCTTCCATCGAAGAAGCAGGTGCTTGTTGCACGTCGCGCTCTTCAGCAATGGGAATGGAGCAGCGCATGAGCACGGAGATGGTGCCATCGTTAATCTCGTTGACCATGTTGTCGAAGAGGTTGACCGATTCGAGTTTGAAGATGAGCAGGGGGTCTTTCTGCTCGTAGGATGCATTCTGAGCTGACTGCTTCAGTTCGTCCAGAGCACGGAGATTCTCTTTCCAGGCATCGTCGATGGTGTGGAGAAGGATGGCCTTCTCGAAGGCGACGAGGATGGAGTTGCCCTGCGTTTCGTAAGCCTCCTTGAGGGGTATGCTGATTTGGTAGATTCTGCGCCCATCGGTAATGGGTACGAGGATGTTTTCGTACATGTGTCCTCGGGTTTCATACACGTCTTTGATGACAGGGTATGCTGTAGAGGCGAGGCGGGCAGAACGTTTCTTGAAGGAGTCGATGACCAGGTCGAAGGCTTCGTCCTCCATCTGTTCGCGAGTTTTCTCCTCAAACTGCTCCATGCTGAAGGGTATCTCCATGCCGAGAATGCGGAGGAAGTCCTCCTTGCAGCTTTCATAGTCACCGTTGCTGAGAATATGTACCACACGGTCCCAAATCATGTTGGCAATGTCCATACCGATTCTTTCGCCCATCAAGGCGTGACGGCGGCGCTCGTAGATGACTTTACGCTGCTTGTTCATCACGTCGTCATATTCGAGTAGGCGTTTGCGGATGCCAAAGTTGTTCTCTTCCACCTTCTTCTGGGCTCGCTCTATGCTCTTGTTAATCATCGGGTGCTCAATCACCTCACCCTCCTCCAGCTTGAGCATGTCCATCACTTTAGCAATGCGGTCGGAAGCGAAAAGTCGCATGAGCTTGTCTTCGAGCGAAACGAAGAAGACTGAGGATCCTGGGTCGCCTTGACGTCCAGAACGTCCGCGCAACTGGCGGTCCACTCGGCGGCTTTCATGCCGCTCAGTGCCGATAATGGCCAAACCGCCTGCTTTTTTCACTTCGTCCGAAAGCTTGATGTCCGTACCACGACCAGCCATGTTGGTGGCGATGGTCACTGCTCCAAGCAGCTTTTCTTCCTTGGTACCGTCCTCGTTCACTACTTCGCCCATGGTGCTCTGTCCCGCCTGTGCCACGATGTCGGCCTCCTTCTGGTGGAGTTTGGCGTTGAGGACTTGGTGAGGAATTTTGCGCATATTGAGCATTCGGCTGAGCAGCTCGGAGATTTCCACCGATGTGGTACCCACCAGCACAGGGCGGCCACTGTTGCGCATCTTCACAATCTCTTCAATCACGGCATTGTATTTCTCGCGATTAGTCTTATAAACACGGTCGTTCATGTCGATGCGGGCAATGGGGCGGTTGGTGGGAATTTCCACTACGTCCAGCTTGTAGATGTCCCAGAACTCACCAGCCTCTGTGATGGCCGTACCAGTCATGCCCGCCAGCTTGTGGTACATGCGGAAGTAGTTCTGCAGCGTGATGGTGGCGAAGGTCTGTGTGGCGGCTTCCACCTTCACGCGCTCCTTGGCTTCGACAGCCTGGTGCAGTCCGTCGCTCCATCGGCGACCTTCCATAATGCGGCCTGTCTGCTCATCGACAATCTTCACTTCGCCGTCCATAATGACGTAGTCATCGTCCTTCACAAACATGGTATAGGCTTTCAGAAGCTGCTGAATCGTGTGCACGCGTTCGGCTTTCAAAGCATAGTCCTGTAGCAGAGCATCCTTCTTGTTGAGTTTCTCTTCCTCGCTGTCAAAATGCTCGTTTTCCAGGTTGGACAGCTGGGTGGTGATGTCGGGCAGGACGAAGAACTTGTCGTCCTTGACAATGTTAGCAATGAGCTGATTACCCTTGTCTGTCATCTCCACCGACTTCAGCTTTTCGTCCACCACAAAGAAAAGGGGTTCTACGGCCTCTGGCATGCGGCGGTTGTTGTTCTCCATATAGATTTCCTCGGTCTGCAGCAGTCCTGTCTTGATGCCTGGCTGCGAGAGGAACTTGATGAGTGCGTTGTTCTTGGGTAAGCTCTTGTAGGCGCGGAAGAGGGAGAGGAAACCAGCTGTCACGTCGTCCTTATTATCCGACTCTATGAGTTTCTTTGCCTCGCTCAGATAGCTCTGTGTTAGGCGACGTTGAGCCTCCACCAGTTGCTCCACAATGGGGCAGAACTCCTCAAACATCTGCACATCGCCCTTGGGAATGGGACCAGAGATGATGAGTGGCGTACGGGCATCGTCGATGAGCACAGAATCGACCTCATCGACAATGGCAAAATTGTGAATGCGCTGCACCAGATCCTTGGGAGCCATGGCCATGTTGTCGCGTAGGTAGTCGAAACCGAACTCGTTGTTCGTACCGAATGTGATGTCGGCTTGATAAGCCCGGCGACGAGCCTCAGAATTGGGTTGGTGCTTGTCAATGCAATCCACGCTCAGTCCGTGGAACATATAGAGTGGTCCCATCCATTCAGAGTCGCGCTTGGCCAGATAGTCGTTCACCGTCACCACGTGCACACCGTTGCGCGAAAGTGCATTGAGGAACACAGGCAGCGTGGCTACGAGAGTCTTACCCTCACCTGTCGCCATCTCAGCAATTTTGCCTTGGTGCAGCACAATGCCACCGAAGAGCTGCACGTTGTAGTGAATCATTTCCCACGTCATTTCATTGCCACCAGCCACCCAGTGGTTGTGCCACACGGCTTGATCGCCATCGATATCTACAAAGTCGTGGGTTGCTGCCAGTTCGCGGTCGAAGTCGGTGGCCGTGACGATGATGTCGCCATTCTCTGCCTGAGCAAAGCGGCGGGCGGTGTCCTTCACAATGGCATAGACTGTAGGCAGCACCTCAGTCAGACCTTCCTCAAAAAGGTCGAGCACCTCAGTCTCTTTCTTGTCGATAGCTTCAAAGATGGGCTGGCGCTTGTCAATCTCTGTCTTCTGAATCTTGTCTTTCAGTTCAGCGATTTCAGCGCGCTTATCCTTCACTTTTTCCTGAAGGAAAGCCTTGATTTCATCCACCTTTGCGCGAAGAGCATCGTTGGAAAGTGCTTGTATTTCGGGTTCCTTAGCGAGCACTTGCTCCACTATTGGACGTATCTCTTTGATGTCGCGAGCAGCTTTGTTGCCAAAGAGCGCACTCAGAATCTTGTTTAATGAAAATCCCATATATAATATAATGTATAGTTTCGTTAATTTGATTAGTTTTGGTTGATATGCTTTGTTCAGAAGAGTGGGGGAGTTGTGCATGCGTTTGGAGCGCGGATGCGGATGTGGTGGGCCACGGTGGGGGCGATGCAATCAACCGTAACCGGTGTATCCACCTTCTTTGCCTGGATGGTATATCCAAAGAAAATAAGTGGAAATTCAAAAAATGAGTCGCGCTGCATTTTCTTCGTACCGCGCTCTTCGTTGACGAGGTTCCATCCCGGGGTGACCTCTATGATGATGTCACCCGAACATTT
>Ga0326513_10004307_pt1 | contig 10222 bp, 20 predicted proteins | sample 2_2465_0518_D_FD_203654 | JGI IMG/M metagenome (GOLD analysis project Ga0326513, IMG submission 203654) | Bovine rumen microbial communities from UC Davis, California, United States - 2_2465_0518 | ecosystem: Host-associated > Mammals > Digestive system > Stomach > Rumen | place: USA...
GCAGAAATCCGCGAGAAATACGGCTCCGAAAAAATCAGCTCCGGCAGGGCCTACGCCATAGCTTAATCCCGTCTGATGATGGGGCGGGCGGTTCCCGCCCCGAAACGCTGAAAGCGTCACGGGTAACCACTACACGCAAAACCAAAAGGAGGCGTTAGCAATGTGGATTTGTGGCAAGCTGTACGGCTATCGGGTCGAATGCAAGGTGTTCTCGGTGGGCTCCAAATGGGGCATTGACGGCGGCAAAATTTCAAAGCTGTGCATTCGTGACGGCGCTGGGCGCTGGGTCGTCAACTACGATCGGGGCTGGGATGTAAAGCCTGATGGCGACGACGTTATACAGGTGTATAACGAGGTTATACGGCGCTACAACTAACCCGTGGCGGCGGGCCGCTGAAAAGCGGAAAGGCATTAGGCCGCCAGCGTCCCGGCATTTCGCCGGGGGTTGCACCACGCAAAATCAAATCACTGGAGGGCGAACCCATGAATAAAGTCCAAAAAACCTATGCCATCGCCAAATCGCATTATGAAGCGTGCGAAGAATCGCTCAAAGAGTACGAGCGAGCCTGGATCGTCAAAAACGGCGTTAAACGCCTGGATGGCTCCGTTCCTAATTCGCTCTGGCAGCTCTGCCTTGATGAAGAGGAATCCATGTTCCTGGACTACTCCGAACGCCTGGACAATGATGAGGGCTTCTGGAAGCTCATGCAGGACAAGCGCACGGCCTACCAGCTTTTGCACGACGCGGAAGAAGCGCTCATTGACTACGGTTTGAGCATCGCCCCCGCTGGCATCCGGGAGATTCTGGATCGCAACCGCTGTCAGGCAAAAACCCGCGAAAAACTGCTTGACTTGACGTTCAGGCTTGACCCCCGAACCGTCAAAACGTCGCGCAAACATTGACCCGTCCCGGCGGGGGCCGCATGGCCAAAGGCATCAGGCCGGGAGCGTCCGCCCCTCCGGGGGCGGGGTTGCAGGACAGAGACGGGGACAGGAGACAAACCCCCCGACGGTCTCCAGCCGGTTTACCGACTGAAACCAGCAAGGCGGGCCGCACGGAGTTACACCGTGCCCCATGCAATTAGGCAGTTGGATTTGTAGTAGACCCCACGCAAAACCCCGCCGGGGCAACTCGGCGGGCATCACGCAAAATCTAATTTGAGGTAATGCCATGAGCAAATCATTCTCCCTAATCACCCCGGAGGCCGCCAACGGCATCTATGCTGACGGCATCCGCAAGGCCCGCCAGCTGCGCGAAAAGGCGGCGGCAACGCGCAAAATCGCGGACGCGCTGGACGGCGCATTTATTACCGTCCGGCTGGAGAATAAGCTGTCCGGCATCTTCCCGGCGTATCGCGTCCACATCTACAAAGATAGCTATTCGCCGCGCAAATTCGTTTCTTTGCATTTGCGCGAGGCGCAGACCTACGGCGAGGACTGGACGATCTATCTGTACAATACAGACAACCGAGTAAACGCTGAACCCATTCGCAAAAACGCGGACGATCTGGACGCGCAGGCCGCCGCCATCGAAAAAGCCCTTGACAGTTTTTTCTCTACCGTCGGCCAGTATAATGCCATAGCCACCGCCTACGCGGGCGTTTTCAAACAACTTCACCCGCTGATCGAGGATATGATCTGGCCTGACTGGAATCTGAACCGCTGAACCGACACGCAAAACGAGGAGGCATCATCATGAAATACCGCAAATCATTTCACATCTGCAAAACGGCTAAAGAAGCCGAAGCCATTTGCCAGCGCGAAAACTCTACCGGCAGCCGGTACAAGCGGCAGCACCACAAGGCGCATTTCACGCCGTGGACATCGGCTGACCGCACCGAGACCGGGTACATCGTCTGGTTTTGGGCCTGACCGACACGCAAAACCCCTTGACACCCCGCCCCGGCTGGGCGATAATGAAGCTACACGCAAAACGAAGGAGGTATACTTATGACAATCACCAACACCTATGGCAAGCGCATCGACTTTGATGCCGCCGTAATCCTGATGGACGACGATCTGCGCGAGGCCATCCATGCGGAGGGCATCGACAATGAGCAGGACTTTTTCGATGCCTACGCCAAAGCCCACGAGGCAAAATTTGGCGAGACGTGGGAGCTTGACAAGCCCAACCCGCAATGCTGAGGGCTTGCGTTGTATGTGGGCGGCAATTCGCCGCCCGCCATGACGCTACCCCCTTGACACCCCGCCCGCAGACGGCCAGAAACGGCCCTCTCGCGGGCTTTTCTCTTTTCGGCGGGTAAACCTTCACGCAAAACAAAAGCCGCCAGAAGTGGCGATATGGCCGTCACGCAAAATCAAGACGCTTTGCGAAAATCCAGCACCTTCACGCCATATCCAGCCGCTATCATTTTGTCCCAATAGACAACCTTAAATTTCGCCCAGCCATTCTTGTCCCGCGAAAACCGCTCCGGGCAATCGCTGTCGTGGTCGTCCATGTATCGGATAAGATCAGCAGTTCGGGCCAGCGCGAGGGTTTTCAATTCGTCGTTTTCGACATACGCTTGCATGGTGATCTGTGGCCGCATCGAATCGCATTTAATGGCCTTGCGCAATTTCTCCAATTCGGTGATATGCCCGGATTCCCTGTCACAGCGTATCGTGAAGGTGTTCCACACGCCGCTGTCAATCTGAATCCGGCTGCCAAGTCCATAAATCGTATTGCCCCGGTCGATCATCGCGTCAATGCCTATGCGCTTGTCCAGCAGTTGCGCGATCTCCTCCGGCGAACCTTCAACCGGGATGTAATCGCCACGCAAAACGCCCTCCAAAACAGGCTGAATAAGCCGTTTGAACACGTCCATCGACGCGCTCAAATCATCCCTCCACGCCACGCCTGCACCCCCTGTCAAACGCGATCTGCGCGTTTTCGGGGTCGATCTCAAACCCTATGCCCTTTCGCCCCAGCTTCGCCGCCGCCAGTAAAAATGTGCCTGTACAGGCAAATGGGTCAAACACGACTGCGCCGGGTTTGGTGCTGTGCCTTATGAAGCGCTCCGCGATCTCCATAGGCTTTTGCCATGCGTGGTATCTGTCGCCCTGCCGCCCGTCCGGGGCGTTGATCTCCTGCACCGCCCATTGCTCATTCGTCAACGGACAATCCAGCGCCGGGGCGTGTTCTCCGCGATAAAAAAGACAGGCTTGCCAGTTCTGCTTGTACCTGTCTTTCGGGTTTTGGCCCAGGGTGTTCTTGTACGTCCACACAAGCACCTGCTCCAGCTTCATGTGTGGCGGCGTTTTTGCGCTCAAATAGGCCCGCATTTCGTCCGGGTAGGCTCCTATAAAGACATAGGCGAACCCCGTGTCCTTGACCCCTTCAAGGGCCTTGTACAGCCATGAATCCACAAATGCGTCGATATCAGCAACGTCCGTCGAATACGGCGGGTCGGTCAAAAGAAGGTCGCACTTGTGTTTCAACGTCCGGCCTATACCGTCGCCGACATAGAGCAGGGTCTTCCCGCTTTCGCGCTGCTGCTCCGCAATCGACGCTTTTGCCTGTTCTATGTCTGTGGCCTTTTTTTGCGCCTTGACCATACTCAACACCAGCGAACGGGAAACGATATCGTCATTCTCGCGGGCTTCGGCTTTGGCCTGTGCCACGATCTCCGGGTGGGCGGCAAGGGTTTGAAAGCGCTGGACTTGCTTCGGGGTGAATCCAGCGTCACGAATAACATCCGCTTTTGTTTTCACCAAAACGTCAGCGGTGTCTTTTTCGTGATAGGGGTTATTATTCGGCGTTGCTTTCGGCACCTTCGCCATCAGCTCGCCTATGCGGACTTCCGCATCCAGCACTGCCTCGCTGATGTCCTGGGCTTCACGCAATTTCTGTTCTCGGACTTCCTGCGCAAGCCCTACTTTGTCAATGGCGCGAATCTCGGCGCGAACGGCAACCAGCTTTTCACGCCCGATCAGCGCGAATTTCGCAAGGTCGTCAATGTTGGTGGGTAAATTGTTTTGAGTGACAATGATCTCCTGCATATCTCTATCCCTTCTCTATCCCCTTTGAAATATAGGCATAGAAAAGGCGCGGGTGGGATAGAACCCCGCGCCTGTCGGCGTAGCTATCGCCGTCTATGCCGCCAAAGGCCAGCCGTGCGTCCGAGAGCCGCTTATGAATCGGAGTGATCGACACGGCGCGTAATGGCTGGCCTTGTAGCCATAAAAAATGGCGGTCAGCTTCACGCAAAACCGCCGTTGCGCCTCCCGTCCAGCCACTTGACGGCATGGCTGGACAGGCATCCGTCTTTGTACTCCGGCGCACAGAGTATCAGGGAGAGGCCCGGTTTTTCATTCGGAATAAGCCGGGAAACCAAGCAGCCAGCTAATAGCCATTCGGCGTTTCACTGGGCAAGCGGCGCATCGGAATCGAACCGAACATGAAAGAACGTGTGTTCATTCTGTCCCTTCGCCGCGCAATCGTGGACGCTGATCCGCTCAACGTCCGAAGCGAGGCTGTCTTTGACCCTTGCCGCGAAACCCACGGTCTGGCAGACGCGCTCCTATGGGTTTTTACGCCCATACGGACAGGCTCATCGGGCTTTCGCCCTGCCCTGTTGAAAGGAGGTTCATCACGAGCAAACCCGTAATCCCCTGGTGTCGTCCCCCGGAGTTGAACCGGGAATCCCAAACGACGCGATCTTCACGCAATTTCAATTTTGCCATCAGCCGTCCCCACCAACGGAAGGAGGCGGCGCGGGTGAAAGAGCAAGCCCCGCGCACTTTAGTCCCGCCCCGGCCATCAGACCGGCGGCTCAACCTGTGGATGGGACTATTCATCTACCATCCGCATACTAACATTATAATCCCTTTCGACTGCACTTTGATGCCCTAAAAGTCGCCGTCGCGCAAAATTTTTTGCATTTCAGATCGGCTCCAAATCTCCGTTCTTAAACTCGCGCAATATCCAGAAGAATTTGCGCCGCGCCGCGTAAAACTCGTTCTTGCCGCAGGGCGGTTTGGTGTCCGGGTCAGCAAAAACCGCCTGTACCCCCGCCCGCGTCGTCACCGCTTGCAGCAGGGCGGCGTAAAGCGTCCCTTCGCCGTCCACCGCCGCAAATGCCGCCTGCTCGATCATGCGCACCTGTGAAAGCAACCTGTCGCGCTTCGCCGCCGTCGCCGCCACCGGGTCGCTGGTTCGCCCCACGCCGTGCGGCAAATAAGTCCCCCGCAACACCTTCACGCTTTTCTCCTCGCCGTTCACTATTACTTTGCGCTCGGTATAGTACACCTCCGGCGCTGGCGTTGAAATGCGTATCGTCAAAAGCGCCGCCGCGTCCCGCTTCATCTGCTCGTATCGCAGACAAAAATAGGTCAACTCCTTGTACTCCTCCCAGCTTATGCCCCATGCGTCCAGCTTGATCGGCCTGTTGCTCGCCATGCTGCCCCTCCATCAATACTTGCGTTTGATACCGTGAATCCGCATCCTTATCCGTGAAACAGTTGTCCGCTCCATGTCCTTCTTTCTGCACTTTGCGCAACAACTGTTTACACCCAACTCATCCGCTGACAGTTTCGCCCCGCAATTCACACACCGCCCGTTTTCGCGCCTTTCTTCACGCAAATCACGCTTATACTCATTTATGTACTCCCGCATATGGTTATCTCTGTAATATGCCTGTGCTTTCTCCCGGCATGGGCGGCATTTGCACCGCCCCGCCTCCGCCCAGCGCACCCCACATCGGGTACACAGCCCTTCATCCTTGCGTTTCTGATAGGTGTTTCTGTGTATCGCGTTGTTGGCTTCACGCATTTTCTGATATGCAGACTTCGCCATCGTACATCTCCTCCAGCGGGTAGATCGTCACAAACGGCCCGCCACCGCTGAAATTGATCGTCACATACCTATCCTTATGCTCCATCGCGTCATTCACCATTTGCAGGATCAGCTCTTTCACTTCGGGTGTCAGCCTGTCCATCATCACGCCTCCTTTCCCGCATCAACCTTGCCGCTTGCCTCATTCTTCCTCCATCCGAAGTTGTTCAAGCACTTCCGGCCATCCGTTTTCTTCTGATTCCTCTTTCCATATCCTTTGCGCTTCTACTGATCTATTTATTGAAGTGCTTAAAATAAAATCTTCATGCCTTGGATGAGTTATCCTCGCCGCCATCCTTATATCTTGTATGCAATCTGTCACAGCATATCCGAGAGAGCGTTCATCTTCTCGTTTGATAGCATCCGTACCGTATACGGCAATAAGTGACGGAGGCCAACTTACCCCTTTGATATACATATCCAGACAATGGTTATAGAATTTCATATATCGTTTTTCGTCTTTTTCCGTCTTTACATCTGACACATGATAATGATAATGATATATGTGCCATTCCATATCTTCTAAAATCCCTTTTTTCATCAACATTGCTTTTGCCTCCTCTTTCTCATCATCCGCGCCGCCTGTTTCGCGTGGGCTGTCGGCACGGTCAGCACCGTCACCAGCCTGTTTTGCGAAAACAGATATACCTTATCGCCATAGATCACGATATTGTCCATATCGCCGTTACCTCTGAAATAAAGCCAGTCCAGATATCGGCGCAAACCGCCCTCCGTCTCGACACGCTTTATCCCCTCCCGCAGCGCCTTTTCAGCGGCGCGTCGGACGGCCTTTTTGGGGATTCCGACGCGCTCACGGGTTCGGTGTTCGGCGTGGCGCGTCACCGCGCAAACCGCCATTTAATCGTCTCCGTCCCAGTCCTCATCCTCGGCGCGGGTTCCATCGCCGTGATACTCCGGCTCCACATCGCCGTCCATGCCGTCTTCACGGAAAATGGCCCGGAGCAGACGTTCCTCGGCGGTCATCTGGTCGATCATGTCCACCACTTCAAAGCCCTCGCCGCACCGCTCGGCCACCTTCTCCGCCATGTCGCGCCAGACAAACCACGTCGCCATGCACGGGTGGTTTGTAAACAGCGGGTGGCCATTCTCAAACCTCACAAATCCCATGCAGTGGGTCGTCACATCGCTGTCATCCCTGTACCAGACTGTGTACCGGGCCGGACAGCGCTTGCCGCCCTTCTTGCTCATCACTGTGCGCGTTTTCGGCTCCGCTTCTGACGGCTTCTCGCTCTCGCCGTCCTTCACATCGGCCAGCGCCTTTTCGGCCCTGTCCAACGCCGCCCGCGTCCGGGTAATGGCGTTCTCGGCCATCTTCACCGCCGCCGCCTTGTCGCCATCCTTTTTGTCGCCGCCGTAGAACAGCCGCAGCACACTATCGCGGTTGTCATCCGTATCGAACATCCACCGCTTTATCACGTGCCAGTCTTTGGCCTGCTTCGGGCACTCCACTATGATCTCCGCAAGCGCGTCCTGCGCGTCCTCGCAGCAGTCGTACAGCGTCGCCTCGTCGATGTTGTCCGTGCCAACCGTGGCGTAATCTTCGTCGCGCTGCCTCGACTGGTGCTTCCGAACGAACGCCGGGATATCATACCACTTCACAAGCTGCATGAAGTACTCCCACTCTCCGTCGCTGTTCCGGCGAAAAATGACGTACTTCTCGCCGTCCTCGCTCATGTTCACCTTGCGGGTAAAGTCGGTGATCTGACTGTGCGCACCGGCCCAGCCCGTGTTGTCATCTCCCTCCGCGTGGCGCTGCTTCATCTTCTGCGCAATAGCCTTGCGCTCGGATTTCAGCAGGTCGTTCAACTCGTCCAGCTTCACGTAGGTTTCGTCCTTGATGTCATACTTGTTCAGATACATGGTTTCATCCTCCTTGTCTTTCTATGCCGTAAAAGGTCGGGATTTTATAATCCCTTCACCTTCCTACGCCCACTAAAAGGGATTTTGTGCAGGATTTTCCGAAAAATCGCCTGTTATACTTCCTGCGCCGCCGGCTTCAATGCCGTTTCGCCACGCCAGCCGGTAATTTTCATCCAGGCACTTTTCAGACACGCTCCACTCGCTCCCGAAGTTTGACCGCACCCGGTAAATGTTCGGGTTGTATTCGCACTGAATTGCGCAAATCGCAATCACCTTCTCCCGGCTGACAAACACATCCCCGCGCTCGTATTTTGCTTCGTTGTACTCAAAGCAATCACACGCGCTGCTGATACCAAGCGTCATATCCCCGTGGCCCGTGCCGTCAAGTGTGCAATGTCCCAGCGCTACATCGTCCGGCATTTTATTCTTGATCTGCACCAAACACTTAAAGCAGAAATGCTTGCAGTACATACACTTGCTCATATCGTCACCTCATTCTGTCCCCGCCGGAACCGTATACGGCGTGTCCCAGCCTATCGGCATAATGCCGATGATGCAGTAGCCGTCCATCAGCCCGTACTCCGGGTAGCCGCGCAGTACGCAGGTCACTTCTCGCGTCAGCTTGTGCCCGGTGTACTTCTCTCCGTCCCACTCGTACAGCTCCAACACATCCCCCGGCTGAATGTCGTCCTCATCCCTGCGCAGTTCAAAGGTCTTGACGCGCCTTTTCACCATGTCGTAAAACTCCGGCAGAATCTTCTTTTTGACGTGTTTGCCGTAGGTCTTTTCATAGGGCACAATCATTATCTTTCATCCTCCGTTCTACCCTTCGCCTTGCCTGTCGCCGCAACCTGTCCCGCAACCTCCGTCGCCCAGGTGCGGCATGGTTGACGATTCTGCGGCATCCCTTATCCATGTCCCACGCCACAAGCTCATCCATCATCTTGTAGTCGCTGCGCTTTCCCATCGTCATCCTCCACCAACTCCGAGTGTCTGCACACCTGCGGGAACTCCGTACACGGGCAAAAATCTGCCAGATAGTCACAGTCAACGTTGGTGCAAATTTCGGATAAATCATCCGAAAGCCACTTGCATTTCATCTGTCCCACGGCTCATTCCTCCTTTTTCGCGCCGCACCATCCACAGTACCGCAAATATGGTACGCATTCCTTTGGATACAATGTTCCACAATGGTTACAACTCACAGTTTCATTGCCGATATCCTTCCATTTTGCGTGAATCACAACCGTAGCATCCGCTCCTGGCAGTTTTTCAATAATTCGTCGCGCATAATGTACGACTATGTGTTCTGCGCCAAACCGTCCCTGCTCAATCAGCATTTTGCGCTCATTGTCTATTGCGTCCAGTGCATCAGCCCTTGAAATCAGGTCTCCCACGGCTCGTCCTCCTTCTGCCCGTCCTCCGGCATCCTGTCCCAGCACCGCCATGTGCGCCCGTACTCACATACTGCAACACAGCCCGCACCTTCACGCCCAAGTCGATATACCTCCGCAAGCGGCACGGCCCCGCCCAGCATCATCCCAGATATAACTACGGACGCTGGCTCCACATACCCGGTTTCCCGGTATTCATAGAAGCAGTAGTCACGCCCACAGGCTTGTTCAAGCGTCAGGACGTGCGGCTCCTGGGCTTCCAGCAGCTCATAAAGATCATCCAACAATTCGTCGCGGCATGATACCCCATATCCAGAATCACCGTTGAAATACGGACAGGCTCCGCACCTTTCAGGCGTTCTTCCGCTGATATGCTGTCCAAGGCCAATCAGTACTTTATCCTTATCATTCATCCCATTTCACCTTCCTACCACAGCACGGGCAATAGCTGTCCGCGTCCCTTCGCAATTCGTACAGGCATACTCCGCACTCCGGCTCGTTGCCGTCCATGCGCGGCTTTACCGGCTCCCGCTCCTTCAACACCCTGTTCAGCACCGCTATGATATCGCCCTTCGACGCAAGCCCGGCCCGAAGATAGCGTTTCACGCGGAGGATATCCGCGTCCAAACTCGTTTCGCTCATTTCTATTTCTCCTCGTCCATTTTATCTATCCGCGCCATGACCCACAGAAACCCGGCCAGCACCCCGGCGAAAATCGTACACCCGCCGCCGAAAGCCACCAGAAACCTAAATACTGCACCCCAACTGCTCATACTACCTCCTGCCCGCGTACAAAGCCCACGGGCGGGCGGTCTATCACTCGCTCAACCTCCGCGCCCACCGCGCTTGTTTGCGGGCAGAAATCCCATCAATATCTGCGGCGTTCATCACAATTATTTCAAGTCCCGCCGCATAGCGCATCGTCAGCAATACATCCGCGATCTCCTCCCGAAACTCGCGCTCCGCCTCATCCTGAGTGACGGGTGTCGGGCTTGTGCCCTCAAATGTCCTGCGCAGCTTCAGTGCGGCTTGTGCCAGTTCGCAGCACTCCTCGGCCAACTGCGCCAGCATATCGCCCCGCGTGACGCGGGTTTTAATGATCTCGCTCGGTGTC
>Ga0326513_10004308_pt1 | contig 10221 bp, 6 predicted proteins | sample 2_2465_0518_D_FD_203654 | JGI IMG/M metagenome (GOLD analysis project Ga0326513, IMG submission 203654) | Bovine rumen microbial communities from UC Davis, California, United States - 2_2465_0518 | ecosystem: Host-associated > Mammals > Digestive system > Stomach > Rumen | place: USA: California...
ATGCGATAGTACCACTCATCTTTTTGTGTCATTGGGTTATATCTTTTCTCTGAAACAAAATGCATCTTGATTGTAGTATTCAAATGGTGTTAAAAACGAAACACGCTGCAAAAGTACAATAATTTTTTTTAACATTTGGGTACTACATTTTGGATTTTGACCATTTTTGAGGTCTTTTTGCGTCATCAAAAAAAATGCACACCTGAAAATCAACAGATTAGCAAATCTGAATTAAAATTTATGGCTTGATTTTTTTGAAAAAAAATTTTGCGGCAAAGTTGGGTTAAAGCGAAATAGTATGAGAAATTATTGCCCTTTCTCAACATAATCAATATGTAAAAGAGTGATAAATAGGAGAATTGGCTGGATATATGGAAGTTAGTTATTTATTTATACAAGAACCTTTTGATACTGCGTTTGGGAGTTTTTTCAAATTCTTTATCTACAACTTCTATTTTAGAAACTTTACTGAAATTGGGTAGCAATTTATTTAGTTTTTCCAAGTTGACTTTCATCTGTTCGGCAATTTTGTCTTTCATTTCTTCATATTTTGCACCCAATGCTTGCAATACTTCGGGATATACAAGACCAACTAATTTACCATCGCGTTCAACAACAACAGATTCTGCAACACCATCTAAACTATTAAGTTGGTCTTCAATCTCTTCTGGAAAGATATTCTGTCCGGATGGACCTAAAATCATATTTTTACTTCTTCCTCTTAGTTGTATGTATCCATCCTTATCTATTGTTCCGAGGTCTCCCGTTTTTAACCAACCATCGTCTGTGAATGTTGCTCGTGTTGCTTCTTCGTTTTTATAATATCCCATCATAACATTTTTGCCGCGAACTTGTATTTCTCCAGCTTCTTTGCGTTGGTCGGAAGAGTCAATACGAATTTCCATTCCACCGGCTATTCTTCCGCAGGTGTGTTTCCTGAATTGTTGCCAATCTTCGTAGCCTATAAGAGGTGCTGTTTCGGTCATTCCATATCCTACTGTTATCGGGAAACCGATGGAAAGGAGTATTTTCTCTACATCAGCACTTAAAGCTGCGCCTCCTATTTCTACATATCCTAATTGTCCACCAAACGCTTTTTGTAATTCATTGTATATTTTCTTTTGTACTATCTTGCGAAGTAGAGGTGTGTGCCATAAGAATTTAACGGGTTGTTTGTTGAGCGCAGGTATAACATTTTTTCGCACCACTTTTTCAAGTATCAGTGGCACTGTAACAAGCATGTATGGATGAACTTGTTGAAATGCTTTCATCAGGCTAGTAGGCGATGGATTGCGTCCTAAAAAATAGCAATGGGTACCGCCTGCAAGTTGATAAAGAAGTCCTAATACTAATCCGAACATGTGGGCTAATGGTAGTACGACGATTGATGCCTGTCCCGGATGGTTAGGAATGCGTATTTGCCCGTATTCAACGTTATTGGATATGTTCTCATTGCTTAGCATTACACCTTTGGGTTGACTTGTAGTACCCGATGTGTAGTTGATCAGTACTAAATCCTCTAAATTGTTGAAATCCCAATTTAGATTTTGAGTGTCAATGCCACCGGGGTATTTTGTTTGAATTGCTTCATTCCATGTAGCATATTTTTCAGCCGTGTCGTCAGTTGAATAGGATAGTAATTCAAAATCAACTAATGAGATGACTGCCTGTAAATTATTCCATTGCAGTGTTTTGACATTGTTCCAAACAACCGGACCGGCAAAAAGCAGTTTAGCGTCTGAATGTTCAACGAGAGTGTGAATATTTTCTGCGGTAAACTCCGGTAAAATCGAAACAACAACTCTTTTCGCTGCTGCAATAGCAAGAAATGCCACCACCCAATTGGAGCAGTTTTTTCCGCAAAGTGCAATTTTTTCTCCTTGCTTGATGTTTAAGACATCGAATAAGATGGCTAAACGTTCCATTTGCTCTGCCATCTGACTATAAGTGTAATGGGTGGTTCCTTCTAAATCTGTTAGAGCAGGATTGCTGCCACCTTTGACCACTTGGTCGTAAATGAATGAAAGAAAATGTTTAGTCATAATATATTTATTTTTTGCAAAGTTATGATTTATTTTTGGTTTATGCAAATTTAAATATAAAAGAGGCTGCACGATTCCCATCGGGCAGCCTCATGGAAACAAAATTGAAATATTTTAAAGGCTTTACTTATAAAGGAAGCGTCTGATGCTACGTTTAGGTGTTTTTTCAAATTCTTCTTTTACAAGTTCTATAGCCTGAATGCGTTCGTATGCCGGTAGTTTTTTGTTCAATTCTATCAGTTGCAGGTCTAAATACTCTTGAAGGGTCTTTCCTTCTAATTTGGCATCGCCTTCAAGTTTGTAATTCGGGAACACAAGCGCAACAAGTTTGCCTTGGCGGTCAACTACAACAGACTCAACCACACCATCTAATAGATTGATGGCACCTTCTAATTCCTCAGGGTAGATATTTTGACCGGTGGCGCTTAAAATCATGTTTTTGCTCCTACCGCGAATAAATAAATCGCCTTCTGCGTTGATAACGCCTAAATCACCTGTACGCATCCAACCATCTGAAGTAAAAGTGGCATTCGTCGCCTCTTCATTTTTATAGTATCCTTTCATTACATGTTGTCCTTTGACAAGTATTTCACCTACTATATGTTGAGGGTCGGCTGAGTCAATCTTGAGTTCGTTGCGGTAAACACATTTTCCACAGCTACCGAATGGTTGTTCATTCCAATCTTCGTATGAAATAAGTGGTCCACATTCGGTCATTCCGTAGCCAACGTGTAATGGGAATTTTATTTCACGTAGTAATTTTTCAACCTCAGGGTTCAATCCTGCACCACCTACTATGAAATAGATTAGTTTTCCACCAAATGCGTCTAAAAGTTGTTGACGAATTTTGTTGCCGATAAGTTTTTTTATTCCCGGAATTTTCCATAATAATTTTACAGGTTGCTTTTGTAGAGCCGGGAAAACCTTTGCTTGAACGATTTTTTCTATTACGAGTGGAACGGTAAGAATCATGTAAGGGTGTGTCTCAGCGAAACATTTTAGCAGAACTGATGCTGCCGGCGTTTTACCAAGGAAATAAACATGACATCCTCCTGCAATTTGATAAAGAAATTCGTATGTAAATCCAAACATGTGTGCAAGCGGCAACATTGATACTTCTGTCCAGCCTGCATGGTTAGGAATGCGCTCTTGACCAAAGTGAACGTTCGAACTCATTGAACGATAAGTAAGCATTACGCCTTTTGGGGTGCTCGTAGTGCCTGATGTATAATTGATAAGCATCAATTCGTCAAGATTATCGGTTGGGAAATTAACATCTTTTGCAGTGAAACCATTAGGGTATCGTTGTGCAAAAAGTTCTTCCCATGAGTTGTATGTCTTTTCTATTTCAGGTGTTGCTGCATACAAGAGTTCAAACTCTTTTAAGCCGAAAACCACTTTGAGACGTGGCATTTTTTCTATATTGATTTTTTTCCACACCAACGGTCCGGCAAACATGGCCGTCGCTTCGGAATGGTTGACTAATTTTTCAATATCTTCCCCGATGAAATCTGATAAAATTGAAACGATAACGCCTTGTGCAGCGGCAACACCGACGCATGCAGCAGCCCAATTAGCGCAGTTGTTACCACATATCGCTACTTTATCACCGCGTTTTATACCCATATTTTCAAAGATTACTTGCACGCGTGCCATTTGGGTTGCCATCTCACCATAGGTGTAATTGTTTCCACCTGCATAATCAGTAAGTGCCGGTTCATTCCAGTTTTGAGGAATACGTTCATTAAAATATTCAAAGAAGTGTGGAGTTACTTTGTCCCCTTGTTTTTTTTGTGTTGTTGACATGTTTATAATTTCAATTAAATAATTATTTCGATTGCAAAATTACTATTTCAATTATTGCTTACCAAAAATAAGGTATTTGCAAGCATGGATTGGGACAAATATTTAATATTGGGGGTGTAAAATGCTTTTTAGGGGTAAAATGCTCTCTAAAAATTCGCCGAACGACAATTTTTTGTCAGTTTTTTCAATATGAATCGTAATATATTCCTCAATTCTCTTGCGCTTTTACTATTATGTCATGAACTTATTTTATGCGTCAGTTTTATGTTATATAAATACTAATTTCCAATTGTAATATATGGTTAGAGTTTTCTTTTTTGATTGTTTCGCAATTTTTTTGTAATTTTGCAGAAAAATAATTGTAGCTATGGATGAAGATTTGAAAAACGTTCAGTCGGTAGATTATGACGAAAGCAATATACGCCATCTTGAGGATATGGAGCATATCCGCCTTCGTCCGGGTATGTATATCGGTAAGTTGGGTGATGGCAGTCATTCTGACGATGGAATCTATGTTTTGATTAAGGAAACTATAGATAATTCTATTGACGAATTTCGCATGAAGGAAGGTAAACTGATTGAACTTAATGTTGATGCAGGTAAAGTAAGTGTGCGTGATTATGGTCGTGGCATCCCTTTGGGTAAATTAGTTGAAGCAGTGTCGTTGCTAAATACCGGTGGAAAGTATGATTCCGCTGCATTTAAAAAATCTGTAGGTTTGAATGGTGTAGGTACCAAGGCGGTGAATGCACTTAGTTGGCATTTTGCTGTGCAGTCATGGCGAGATGGCAAAACCAGAAGAGTAGAGTTTAAGCAAGGTAAATTGGTTTCTGATACCGGCATAGTTGACAATAATGAAAATATGCCGCGCGGAACTCTTACTGAATTTGAACCTGATTATTCAAAGGGAATTTTTGAAAATTATCAGTTTCGTGATGAGTATATCGAAACAATGATGCGTAATTATGCCTATCTTAATACAGGTTTGACTATCAACTATAATGGGCATAAGTTTCACTCTAAAAATGGATTATATGATTTACTCACCGAAACATTGACAGTTGATTCTCTTTATCCTATTATTTATCTTAAAGGTGATGATATAGAAGTCGCTATTACTCATACCGATCAATCAGGTGAGGAATATCACTCATTTGTTAATGGTCAGCACACCATTCAAGGTGGTACACATCAAGCGGCATTTCGTGAGGCAATAGGTCGAACACTAAAAGAATTCTACAATAAGAATTTTGAGTTATCTGATATTCGTAATGGTGTTGTTGCTGCTATTGCAATAGATGTAGAAGAACCCGTTTTTGAGAGTCAGACTAAAACTAAATTGGGTTCAAGAGATATGTCTCCCAAAGATGGGAGTATATCTGTCAATAAGTTTGTTAATGATTTTATAAAGCGTGAATTAGATAATTATTTGCATCGTAATCCCGAAGTTGCTGATATCTTGCTCAAGAAAATTCAAGATTCTGAGCAGGAGCGTAAGGCAATTGCAGGTGTTACTAAACAAGCGCGTGAGCGAGCCAAAAAGGTCAATCTCCATAATCGTAAATTGCGCGATTGTCGTGTCCATTATAATGATGCAAAGGGCGATTTACGTGAGGAGTCAAGCATATTTATCACCGAAGGTGATTCAGCCTCCGGCTCAATAACCAAAAGTCGTGATGCCAATTTCCAAGCAGTTTTTAGTTTGCGAGGTAAGCCTCTGAATAGTTTTGGATTGACAAAAAGGGTAGTGTATGAGAATGAGGAATTTAATCTTCTTCAGGCTGCATTAAATATTGAGGATGGCTTGGACGATTTGCGGTATAACAAAGTCATTATTGCAACCGATGCTGATATGGATGGTATGCATATACGATTGCTTATGCTGACTTTTTTCTTACAATTTTTTCCTGATTTAGTAAAAAAAGGTCATGTCTATATATTGCAAACTCCGCTTTTCCGTGTGAAAAATAAGAAGGAGATTCGTTATTGTTATACCGATGAGGAGCGTCAGACGGCTATTGAGGAACTTGGACCGAAACCTGAAATTACTCGATTTAAAGGTCTTGGCGAAATATCGCCAGATGAGTTTCGCAAACTTATAGGTCCGGATATAAGGTTAGATCAAGTTACGCTTCGCAAAGAAGATGCTGTTGCTGACTTATTATCTTATTATATGGGTAAAAACACACCTGAAAGGCAAGATTTTATTATCAACAATCTGCAAGTTGAGGAAGATGCAGCAGATTGATTATAGTCAATTTATTTTTCTATGTCTATATTATTCACTTTTCTTAGTTTTGTTGTAATAGTTGTGTTTCTAATTGAGTACAGAGAGCGTAAGAAAAAAAGTCAAGAGAATCTCAACTCTCAACAAAATGTTCATGAACCGATAGAAGAAAAGGTTAATGTTGATGTCAATGCCAATCGTCCATTGAATTGTTGTGGTGCTCATTTGGTATGTGAAAAGGAGTTGGAAATCAATCCTATTACAGAAATTGTGTATTATGATGATGAAGAGTTAGATGATTATAAAGGAATTCACTCTGATCAATATAGTAAACAGCAGGTGCAACAGTTTAGTGAAGTATTCTATACTCTGAAGGAAAATGATGTTTCCGGATGGCTTAGAAGTTTGCAGGCTCGTGGCATTGAACTGCCGGATCAATTGAAAGATGAGGCTTTGATGATTGTTAGAGAATTACGAAAATAATCTTACATTTTCCGTCATGAAATATTTTCTTATAGCAGGTGAGGCATCAGGTGACTTGCATGGCTCTAATTTGATAAGAGCCATTAGGCAGTGTGATGATGCATCATTTTTTATAGGAATGGGTGGTGATATGATGCGTGAAGCAGGTTGTCAGTTGGTACAAGATTATCGCAACATGGCATATATGGGATTTGTTGCGGTTGCGATGAATTGGCGTAAAATCAGACATAATATTAACCTTGCAAAACAAAGCATAAGAGATTTTCAACCTGATAATCTAATCTTGATTGACTATCCGTCTTTTAATCTGCAAATAGCAAAATATGTAAAAAGGCATTTTCCCAATATCAAGATAACTTATTATATTCCCCCTAAAGTATGGGCATGGAAAAAATGGCGTATTCATCGTATTGCGGATTGTTCGGACAATATCTTGGGTATTTTTCCATTTGAACCTAATTTTTATTCGGCTTATGGTTATTCGGCTATTTATGTTGGAAATCCTACGATGGAATCAGTTAAAACATTTCTCGCTCAATATCCCAATATTCATCGAAAAAAGCAAATAGTTCTTATTCCGGGGTCAAGGAAATATGAAGTCGAGAAATGCCTGCCAATTATGTTGCGTGCTGTCAAGCAATGGCTTGGAGAATATCAAATAGTAGTTACAAAGGCACCAACGTTGGAAAATGATTTTTATGTTAGACTTTTGTCAGCAACGCTTGGTGAAGTTTGCAATAAGATTACCCTTTCTGGTTCGACTTATGAGGCGATGGCAAGTTCGGCTATTGCTATAGTTAATTCCGGTACAGCCACATTGGAAACAGCGTTATTAGGTACACCACAGGTGGCTGTATATCATGTTGAATTTCCGCATTTAATGGGTGCATTGCGCAATCTGCTTTTTTCAATTCCATACTTTACGCTTGTCAATATCATTGTTGGGAAGCAAGTTATTAAAGAACTTCTTGCTTATGAGTTTACTGTAGAGAATGTGAATAGAGAGGTCAACCGATTACTCTCTGACGATTCATACAGATTATCAATGTTAGAAGGTTATGAAGAAATTAAAACTATTCTTGGTCAGAGAAATGCTGCTTTAGATGCTGCGCAGATAATCACTAAAGCCTAATTTTTATTTTTATAGGGTAGAAAACGATTGATTATATCGTTAATCCATGGCGAAATGTTTGAATAATAGACTATTATCATAGTGATACTGAAAATAACACATGTTTTTAGCGTACCATCAAATATGTGTGTCCACAAAGGTTGCCATTCTAAGTGAGTATTTAGAAATTCAGTACATGTCCGTTGCCACATTATATCTGCAATCAAAATCCCTAAAAAAATAAGCAGTATTTTTGCATGATTCATCGTCAGAGGATGTGTCTTAGTAATGATGTATGTTGTTGCTATAAGGCACAAAATGTATATTGTATAGGATATCAGATTTGCAAAGGCAGAGCCGGTCATGCCGAAATGGGGTACAAGCAAGTTGTTAAAGATTATTATTGAGCCGGTTAGGACGAATGAATAAATAAGTGAAAAATAGTAGTGTTTAGAAAAATTTATTACCGGTAAACTGATATTGAATGTTGATAATATAAGTTGCGAGCAACTTAAAATCAATACTACATATTTAGCTACGGCAAAAGTTTGACCATTAGGTAATATTTCAAAAATCAAGTCTATATTGATCCAAAAGAGACAAAGCACCATCATCCCAACGAGCATTTGATTGGTGCTTACTTGTTTGGTTAGTTTCCCAACTTCAATCATATCTCCATCTTTCATTGCTTGCGAAATTTTTGGTTGTGCAATAGCACCAACTGCTCTGTAAGGCATATATACACACACGGCTATATTAGTGGCGATAGCGAATATTCCGGTTTGGTCAAGTCCTATATTTGCTGCAATGAAAAATGAACTTAATGTTGGAGCTAAAGTGCTTGCAAGTGCGGTGAGAAGGAGAAAAAATGTGTAAAAGCAGTACTCTTTTATTAAAGGTTTTTTGATGTATTGTAAATCAGGTTTAATGGATATTCGTTTGAGCGAAAGCAAATAGGCAAGGTTGATGATTGCTGCTGTTGCATATACAAAGCAGAAACCGACTACTAATCCGTCAAGTGAAATTACATGGTAAGCATAAAGCATATAGATAATTAAAGTTAATAGTCTTACAACTACTTCTTTTACTATACGTGGTACTACAATACGCATCAATACGTTTGCATTTGTTTCAAAAATTTGCTGGTAGAGCATAAAAAATGCTATCGGTAGTACAAAATAGTAGTAGTCAACAAAGAGTTGTGAGTTTTCACCAAAATAGTTGGCAATAGGAATACGTAGTGCCCAATAAATTATAGCGAAAATCAGAAAGCCGAAAAACGGAGCAACTAATGTCCAAAAGAAAAAACCATGATCGTCTGAATCGCGATCTTTAAAATGCGGATAGAAACGTATTATGCTTGAACTGGTGCCTAATTGTGCCAATCCAACAAATATGACTGCTGCATCTACTAAAACGCGTGTTAGACCGATTTCTTCGGTCGTAAGGTAGCGTGTAAGTACAAAAAAAGTAGTCAGTCCGCCAATGAGCGCACCTATATAAGTAACGATTGTTCCTTTAATACTTTGTCGAGCAATAATTCCCATTTCGGTTGCAAAATTACAAAATTAGTACGTATATCGCAAGAGAAAATGAATATCAGAGTGAGATTTATTTTCTACTGACCATGTATTTCCTAATTTCAAGTATATTTTCCAATGCTCATTGATTTGGTATCTGGTGTTGATAAATGTTTTTATTCCTCTTCCCATAGCCATAGCCATTCCAAAAGCATATAGCACATCATTTTCATAGATATAAAATCTATTGTCGTAGGTCGGAGCATAAAAAGCGCAAATGCCAGCCTGTAATGTTATATCAGGTTTTTGAAATTTATATTCAATTCTTTGTGCAATGTTGCAACCGAACGTCCATGGTGTAATTTTTTCTTCCATTGTCTTGCATACATTCAATTCTATCTGACTTCGTGTTGAGAATTGTCCTATAAAATGGGTATGATTAGCCTTGAAAACAAGCCGATGTTTATTATCCCGATGCTTCCATCTGGCTTGAAAGGATGTTTGGAATGTTTGATATTTTTCGATTAGAGTTTGTAGGCAAATGAACTGGTATTTATCCCAAATATCGGCAGAAAGAGATATTTTTAAAGGTCTTATTATGTTTATGTCAGATGCAAAATAGATTGATTGCTCATTGTTGATGCGAGATTTATATGATATTGCCGAGGCGTACATATTGTCGTAGTAATGTGAATAATAGCGATGAGAAAGTGCAAAGCCGAGATCAACCATCGGATGGTATTTGATTCCATTGATAGTTGCAATGCCTAATTGGGTATTGTTGGCTATTGCTGTTTCTCCAAATACTGACCAATGTTGGTTATGAAAGCGATAGTGTAGTGAACCTACTGATTGATATCTGCCATGAAAATAGTATTCGTTTGCAGGGTCAAGGCTATGCTTCATTATGTTTTCTATAAAGGTTACGCCCAAATCAATAAAACTATTTTTATAGGTAGCGTCAATTCCGACTACATGTTGGTTAGAAACATCTCGATGGTTGATTTCTGTTAGTGTTCTATGATACCCCGT
>Ga0326513_10004309_pt1 | contig 10219 bp, 15 predicted proteins | sample 2_2465_0518_D_FD_203654 | JGI IMG/M metagenome (GOLD analysis project Ga0326513, IMG submission 203654) | Bovine rumen microbial communities from UC Davis, California, United States - 2_2465_0518 | ecosystem: Host-associated > Mammals > Digestive system > Stomach > Rumen | place: USA...
GGAAATATAAACTTTATTACCCACTTGATTATCTATAATATTATGTAATTCAAGCTACCTTTTATTTTATATCTTGACATTTTGTATAAAAATTCTCTTGATTTTTGGAAATTTTTGATTATATATAGGCAAATGAGATGCCGCTCATCGTATAACGTGAAGATATGTGCTAAACATAACTAACTCCACTAAAAAGTCTGGGTAGCGGCATCTACTCGGACTTTTTAGTTTAGTTGGGGGCTAAACGTTTTAGCATATATCGTTTATAAGATGAGAAGGAGATTAAAGAAACCGCCAGAGTATTGGGTATGCTCTTATAATCGTGAGATGATAGATGATGGATACTCACTATTAGAGGCATCTTTGTATTGACTAATCTGGTTTAAGACACAAGAAGAACGTGAGTTTTTTTGCTCAAATGAATATTTGGGTAAATTTTTCTGAGTTCATCGTAATTCAGTACAGAAGGCTGTTGATAATTTGGTAAATTCTTGAATTGTTGGTAGAGATACCAAAGTAATATGAAACAATAAAGAGAGAATTTTACGAATTACTGATGAAGACTTATATTGCCCTAAATTATGATTAGATTAACAAGCACATATTTTGTGCTAGTCGCAATTATAAGTCCAGTATGATGCTTTAATTGTTTAATACAACACATTATTAACATAAAGAAAACAACTTCCAAAACGAAGTTTTGGATAAGTAGTTATTATTAGTTTATATATTAGTAATATAGCACATTATTTGTGCTAGTCTAACAAGCACATTTATTGTGCTAGTACCCAGCACATTATTTGTGCTAGCAAATATCTGATTTATTCCATAATTATATATAAATGACTTTATACAAATTAAAGTGAGTAAGTATTGAGTATTCTGAGAAATTCAACAAGAAAGTCTTAATAGTCCCATTAGTTTGAAGATGGGAGAACTGAAAGTTTGATAAATTTATTCCTATGAGAGAGGCAATAGATATTGTCGCAGATGCTGTAATTAAGCCAGATGATAAATATTTAGTTATGAGCCACAAAGATAAGAATAAAACTTATAAGGAAATACCAGTTCTTACCGTTCGTGAAAAGAAAAAGAGAAGCCTTGAAGACTTCTCTACACATATTTCTACATTCTAATAAAGCAAGTCGTCATAATCTATTTCATAAGTTCCAGTGATTATCTCACTATTGGCTTCTGTTTCTTGGACTAGGAATATCATTCTAAACATAATAGCATCTGCAAAGTCTGGAGAGCGGTTTATCCTTCTTTTGAGGTCTTTTTTATCTTCGATTTTTACCTTTCCATCAGTATCTATTCAGCTTATGAAGATATTTTCTAGTTCTTCAGATAGCTTATCTCTAATAACTCAGTCTGCATAAACTCTTATAAGCCTCTTTTCCATCATTTCTTTAAGCTTAAAGTAGCATTGAGCTTTTAGATTTGCGTAGTTTCTAAGGATAAGTCCTTTTTTCTCTGGCTCAAATCTATAAGGTCTTGAGTTATTCACAAAGTTAGTACAACCTCTAAGCAAATCGGCTAAACCTCACCCCACTCAGTCACTATCTACTACTATATTATGTCTAGCAACTCAATAAGAATATTCTAAGTCCTTTATTCTATTAGCTATATCATCAATAGTATTCTTATCATAATGTAAGATTTTGATACATTCTAAGCCTCTCCAAATACAAATAACAGTCTTATCATCTCCAAGCCTAGCAACATCCACTGAGATATAAGTTGTATCTTTCTTTTCTACATTAGTTTCAAACAAGTCTTCTATTTCATCGTGTCTAAATAGCTTTCAAGCATCTCAAGACCAATCAAAGTTTCAGTATAAAAGCCTCTGTTTAGTAATCTCATCTGTTGAGTTTCTAAGCTGAGTGATATACTCTGGGTCTATATAATCATTATCTGTTGCTAAAGATGGGATAAATATCGTATCTTCTGGCAATGTTCAAGACTTTCGTGGTGTATAGAAAGTTCTTTTAACTCGTCACTGGTCTGGGTTAAATGTACATAATAGCTTAGGTATTAAGCCATATTCTCTGTTTTTTTGCCTAGCAATACGAGTTTTTAAGATAGTAACAGCTTGTTCATCTATCTCATTTGCTTCATCTATGAAACCTCAAGTAAGCTCTAATGAACCAAATCTAGTGAATAATGGGTCTGCTGGCTGTGTAGCACAATCTAATAAGAGTATTTCTGAACCATTGCTGAACTTTATAATATTATACTTCTTATCAAGATGTCACATAAACTCTTTAGGTATTCAATAATCTTGTCAGAGTTTATAGTAGGTATTAACTGTGGTTTTCATAAGGTTAGATAATTCCCTACGTCAGATAAACCACCTTGTTCAAGGGTATCTCCAAGCCATATACCATAACCACATAACTCCTATATAAGATTTACCTCATCCTGCTCATCCTCAGTATCAGACATTCCTATATTTATTATCTGTAAGAGCCGCCCAAGCCTCCGCTTGTTTTTCAGTCATCTCAAAGTTAGGTTGAAATAGTTTAGCCATCGTTTTCTTATAAATCAAATAAAGCTGGTTGTTTATCTTCTTGTTTCGCTTCTACTACATTTATTGCATACTCTATTCTGGCTTTTGCTATTGGTAAGTATTCTTCTGTAAGTTCTATTCAGATATACTTATAGTTCTTATTCCTATCTTTATTCTCATACATTACGGCTTTACCTGTACTACCACTTCAATTAAATGGGTCTAATACTGTTCAACCATTAGGAGTTACAAGTCTGACTAGATACTGCATAAGGTCTGTTGGTTTTACTGTTGGATGGTTGTTCTTAGAAGGTTTTGTATCAAATCTCTCAAATCATTTAGATATTTTATCACTTGTATTATTCGCTGTTCTAAACATTTTTGAGTTTATCTTTTCTTCAAATTCTTCTCATAATCATTCGTTCCTATCTCTTTTACTAGCTTTAGCTGTATAATAATATCTCTGTTCATCATTATGAAATCCGCTACATACTTCTTCTTTATCATCATCTCAATAAGTTAGTATTGTATTAGCAGGAAACCTACCTTGTACTACTTCTTGCTTTCAGCACCACTTTCCTTTAGTACTTTCTATCAATGAATTACTATTATATCATTCGTGTCTATTTATAACAACCTCATCATCTCACACTCTACATTCATCAATATTTATTCCACCTACTCAATACTTTATTACATTGTCAGTACAGCTTCACTCTAAAGGTTTTCTTGCTACTATTATTGGCTCATAGCTAGGTTTTAATGCTGTCCCCCATCAGTTCCATTTATTACTAGCTTTTTTTATCTGATATTCTCCTGCTGTAGTCTGTTCTTCACTTTGATAAGCTCTACTACTTACTCAGCTCTTTCATTCTCATACTACCTCACTTTCTACTCAGTTTTTCTTATCTATTGCTAGTCAGATATTCAGACTTTTTGGAAATCAGCTACCATACAACCACATAATACAATCTCTTATCTCAAATCCTGCATCTTCAATAGCACAGGCCATTCTATGATAAGTCCTACTACCACCAAATGCTAGTAAGTATCATCAAGGCTTTAATACTTCTAGACATCCTTTCCAAGCGTCAGGCTGAAATGCTATTCAGCTATTGTCCCAACCTTTACCCATAAAGTTTAACTCATAAGGTGGGTCAGTAACTATACTTGATATTGTATTTGGCTCTATAACCTCTAATAAGTCTAGCATATTTCAATGATAGAGCTTGTAATGTTCTGTTCAGCTATATATTCTCATCCTCTTTTTTGTTATCATCTAAAATTTCTACTGTTTCTCATTCAACAACAGTAGGCTGTTTATGTTTAATAGTAATAGTAACCTCTCATATCCCACTAAATCACTGGCTTTCCTCTTTCTGCTTTCCTACTCATAATCTATTAAGTCTATCTTTTATTCAGTCCATTCTAACAGCAGCTGGTATATCCTCATTCTGTATCATTTCCATCTGTAACTCTAAACATAACTCAGCATCATCTGCTAATTTCTGTATAAGATATTCCTTAACCTTCTCTACCTTCTTCATTTGCATTCAGTTAGGTCTATCACTATCTATCCATTCTTCTCTATTCCCTAAAGTGCCTTTAGCCGCTCTATAAGCAGCAGTAGCATTATGTGACTGTAAATACTCATCTACAAAAGCTTTCTGCTTCTCTGTTAATCATTTCTTTACAGCTAATCTATCTGGTCACTTATACTTTCAGCTTCAAGGCTTTCAGTCCCTAATAATCTCTCTAGTCCCTACCAAGTTCTTAGTCTTATCATTAGGTCAGCGTTTAGGGGCATTCACTCTTACTTCTTTATTTTCTTCCATTGATTTTTCTTAACAGTAGATAAATAATGTCCATCTAATTTATTCTTCTCTTGCATCTCTGCCTTATAATCGTCTATCCTTTTTCTCAATTCCTCTACTCCCCAAGCCATAAAAGGCTTCTTACCTACTACCATAAAATACTCATTCCTTAACTTATCTATCTCCCCATTCTCTACATCTCCCCCAAATCTATTAAATAACTCCTTCTCTAATTTGCTCAGAAACTCTAATACATCCCAAGTAGGTAAGCTCTCAAACCTATGCGAATACACTCTGTATTCATTTATAAGCTTAAGTAATGCTTCAGCTCTCTCTGAAGCTTCTCTCCTTTCCACTCCAGCGTGGTTGTTTTTGTTGCTTACGTCTAAAAACTCAGCCATTTATTTTATTTAATATATAAAAAGCTATTCGTTAGCATAGCCTATATCTAAACCTTTAGCTCTCAAATTATCTAAAACACTCTCTAACGCCACTACCTTATCATTAGCTTCCTCTGCCTCATTCTTATAATATTCCTCATTAGCTTCAGCTTCTTCTAGCTTCTCTGAAATATCTGAAAAACTCTCAACCTTTTCTTTAAGCCGTTTATTCTCTATAAGCAATATATTCATAGCCTCTGCTAATAAATCGTCCTTCTTTATATAATACCCTCAGCATTCTAATACCTCTCCACGCTCAATAGCTCTATCTAGGTATTTCGTATCCTTCTTATCCTTCCCTAAATCTACTAAGATGTCTGATTTTTTGTTAAATATTTTCATAATTCATACCTAAGGAAATTAAATGTGGTTGGTATTTTTACCAACCTTTTTATACTGATATTTTTTACTATTGCAAGTCTTTTTGAAAAAAGTTGGCATTTTTACCAACTATTTGGAAAATTACTCAGAGCGCCCGTAACTATACTATTGCAATTATTCGCCTCTCCGTTGGGTTGCCACCCCTCCTCCGTCCGAAGAAACGCCAGTGATAAAGCCACGAAATACGGCCGTCAAAAATTTTATTGGCAGCTGAGCAGGGTCGGGGGCTTTTGGGCTTTGGGCTTCTCATTCTCTCGGCTCTTTCTCTCTAAAAAGTAGAGCAAAAAAGAGAGTTTATGCTATTATATGCCTGTATTTGTAGTTGGTTTGATTAAGTGCTTTTTATGTGTTGCGGTGTGTTGGTGTGTATAGTTTCATTATATTATTATATTGTTGTTTGCTGGTGTGGTGGTGTTGTTATTTTTTGGGGCGCTTTTTTTGTGGCTGGGTTCTATTTTGTGGGTGGTGTTGTTTTTGGTGGATGGTTTTTTGTGTGATGCTGTTTTTGTGGTGTGATGGTTTTTGGTGGTTTTTTGGTTTGGGTTGTTTTTTGGATGCTGTAAGGTTTGGGGATGGTTTCAATTTTTGGGGCTGTGGTTTTTTGGGTTTGGTTTCTGTTCCGTTTCTGTTCCGTTTTCTGTGCTTTTGGATGCTGTGGGCTGTTGTTTTTATATTGGGGCGTTGGTTGGTTTGGTGGTTTGGTTTTTATAGGGTTTTTGGGTTTTTGCAGAGTTTTGCCAGTTTGTACCGTTTCAATTTTGCGAGTTTTGATGTTTTTTTGTGGGTGGTTAACAGTTCAGCTGTAAACGTCAACGGCTCTTATTTTTATTTTTTTAAAGGCTCTTGAATGGATACGGCTTTTGAACTATTGTAATTTTATTTTTGAATTTGTAATAGTTTTTTTGATTTTTCTCTTGCAATTACACCTTGTTTTTGTAATATAATTGTAGGCGAAGGGTTGACGTTGTAGAGTTTCACAGTTCCGAACTGGTGAAACTCACGGCAAAAAAAGTCCCTCGAAATTTGACAAATTGGGGGCGTTTGTGTATAATTATATCAGTCGGAGGGGTTGAGGTTCTACCGCTTGAGGTTCTACCACATAAACTACCACACACACCACACAAACTACCACACACACAGCCCCGCCGATGCTTTTATTCTTTACTATTTCGACAATGAGAAACGTCACAGAGGCAAGCGCCAAAGCCTTTAAAGACACGAAAAATTTTAAACTATCAAATACGGAAGTATTTAATGGCGGATATGTTCAAATGTATTTATTTTGAAACTTAATCGCACAAATAAGGGACGGCGTTCTATTAATTAAAGACGCAGGACGAAGAACAAACACAACCAAAGAAAGACTAAATTGAATTTTAGACGCTTACGGACTGGGCTATATTTACCAAAGGGGGAAAGATACCGAAAACAAAACGGCCTGGTTTTATGTCGACCAGTTCGGAAACGTTGAAAAATGGGACGGTTGGAAAACTTTCGAACTATAAAAGCGTAAACGTTCGAAACTTTGGGGCATCTTTTGGGATGTTCCAACCTTCGAGCCTTTGGGCTTGCTTTTATTCTCTATATATTGCAAAAATGAAAACACTCGCAGACATTCAAAAACAACTTGAAAACCAGACGGCGCGCAGTGCGTGGGGTCGTGGCGTTTTAAATTTTGCCGTTGATTTGGTGGGGGATGCTATCGAAAACAACGGCGCAGAGTTTACGCCCTCAAACCGTGCAGAATTAGAGGGCTTGCTTTTAAATGGTGCGGAAAATTGGGAACAGTACAGCCGAGGCGGTGGCGCTCTTATTTACGATGGCGACATCGCAGGGGCACTCTGCACACCTTCAGAACTCAAAAAAACCAAAAACGGACAGCGCAGACCAAACAAAAACGAGGAACGGCTTGACACTCAAGCCCGCGCACTGTTCCAAGCGTGCCAAAAAATATTGGCATTAATATAAAATTGCTATTGAGGGGGCGGGGATGCCTTCGCCTCCAAAAATAGCGGTTTTATGCCGTGATTTTATATATTATATATTGCAAAAATGGAAAACTACAAGGAAAAATTGCCAAAATGGCTCAAAAATGACGCTACAAAAAAAGCTGAGGAGCTTCAGCACACTATCAAAACTTACAAAAACGCCATCGAAATTTTGCAGAGCATCAAAAGAACCCACAAAAAAGATGGTTCAGACTTCCAAAACCTTTGGAAAAACTTCGAAACGCCCGAAAATGTAAGGCTCTGATGGTGGTATTGTGTATATACAAAATACACAGAAATTACAGCCCATTGGGATGGGGAATACCACAAAATACAGCTGGAAGGACACGACGCCACAAAAATGGAGGACGTAAGAGCGGACGAAATCGAGGAGGAAATAAAAAAACATATTGAAAAATACGAGGGACGACTTGCAAAGGCAAAAACTGACTACGAAAAACGAGCTGGAGAAGTAGAACAACTGGCACAAATTACGGAAAAATTGGGGGAATTTTTGGACGGTTTACAGTCAGAAAATGACTACAAATTGAGGGACTTGCTAAAAAAAGTACTATAATTTTTCAAAATTTTATATTTTAAGACTAAAACGAAATGGAAAAACAAAACCAACGGGAACGGCTGGAGAACATCCAGCCCCACGACCTCGAAACAAAAACAGAGGCGGAACTTGTGGCACACTTAGAGAAGGTGGCAAAATTTATGGAATTAAAAAAACAGATACAACAGAAACAGCAGGAACTACCACACACAAAAACAAAATAAGACACATACAAAAACAAAATGGAACAACTACCCAACCAAATAAAAAAATAACGCTTAAAATTCAAACACAAACAAAACAAATAGGCAAAACCACACAATTTTATACTATAATTTTTAAAAAAATGAGATTAACGGCAGACGACATTATTAATTATTGCAAAGTCGCAGAAGATGTAAGCGACGGACAATTTACTATAACAGCAACAAAAAATGGCGGGTTCTGGACTTTGGACCTATTAAACAATAGAACAAACACACAGCACCGCCTTGCTAGTTTTGTAAATTGAAGGGAAGCCCACGAATTCCTTAGGGCTTTTTATGCGGGGCTTAGGTTTTCCCGTCTTTTAATATCTTAAAATATAACAAAATGGCAACACTTCAAGAAACATACAAAAAGCACGTAGTAGGACGTGCACCAAAGCAGACAAAAAAAAGACTTTATGAGTTTTTGGATGGGTTCGGCTTTGCGGACCAGTGAAAAATTCAAGACGCAATTCTGCAGTTTTGCAAAATAAAAGCACCATCTTACGCGGAACTGATACGAGCCGACGAGGTGGCGGACGAATATATAGTAAAAAGAAAATTAGAAAATATTTACTATTTACCTTTTTAAAGCTATCAAAAAATGAAAAATTATATACTAATCGAGAGCGGGGACTTTTGCAGATACTACGCCCCAAACAAAAAAAGCCTTGTTGACTTTGTGAGGCATTACTACAAAAATAGCAAGGAATATTGAAACATTGAGAGCCTCCAAAATATAGAGGTTTTCAGTATCACTTACAACGCAAAAAAAATAGACATTGACAATTTTTTTGGGGATGTAATCGCCACAGAAAAAAGCACTGGCGAGGGCATCGACTATGACTTATACGTAAAATATGGAATAAAAGATAAAAGAGAAAAAAAAGACTTTTTATATTATAGCATATAATCAAAATGAGAAAGATATATTCAATAGTAGAAAATATGTATAACAATTCAGAATTTTTTGTTTATTCATATTCAAGTTATGAAAAAGCAAAAGAAAATTTTGATAAACTTGTAGATACATATAAAAAAGATTATCCAGAATTATTTGAAAATGAAAATGATTATGAATTATACGATGATTATTTTTCACTTTATGAAATGGTGGATATCCAAATTGTAGAAAATGTTTTAGATTAATTTTTATATTATAACTTATAATCAAAATGAAACTAAAAGAACTTATAAAACAACTAAAAGAATACGACAAAGATACAGAAATAAAAATCTGATACGTTGACAAGTCAGATGATACTTATGTAGAGAGAAAAATGATAAAGCAAGATATTATAATCTCAAAATATGATTGAAAAACTACTATAATATTTTATCCTATAACTAAAGACTAAACAAAATGGCGATAATACTTTACTTTTTACTTTTAGCTTTTATATCATTGTTTAATGACTAAACAAGAGCTTGACGCTTTAAAATACGAGCTTTATAAAAAGAGCTGAAAAATGGACTACTTAACTTTTGAGCAGTTCAAAAATAATGAGGATGTAGTTTACACCTTATCGGAACTACAAAATAAGAATAAAAAGAAAAAACATCAAAATTGGCTTGACTTTAGCAAGCAGAAAACTATAAAATAGGGGCAATATGTAAAGATATAAAAGCAAAAAGCATCACTATAACTATTGTATTTGGTCGTGCTATACAATAGTATAGAATAATCAAATACAGCACGACATAGTTATATGTGGTGCTTTTTGTTTATTTTAACTCTTAACTACATAACGGATGCAAAAAACAAATTGAAACATAACGCAAGATTTTTGAGAGTATAAAATAGAAACGGCATTGTTTACATACGACGAAAATGAGAGGCAAGAACATTTAATAGATAAAATGAATGCAGAAATTGTATTGAACCCACAGTTTATACCACTAAACCCAAGAATGCTACAAGAGTGATACTCATTTGTAGAGGCAAGTATATTTTGATTTCTTCAGTTCTTCCTAACGAACAATGAAAAATTCTACTGCACTAACGAGCAAATATGAAGGATGCTAAACGTAAATGAAAAAACAATATCACTTGCTATAAATAAACTAAAAGAAAAATGACTAATAGACTTAACGTATAAAATGAGAGGTGGAGGTTGAAAAATCAGATTTATACACCTTGCTAAATTACCAAAAGTAATACACGACATTACAAAAAGTAATGTAGCTACATTACCAAAACATACCAATATAGAGAATAATATAATAGAGAATAAGAATATAATATATTCCGAAAATCAAAAACAAGAAAATTCACAAGAACAA
>Ga0326513_10004311_pt1 | contig 10219 bp, 1 predicted proteins | sample 2_2465_0518_D_FD_203654 | JGI IMG/M metagenome (GOLD analysis project Ga0326513, IMG submission 203654) | Bovine rumen microbial communities from UC Davis, California, United States - 2_2465_0518 | ecosystem: Host-associated > Mammals > Digestive system > Stomach > Rumen | place: USA: California...
AAGGTATACAAATTGCGCGGGGGTAAATTAGGCAATTTAAAGAAAGATGGTGGGGCATATGCCCCACCATATTATTTTTTATAATAATTGCATTGGTGTGTAATCGTCCATTGTAACATGAATGAACAATCCATGATATGTGTTCGGTATATGAATGCGTACACCGGCACGTACACATGGAATGACGAGTTGCGTATTATCAACATTCGCAATATTACCAATAATGGATGTTGACAAATACATCATGAACGATCTGTGATATGTTCCCGATGTATACACTGTAAATGAACCATCAGGATTGTGCTCCACATGAATCACTAAGTATGCATTATTTGGAATAATGGTTTCATCACGATGTGTCATTGGGAAGAATGGATCCGTTAATGCTTCCAATTTGTATGTGTTATCATATAAAGGAATCATATCGGCTACATCCATTTCTATCATACCGAAATCATCTAAGATTGGATGATACAACGGAACTTCATTGATTGTCGGAACATGATTCATTTCATTGTAATCCGGTTCAATCATACCAGTTGTAATTAATCCATCTAAGATGTCTTCTTCCAAATCCAAGTTATTCGGATTGGACACATACACTTTGGAATAGTTCTGCAATGATGTGTGTTGATGTGGATATGTATTGAATGTATAACGAAGTGTTTGTTGAACAATTGATTGCTGTTGTAAGGCTTCTGTATAAGAAGAATATGTTGTTCCATCGGATGCAATGTAAACAGAATCTTTATTTGTTAATGTAGTATCATTGTAATCATCCACCAATTCAATCAATTCAAAATTCTTCAATGAAGTCAGATTAATCAATTGGAATGATGTTGGTGATAAGATGATAAGATTTGAGGTATTGTTCAGATAACGTCCATTTACCCAGAACTCATATCGATCACGTGACAGTGGTGTTGGAACAAATCCGGTTACATCCATGAATCCATTTGATGGAATATGTGATGCAAAATAACGACATACATGCAAATGATTGGATTTGATCAATTGTACATTGGGATTTGTTTGTTGATCAATTGTCAATCGTTTAGATGTTGGTGAATGATCGCGCATTGTTGAGATCGGATAACGATGTTGTGATTGTGTATTGAAGTAATACTCATATGGATTGTTGAGGTTTGAATTATCGTCCAATACAGTATCATCAATATTTGAATTGTATGTGGTATCGAATTGAATGGTAATTGGCGTAGTTGATCCTAATGCTTGCATGTTATGAGGAACCAATACAAATTCATTTGGTAATAACCGATATGGATCTGTGATATGAATCCATTGTTTGGTATCATTCATAATGGTATCAGATCCAACATTCACATTGACAATGATCAATCCACCGTTGGAATGATACTTGTACGAATGTGGAATTGTCGTAACAAATGATCCAGAACGATATAACGGGATGGAAGAATCAACAATATTGATTGATGTTCCATCATTGTTAATCACACCCGTGAATGTGATATTAGAAATATTACCATTGAAATATTTATTTGTTGATGGTGTATTCTGTACACAGATCAATGAAACAGTTTCATTTGGAACCACATGATTGATTGGTTTGGATATGATTGCATCATAAATATGATATTTGGTTTGTGCAAATGTTGATGTATTCGGGAATGGAATACGAACATACAAATCAAAATTGGTATAATCGAATGACCATGTATATTGTTTCACAACAATGTCTTTGTAACGAACAGCTGGTGTATATGGTAACTTACCAGAATGCGGATCACGTATGATATGGATGCATTCTTGTGTGAAGGAGCCATCATCCAATGGAACAATATCTGCTTTCATGATGGAGTATGACTCACCGGAATCAATATGTTTTCGTATGGATACATCGTCGTATATGGACTCCACATTACGACGTGATTTATCAATGGATAACAATGGTTTGAAACGTACCTTACATTCAGGAGAATTGATTGGGATAGCATCATATACATCGGATGTTGGATATGCAACATAAATCAAGATCCGTTTGGAATTCGGGAAACCATCCAATGGACGTATCCGCAAGAATCTTAATACGAAATATGTTGTGTAATCCCATATACGATCAGTGGTTGAATATTCATCCATACCATTCTTTATGACATCATATGTTGATGGATCAATCCATTGTTTGTGTTCCCAATCATACAATAACAAATTACACGAATCCGTATATTCCATATCGAAGATACCGGGAATATATGTAGACAATGGTTTTGCACGACCATTCTGGATATACTTCATTGCGGCGTCATACGAATCCACATTGTACCAAGTCGTGTCATGTTCTTGTTCGTCAATGTATGACTTCAAACGTTTTATGTCGGACATCACCATGTTGTATTTATCCATTAATGATGCCATTTCCAATGAATATTGTTTACGGTCATAATCCGTTTTGGCATGTTCATAATTGTATTGTGCCGTTTGATACAATGCCATGATTTGAGATAAGCGTGGTTCATACTGATCATGAATAATTTCATTGTATGTTTGGATTTCTTTGTCCCATACTGTATGATCATTTGGTTCTGAACGTAATATCGGATACAACTGTGACAATGATAATGTTGACCAATTATGATTTACGCATGAAATATAAATGGAATTATGTTCCGCATCGTCCATCTTGGATGCACCAACATAACGGAAATTCCATTGTTTATGTGCATCATCAATGAATCGATTCTGTACTTCTACGGGAAACATCCACGACAACCGCGTGTACACGTATTCCGCATTGTTTTGTACAAAGATTGGATCACCGGGTACGGATAACATTCCATCGAAATCATCATCGGCATATTGCATATCATAATCAAATGATGGATTATAAAACATATTGTATGTTCCATTATATTCATCCAAGAAATTTGACAAGTTTTCATCCAATACCGTACATGTGATGGGTTCGGATATAAACTTTGCGGTCAATACGTTATCATCGATCGTAAACCATTTCGTGGAACGTGGATCAATTTTAGCTTCCAACATACCCCGTGAACGAGAATGATCAATTGCAGTAATCGTTGCACCGAATGTATAGGATGGATATTCGTTCGGTACCATGTAAATGGTTTGTCCGACAGTGAATCGTCCCTTAACGGATGTTGCATTCAATGTCTCTTCATCAATTTCTACATGTAATACTTGTACGGGTTTCAGATAAATCTGGGGTTTATGAATATTGGAATATTCATGAAATACCATACGATTTAACTTTTGTGGATCAATGTATAAAACATCTTGTGAACCTTGAAGCATTGTACGCGGGTTCAATATCAATTCCGAATACTTGTCAATGATATTGAATTTGTTGGACACCAATAACTCGTAATGGGTTTCATTATGTTTATCATTGACAATGTCATCTTGGGTATTGACGGACATGTCTTCGTGTTTGTTTTCAAATGTAATATTCACATCACCAACATTGGGAATCATTTTCACATCATTCAACAAACAACCTGTGGAAGAAACACGTTCAAAGCGTACGGTAATATCATTAACCGTTTTGATCAATGTACCAGTTGGATCATATACTTTGAATGAACAACCATTGATTTCATTTCCATCAAAAAAGAAATATTCACACGGTTTACGTACTCCAGATACAATATAATTGTAACTGTTACCATCACGCTCAACAACCGGTACCAAGGTAATGTTAACGGTTGATGATGTCGGATTGGTTGTGGATGGACAATTGAAATGTGCATCACGCGTTACTGTCCACACAATATATGTGGGTCTATATGCATTTCCATTACCGTAATCAAATCCAACAATCTCGGATATGATATACAAATCATAAATCTTATCACGAATGGTATTGGCACAATATACTTCCATGTCATGTAAGTAAGTTGTGTTGGTTTCTTCTAATTCATGCATTGTTTGATCATAAACCGCCATGTGACTTTGACGAATGATTTCATCGGATGTGGAAATGAATTGTGTTGCACGTTTCTTCATTTGATTGTATTGCGGTAATACAGTACCATTCGATTTGGTATACGCTTGATACAAATCATTCAATAAGAACGATGAATCATACGTATCACGATTCAACCATTGTTTGTATTGAAATGCATTTTGTTTTTTGTTATTCTCTTTGAAATGCATGTATAAACCACGAATACGATATAAGGTATTTTCATGGAATCCTGTATTGAGATATGTTGCTTTGATGGTGGATGTAAACCAATTGGATTGTTGTTGTGTATAGGATGGATTGGATACGGATCCACCATAATAATGCTCGTTCTTAACCGAATCATCGGTTGCATCAATCAAGTGGTTCAATATCGTTTCGTATGGATAATCGTCCACAATGTGATTATACATATTACGAATATGACTCTTTGCCAATGCATCCAATCCATTGTAAAAGTCTTTGATATCATTCAATTTCTCATTGATGGATTTGATTGCTTGTTTACAAATGATACGTTGATCATATGATGTTTTGTAATTCGTCAACAAATAACTCATGTAATCACGAATACAACAAATGAACTTTGTGATCATATAAACAAAGTCTGCATAATGATGAACATACTCATGTGAATATAATCCTAAAGGTGTAATCCAATATGATGTATCAATTGCACCATTATCATTGATCAGATAATAGTTGTTATCACCTGTCTGTATGGATTCCGAACGCGCAACCCAGTTGTACAAGTTATCAATGTGAACAACGTTATCATTCAAAAATACATATGGTAATCCATAATACATACAACGTGTGGATGAACGATTGTAATTGGATTTTGTGTTATCGTAAGAATCACATGCTTTCACAGCACCAGACAAATTGACCGGTTGTAAGTAACGATCATCCAATATACCAAGCATTTTGTAATCAATATATCTCGGTGTAAATAAACGATTTGTCAATGTTCTATAAAAGTAACTCTGAAGCATATCCGTTGAACCATTCAATGTTTGTAATGCATAAAACATCACATTCAATATGAATGGTGCTTGTTCGGAAGTTTCTGTATAAGTATCAATACCATATGTGGTTTTGTTACCATTGTCATATTGTAATTCTGAATCATAATCATCCAACAGTTCAAACGCATCGATTTTACGTTTCAATATTTTGGAAATAACATTGACAACAGTTTCATCATCATATCGGTTATACATTAATTTGGACAACTTCATGAGCTTATTTTCCACATGCCAATATCGTATAAACCCAACATGCTTCTCCAACTCGGTCATGAATTTATCGTAATCTAAAACGGTTTCGATATCATAACCATCATCAATGTCTGTATCACCACAACCAATATTATCAGAATACAATACAAAGAACTTGAATACTTCATCACCATTCAATTCCGAATTGATATAGAATGTATTTCCAATACCGTGGAAGTGTTTGATGGATGGATATGCGAATATCCAACAATTTCGATCACGACTGTAACGCAATGAAATGAAACATTGTTCAGAAACATTCTGGTTGTATTGTGTGGATGGATTTGTATCTTCGTAGAATCGTTTAATGACATTCTTCAATCCAATAAAATTGGACAATACTTCATTATCCACAAATGGTGCTGTGAGTTGTGTAACCATGTCTGCATACCAGATGGAATAAAAGTCGCGACTGATGTATTGCTTCCATCCTTGATTGATAAAATCAGATTCTGTTAAACGTCCAAACTTAAACAATGCAGACATAAAATCGGTAAACCGTTGCATATTGGATTCATTATCGGTTAACGATATTAACATGCATCCGTTGTAATATGTACGATAATACGGTAACAATTCACGATGTAATGTCTTCACAACGGGTTGAATGTTAATGACATATTGATCATAAGAATTCAGTTTTGTATTACCATGTAAGATAGCATCACTTAACGTTGCAATAGATGTATCCTTATATGGCATCAATATATTACGCATGGAACAACACGTGATGACATCTTCAAATCCAGTATCATAATCACGATCAATACAAATGGGTGGTGTACAACGATCCATTTGTAATGCTTCTAATGATCCAGAAGTTACCACTTTACGGTGATTGGTTCCTTTGACAATGTTATCCATATCGGTATACACATCGGATGTTCGCATCATATCCATGTAATTTACCGCAGGATAAATGGAACCAATTTCGTGGAAATATTTCGGAACATATGCAACAATGGTGATATCACGTACACCAACACGTTGTAATTCCGTCATGGTTGATGGTTGCATATGGGCAATGGTTAACCGTCCATCACGTGTAAATGAACCAAAGTTGGGAATGATTGGTACATTACGGAAACCAACACCATGTATATTTAAGATGGCATGTCTCCATGCAGCACGTTTTGCATCATCACCGCGTACATTGATCAATACATTAGGAATCGAGATATAACCATCTTCGTCAGTGTACAATTTCAATTGACCAATACTGAGTGTAGATTGACAAACGATACAGTTATCCAATTTATAAATGATGACTTCAGCATCATCTGAACCCGAATAACCAATATGGAACTTTAATCCGTGATCATTGAAACCAATCTTCACATCATTACAAATTAATCCATTAACAGATACAATGAATGCACACTTCAAGATCTTGGTGTATTCGCTCAATGAGAATTCTTCAATGTCCAAGAAACGTTTGTCATCCGTATGATTTAACGACTGGAAACGTTGACGAATGAACTCATCACGTTCACCACCAAATCTCAATTGATCATATGGTAGATCAATCAAGTAATACTGTCCGGATGCATAATGAGATTGTAACCGTTTTGTGTGATATACAATCGCATGTGTATTGACCAATTGACGGCTCATGGATTGACGGATGGAATGTTCATATGTATTGGTTAATGAAGCATTGATGTCTTCAAATGTATATCCAGACTTCTCCATCAATTGAACAAGACGTTCAAAGCCATATTGATTACCAACCACGCCACATGGTTGTTCATTGATTAATGTGGAATGGGTTTCAATCAAACGTTGTAATTGTTCTTGTATATTTGCATAATTGGTATCATTATATGAAACATTTCCATTTCTCAATCCGGTTAAATACCGATGGAATTCATAAAACCAATCATTGTAATTAATGACCATTTATATACCTCCTGTCGTAATAAGGGTTACAGTTTCGTGGTAATTGGGGCGCATATGCGCCCCAATATTCACATTAACCATTTTCCCATATTTCTTTAATAGATCTCTTCAAACTAATTAAGACTTTATTGCCAGCTGCTGTGATAACAACAGACGGAACCATTCGCTTTAAGATTGAAGATGGTGCTTGGAATACAGAAATCTCTTCATCGGGTCTGGATTCTGCATATGGTTCCAAACCCTCAGGAATCACTTCCGAACATATTTGTTTCATACATGAGTAGTTTGTCAGTTTATCACCAACGGACATATCATCTTCATGTTCAATGAACACTTCAATCAAGACATCCGTATTGATACCTTTGATGGATGGAGTCTTTAATGGCTCTGTTGGTAATTCAAACAACGTATCAAGTTTATACACAGCATTGGATTTATCATACTTATCCAAGATCTTACGTTTCTTTTTATTCTCAGTGAAATAACCATTCACAATGTTGAACAATGACGGAGATAATTTGTCCATAGCTTTATTGGTATAGATCATAACACTGACAATGGTACCAGCATGCTTTGCATCAATGGTACGTTTAAAGTCATCTTCATCTCCACCAAATGCACGTAAGAAGTTATCAACGGATTTGTCTCCAGTGCCACCTAATCCGAATGTTACCAACGGATCACCAACTTCAACTTCATCACCAACTTTGACAATCTTCTCAATGTCGTCGGTACAATCCAACTTGATGACTTCGCGCATGGTGACCTTTGTCGCCAAACGTTTACTCATTTTAGTGGTCATAACACCAGCGTCTTCATATGTGGAATAACAACCCATGAATGCAACCTTTGCTAACGGTCCAACATTCATACGTACTTGACCAGTGGAATCCTTGGAGAAGAACTTTTCATGATATGCCAATATTTCACCTTGTTTGAATTTATCACCAGTTTGAAAATTTGGTATCAGTTTATTATCTACATAGAAACCACCACCATCGTTGAATCCATATTTGTGTCCAATGTTAACGGCTTTCTTTTTACCGGACTTATATTGAATGATCATGTAACCATCGTTTATTTCAATTACAGAACCATCTTCTTCTGCCATAACAGAGAATTGTTCAGTTAAGTATGCAGGTACAATTTCATCCATACCATTGGAAATCAATACTGGTTGTGCATCTGCAGTGGATACCGTATGTGAAGTTTGTGATGTACCGATTGCGGTACGGATTGCATCATCACGTGATACTGATCCGGGTGTTAACAATTCTGAGAAGGAAGCCAATTGTAAGTCATCATAATCTGTATTGATATCAGCAGTTGATGTATAACCACGTACCGATTCAATCTTGGGATCGGCAACCAATTGACGTGCAATACCAACATTACCACTGTTCGGAGACGATATCGCAAGCTTACCAACCATCGTTTCATCAAATGAGCGTCGTGCTTCGGTAAATGCACGATCATTATTGACACCACGGAATCCTTTCTTGGATACAGTTTCGCGTGCGTGTAATTCCACCATCGGATTCAATGCTGTTAATGTCTTGATCGTTTGTGTATCAGTCAATTCCTTCATGATACAGTTTGGATTAAATGTAAGCTTGTTGGCACGTGCACGTGATCCAGTACGGTTGTTAAAGTTAGACATTGCAACAGCCAAGTGATAATGAATCATTGCTGGTATAATCTCAGAAGAACGAATTCGATACAACGAAGCATTACTTTCACTCATGGCAGAGTTGTCCATCAACAAATTCGATGAATAAATCAATAAACCAACCAATGTGTTTGGTAAGTTGTAATGATTACATACATCATATGTGATGGCATCCATAAAGAAGTTGTAATATGTAATGAATGTTGTTAACTGGGAATATTGTGAGAAGAATAACTGATTAAAGATATCAACAAACACGGAATTGGATTCCATGATTGGTGTTTCGAAATCTTCGATATTGTATGCTTTGGTATTGATACGATAAAAACCGTTGAACAACAATTGGTTTCCGATATGATTCTCAATTGCCAATGACTTATTCTTGAATGGAATCATAATGTAATGTGGGTCACGGAATTTAGAATCGACGAATTGGTACTTACAACGGGATTGCTTCAATAATGAAGACAAACCTTCCCATGCTGCAATAGCAACACCCAACGGCACAGTACCTCCGATACGAATGGTAGAATACATAGCTGTCTTGCCGGGCTTCATCTTGATGTAAGTCTGTTGTACCTCTGGTGGTAATACTTCCAGAATGGTTTCGGTTAATGTAATACCGCGACGTGTCAATCCAGTTTCCGTATTCAATACAATCGGTACATTATCAATCATACCACAACAGAACTCATTATCCTTGACTGCAACAAACTGCCACATTTTCAAGCAATCATTTCTGTTAAAAACAATTTCACAGTTCTTTTCACGAATGGTAAAAGAATACCAAACCTTTGCATATTCATCATATTCAATCGTGGACATGTAATGTGAGTTCGCATTCACAGATGAACCCGGACGTACATAACGATTCTTACCATTTTCATCTTCCAACTTATTGACTGTCTTAAGCATTGCAGTTACATCAATCAATGACTTTGTATCATATCGAGCAACTGTAATCTTATTGTAGTTGGAAGTGATCATGACAGTCTTGGAATCAATCTTTAATACTGGAATCGGAAAGTCTTGCTTGTCAATGGAATACCATGTTCCATTATAGAAGTAACGGCCATTCTTCAATTGTGGAACAACAATGTTGACAGTTGAAGTTAATCCAGATTGTTTATTCTTCAATGAAACTTTCCAGTTATTTAATAAGCTAACACATGTAGAGATATCAGTAACTTCAACATTCGTTACATAGAATCCATCAGTTGGTTTGGATAAGTTCATCAATGTTGCAACGATATCACGATCCAACAGCTTTTCTTCATATTCTTTTGCGATATTTGTAAATCCGGTTGCACGTAATGCCGGACGAGATGTGGTTGTTAAGTGTAATGGTTTTAATGCTTTTGGTTTCGGTACATCATTGACGGATGTCAATTTGTCGAATGTAAC
>Ga0326513_10004312_pt1 | contig 10218 bp, 1 predicted proteins | sample 2_2465_0518_D_FD_203654 | JGI IMG/M metagenome (GOLD analysis project Ga0326513, IMG submission 203654) | Bovine rumen microbial communities from UC Davis, California, United States - 2_2465_0518 | ecosystem: Host-associated > Mammals > Digestive system > Stomach > Rumen | place: USA: California...
CAATTCATTGAGAGAGAATATTTGTATGACTTTCATTTTAACAAGAGAGTAGGAAATAAACTTACTATACCAAATGTATGGTTACGTGAGCTTTATGAAGGTGATGCAAAACATTCCAATATGTTTGAGCTTATCAATATTTTAGGAAGCAATGGTAAAACATATTTGTCTGAAAATGAAGCTGAGTCTCAGATAACTAATTTATTAGCTTATTTTGTCAGAAAGAGTCCTATTGTAGGAGGTTATTCCTATACATATTATCCTGTAGGAACCTTTGCTGATGCTAAATCTTCTTATTATATTCGTAATAAAGTTAGAAGTTTAGATGAATGTCTTAATGGAATGGTTGATATGGTTCTTATGGAAATTGACCACATTAAGTATGTTCAAGCTAAAAAGAAAGCTATTGAAAGAACTAAAAATAATGCTAAGGATAGACGTTCTGCCATCGAATACTTTGATGAAAGAGAAAATATTCCTTTATTACCTGAAATAAATGTTGGAAAGTTTATTGAGGAATTAAATTCCTATAAGACAAATTCGGCAAAAAGAGGTTATATTAAGAGTGTTATAGATAATATCCTTAAAGATAGATTTGATAGTTTTGTATCAGATTTAACAAAGAACCAAATTGTTGAACAATCAGAAGCTTTAAGCAAAATATTAGGTAACAATCAGGAAGATATGCTGAGAGAGTACTTTTATAATACTACTTTAGCAAATGCTTGTATGGATAACATGTTTATCATTGATTATAACATGTTTAAAAATACAGACATGAAGCAAAAGAGATTTAAGATGATGTATTCTCCCTATTCTACAGCTTATACACATTGTTACTTGTATGAAAATGGAAAACCTGTTGATCAAAGTTTATCACTTCGTAAAGATGATAAAGGTAGATTTGTAGAATTTTCTGTTTTGCTTACTGATAGAATTATTCCAAGTCCATCATTCTCTCAAGTAGAGGATACTTTTAAAACTCTTCTTAAAGACGGTATTATTAATCAGCAACAATATAACTTAATTACTTCCAATATTAAAGAGATTAATGTTGGTGATGGTCAATGTTATAGATGTCCTAAATCATATGAAAGACTTATAAATATGTTGGGTCAAGGACAAAACCAAAGTGTTAGAAAGTCTTTAGAGATTATTAGACAGAGCTATACTGATTCAAATGCTGTACTTAGCCAAGGTTATTGGGAAGCTGTATTTAATGTACTTAAACCTTTAGTAGCCGGTTATGAAGAAGTAGATACTGGTATTACTGCTGAAGATTTAGGTGTAACTAGTGAAGCTGAAGCTGAAAGATATGCTAGAGTAAAAACTCCAGTTATGCACAAAAATTCTGAGTTTTTACTGATGGCTATCTATCCTGTACTTCAGGGTATAGTTACTCAATCTCCTAAATTACGAGCAATAAATCGTTTTATGGAAGATTTTGACATAGACAAGGTTCAGTTCGAGTCTGCGTCTAAAGTAAGTAATCATGGTGTTATCAACTTAAATGATGATGTAAAAGTTTACATTGAAGATGATAAAATTTATGATGAAAACGATAAAATTGTTACACCTTCTGAAGAGAATATATATTACGATATAAACTCTGATAAATATTTTTCTTGGTCTAAAGAAGATGGTTTATATGAAATGGATTATGAAGATTGGATTTATGAAACATTGGTTAGAAGCTGTGGTTTATACGATTATGAAAAAGATGAGCCAGAGTCGCCTAGACAAATACAGTTTAATGATGGTTATAATAATAATTTTATACATGCTACTCCTATAGAAAGATATGGTATCATTTCAAATGTTCCTGAACATTTGTTAGAACATGCCAAATCTAATTTAGGTACACAGTTCATTAAAATTGTTGAAGAAGATACTGTAACTCATGATGCTGATGGTAATCCTATAACTCTTAATGTTAGGGTAAACAATAATGAAGTTAAATATACTGTAGAACAGGTTCACGAACTGTTACAAGATGTTCTTGTAGATTATGTACAAAAAGCTTTTACTGAATTAGATGGTACATTTAATAATCCTGTTAAGTTAAAAGCTTTTATATTACAGGAAATGTCTAAACAAACTGTCTACAACGAGAATCTTGAAGATTGTTTGAGAATTGATCCTATAACAAAGAAATTTGATATTTCTTTACTCAATCCTATCAGAGCAAATGCTTTTATATCGTTTTGTGCTTCATTGATTAGAAAAGAAATGATTCAGCATAAAATAAAGCAAGGTTTATTACCTCAGGTATCGGCTTTTGGTTTGGAGGATAATTTACAGCTTCGTTATTTTACTAAAGAATTTACTGATAAAAATGGTAAAACTAAACGTACTTTAGTATTTACAAGTAGAGAGTGGCTAGGTATCGAGACAGTTGATAGTAATTATAGAAAGGATTTACAGGTATTAAGATCCAGATTTAATAGTTATAGGGAATATAAGAATAGTGAGTTTGGTAAGGGTGCTTCTGTAGCCTATATGGAAGTAGCTACACCTATTTATGACAATTTGTTTAAAAAGTTTATTGATGTTAATACCGGAATGTTTAATGTAGAAGCTTTTGAGAAAGCAATATCTCCTGATGTCAGATATGCTTTAGGATATCGTATTCCAACAGAAGCTAAACATTCTATGATTCCTTTAAGAGTCAAACATTTCTTGCCTTATCAGAATGCTTCATGTGTTATGATGGCTATAGATTGGGTATTCTTGTCTGGTTCTGACTTTGATATTGATAAGCTCTTTACAATTCTTCCTGAATTAGCAGCTATTGATAATACTAAAGAAACTATAGATAATATTATCAAGAAATTAAATATTACAGATCTTAAAGACCAACGTAAAGTTAAACAAATTGTAAATTATATTGCATTTGGTAAACCTATTTCTAATAACTTATTAATTAATGATTTTTATAAAGAGGTTTCCAAATTGGTAGATAGAAACAATCTGTTTAAAATAAATCCTGTACAATTTGAATCTAAGAGTAATAGTTTTGAAGATGTTAAGGCTGCTATTAGGAGCAACAAAAAGTCAGCAAACAACAACTTATTTTTAAGCTTAGCTACTGCTTTGTTACAATCGGAGAATAATATGAAACATATATTAACTCCTAACTCTATAGAGCATGTTAAAGCTTCTTCAACTATTATAAAAATATTATCTAACCCTTCTAATAAATTTAGTGGTGAAAAATTACGTACTTTATTAGATACTAAAGATGATAAAACTCTAGTTAAAAACTACAATATAGAATCTACTGTATTAGCACCCAACGATCCTAGATTAAGAAGTATTGAGCATTATAAGAATATGACAGGATTGAATTTAACAGCACTATTTGCAGTGTTTAGAGCCTTCTTACCTGTTATACAAAAGACTAATATGACAACTAGAGATAGTTTTATTCTTAATGGTAATATTAGTGTTAAAGACAACTTTAAATCTCTTACAAATAGACGCAATGCAATAACACAAGATTATATCTCTGATTTAATTAGTGAGTACATTGCAGCTGCTGTTGATAATGCTAAAGATCCTAGATTAGCTTATCTATATTTTAACTTAGTTACTGCACCTTATGCTGTATTTCTTACTCTAAGAGGCTATACTACTACTGAAATAGCATTACTCCTTAATCAGCCTATTATCAAATACGTAGTAAATACTTATATTACTGGTAATAAAACAATATCTCTTAGTAGAATTTGTGAAGATTTGAATGATGATTTAGATAAAAGATTGGCCGGTGCCAATTTAAATCTGAATGATACATCTTACACCTCTATTAGTGATATTAAATTAGCACAATGCATTAATTTAGATGCTAGAGGAGTTGATTTTGAGGAAGAAGGTAATGAGAAGCTTCTTGGTTTCCAAAAGATGGTTCTTACAGAATTTATGAAACTGATTCCAGTTGTCAATGAGTTTAACAATTATTCAGGTATTAGTAGAAATAGTACAGTAGCTAATGCTGTACCGAGCGATACTGCTTATCTGATTAAGAAGTTAGATGATTATTGGAATCTTGCAAATAAACAGAATTCTAGTAATAAGCAAATTAATGGAGCACAAAGTTTGACAGCCTCTTCTAATCAAAATCCAGCAGATAGATTTGAAGCAGAGTTGAGAGATACTGGTTTATTACATATTGATAAACTACTTAGTAATGTTGATTTTAAGACTACAACACTCTTCCGAAAGATTAACAAAAGATATATTGATTTATTAGGTAATATTAATATTAAAGAAAATGATATTAATAATTTGTCTATTGTAGCACAGAACTACATCTTTTCTAGTTACTTAACTCCTAATGTACATACTAAATCTGCTTTCGATACTTTACGTAGTGTTATTAAATCAGAAACTGGTTTAGAGACAGACAATAATGATAACTATACTGGTAGACTATTATTATTATTTGGAGTTCCTATTTTGATAAGTAGACTTAAAGCCAGTGGTCATTTAACAGCCAAGGGTGATATTTTATCTTATATTAATAAGTATTATGACCAAAATAGTGGTACTATGGCTATAGGTGTTTGGGGTAAAAATCGTTCTAATGATGTTATAACCCAAATGTCAATTGCTTGGAGTTCTCTGTATCAAAAAGAAACTAATTATACAATAACTATTGGTATCGATAAAATAAATGTTAACAGTAAAGACTTAGCAAATATTCTATGGCTGTATAATATTGTTAAAGGTGGTATTACTCCTTCTTATCAGAACTTTATGCAAGCTTATCCTAATGGACAAGAGTTGGAAATTCCTGAGTTTAAAGAAAGAGTTAATAGCATTAACAATGATATTCTTACAGAAGGAGATTTTGATAAGATTGTTGAACAATATATTCAAAACTATCCTCTTAGTGCTAGTGGTGTAAAAGTAATTACTCCTAAGTTATTTGCTACTTTAACTGGTCAAAATGAAGAGAATGGTCAAGTGCAACTTGATTTCATACCAGATATTATTGTTGTTAGAGACAGAAGTGCTTTAAATAGATTAAAGGTAAACAATACAGATTATTGTAAATACTTCAGCACTGTTATTAATGGAACTACACTCTTATATAAGAGTAATAATAATGGTAGTTGGGAAAGAATTCCTGTCTTAGGAAATAATGGTATGTATTTAGAAACTGGTAGTAGTATTAACGAATCAGTATTAGCAATGAATGAAATTGTTAATATTTCTGATCAAACCTTAGATGAGTTGGATAAGAAATTTGATTTGACTAAAACCAATACTGAAGATCCTTATGTTCAAGACGCTATAGAATCTGAGCAAAGGATATTTAATGATGTGCAAGATAAGATAATAAATAGTCTGTCTTCTACGTTATCAAATCCTAGTGCTAATGTTGCTACTATAGTTTATAATGATGATCAAGAAGTTCAAGATACTGATCAAACAGGTATGAAAATTTGTTCTATAAAAAGATAGTTATGGCAGATAAATGTACAATTAATCCTAATGTAAACAATAATCAGGGGGGAACCATCCCTTCCCCCCTTTTTGAGGATTTAAAACAACTTTGTAATGGGGATGTTAATGCAGCTAGAGAACTCTGGTCAAAAATAGATAATGATGAAAATAGACAGAGGATATCAGAATTACCAGATGATATTAAAGAATATTATCCCGGCACAAACGATTATTCTCTGTATATGTATCTAATGGTTTCAGATGCCTATAAAGAAGTTGATCAAGAAAGGTTAAAAGATTTATTACTTGATAAGTTTGAACTAAGAGATTTGGATGCACACGATCCAAAATCATTAGAAAAAGTAGTAGCATATCTTAATAGTAATTGGTCAACATTATTTGCAATTGCTTATGATAAATTTACTACTCTAGATAAATTCAATTTTAAGCTTGTAACACCTACTAAAGCGACTGACAAGCTTGCAAATGAATTTAGGTTTGCTAATAAATTATTTGGAGAATTAGAAGAGGTACTTGGAGCTTTAGGTATTCATAATGATACTTTAAGAGATATAATAGGTCATTTTAGAAATGTCAATCAGAGAGTACAATGGTCTCCTATATTTATATCTTCTATGTTTGTCAAATTATTAAAGTATTTTGACAATATGAATGTGTCTCAAAGTATCCCAAGAGAAATTGGGTATATACTTAAAGAACTTTCACGTAACAACCCTTTATATGCAAGAATTAGAAATATAATAGACAATAATTATGAAGACTATGTTACTAGAGACAAAGAAGATCCAAATCTTACAGAAGATGAATTAAAAGATATTGCCTTCTGTAATGTAATAGCTATTGCATTAAATAATAAACAAATATTTAAGGATTTAGCCTTAAATACATTGGTACAACGTTATATTAAAGATATAGCAATACCTTTTAATAAACTAGCTCGTTATAAAATAGGTGATGGTTCATTTAAAAATGGTCTAAATCCTAATAGTTTTATAAATGCTGTTTATAGTGCAGACAATGCTACTTCTACAGTATTGGACGATAACTTCTTTACAATCAATCCTGAACTTAGACGTAGAGATGAAAACAGCAGTATGATTGATAAGATGCAAAGTTCTATTGAAAAAATAATTCAACATACTGCAAAATTAATATCTGTTGAACGTAAGATTGAAAGTAGGAGTAAGGTAAATACTGATATTTCAGAAGACGATAATCCTGACATACTTCTTAGAAGAGATGTTTTACCACAATTAGATTCTATGAACTGGAATTTAATTAAAACATCAAGTTCTATTGATGATGTTACGTTACGAGGTGCTCTTAATAAAGCTTTACAACAATGTAGTGATCTATTATCTTTTATAGGTGTAAAAATGGAGCAGATTAAAAGTCTAAATTTAGAGGAAGATCATGCTCTTAATGCTGAAGTTGCAGAGAATTTAAGAGATTATAAAATGACTGTTGACTATCTACAACAGATTGTCGAAGTATTTCAGAATTTAAGAATCTATGAAGAAGGTCTTATCAATGCTGAACAAAATCCTCAAAAGCGCAGTCGTTTAGAAACAAAACGTTATTTTAGTAATAACGTTAATACAACAATAACACAAATTAATGACTTTATACCTACTTTTAAATCTTACTATATTGATGCTTTAAAAAAGATTCTTTCAAAAGAATTACAAGACGTAATGGGTAATGATTCTATAGTAGATAGAAATGGTAAACAGTATACAGTAAAAGAATATATTGATAAAGCTTCCAATGAAGGTATTGAAGATTTAGGATTAGATCGATGGTTAGCATCAATGGCACAATGTGACAATCCTATTTTATCTTTAATATCCCAATACAAGAAGATTCGTCAAGAAGCAGCCAATCAACGTACTCAAATCATGATTAATGATTTATACGAAGCTATTGAAACATTAAAAGCATCTAGACCGGCTGGCAGAAATAGAGATAGTACAAAATTTATGTTTAGAACTGAAAATGGTAAAATCATCAATAAATATGTCATGGATTATGATTTAGATGAATATAGCCGTCAGTTAGATGAATATATAAATTCTATAAAAGATAGAACAGATATTTCTGAAGAAACTAAACGTAACATGGTTGCTGATTGGCAGGATCAACATACTGAAGTCAGAAATGATTTAGGTGGTCATAGATTTCCTAAACGTTCAGATTTTCCTAGTAAAGAATTTGCAAAATTTACAGATGCTGAAAAGCAATATTGGGCAACTTTTATGGGTTTAAAAATAGCTTGTGAAGATGAGTTTCCTAATATGATGTTTTCTATTGACAATGCAATTGTTGTTCGTAAAAACAAATGGGAATATTTAACTGAACATAAAGTTACTAATGAAAAATTCAAAAAAATCTCTATTATTTCCAGTCCTATAGAAGCTATAGGTAAAATGTGGCATGATACTTGGAACTATACTAGTAATGATATTGATGTAGATATTGTTGAAGATAGAGATTTTAAGAATCATGCTATTTATGCTTTACCTATATATTATTCTAGATTAGCTCCTGATGAATCTATGGAAGATATGTCCTTAGATACTGTTAGTTCTTTAGCAACGTATATTAAAATTTTCAATAGATCGGCTGAACTAAGTAATGTATTAGGTGTACTTGAAGGTGCAGCAGATGTTATAGAAACTTTTAATAGTAATAATTCTAATGTTTCTGATTATGTTGCTTCAATATTAAAAACAGAAAATCTGTCAGAACGCTATGAGTATATTAAAAGTAGAAGTATTTCTTATATTAATAAAGTATCAAAAAGCTATGAAGACAGAAACGATTTAGCAATGTATAAAGACTTTTTAAGACGTCAAGTATATGGCAAATATCAAAATCAAATGCAATCCAAGCCGGTTAAAGTGTTGGTAAATGGTTATATGAGATTTACTGCTATTAGAACGCTAGGTCTTAAACTAGGCACTTCTATTGCTAATGTTGTACAAGCTTATATCAGTATTATACCAGAGTTGGCTAGAAAACAACATTTTACTTTAGGAGATTTTATTAAAGCTGAAGGTCGTTATTTACTCAATTCTTTAGCCTTTATAACAGATTTAGGTACTCCAAAACCTTCTACTCATGCTACATTATGGTCTCAGAAGTTTAATATAATGCAGGATTTTGATGATAATATAAGAGATATTGATTATAGAAAGAGTAGATTTCAGAGACTGTTTACTACAGATATTCTGTTTGCATTAATGCATTTAGGTGAGCATCATGTTCAGCATCTTACTGCTTATAGTATGGCATACAATAAGCAAAATGAACTTATCGATGACAAAGGTAACCAATATAATGTTTATAACGCATTCTTTACTTTTAAAGATAATAATGTTACAAGATTATATTTAAGAGAAGGATTGTCTACAACAATTAAAGGTAAACAATATGCTATCGTAACTAATGAGGAGATAGAGCAACGTAAAGCTGATTTCATAGCTAATAATCCAAATGAGGTTTATCATGAAGCCAAAATATTAAAAGATGGTGAAATATCAGAGTCGGCTTGGATTACACAATTTGGTCAACGAGTGCTTGGTCTTAATCAGTATATGAATGGTATTTATAATACTGAAGATAGTAATGCAGCACAAGCTTCTGTATGGGCTAACTTAATGTTGATGTATCGTAGGTATTTATATCCTTCTCTTAAAAGAAGATATGGTAAAAGAACTTATAATGCACAAATGTCTTCTGAACATGAAGGTTATTATGCTACTGCTAGACGTGTTAATAAAATGTTGAAATGGGAGAAAAATAATAAAGAAAAATATGAATTTGAAAAACTAACTTCTGATCAACAAAAAATAGTAGTAGATGCTATTCAAACAGATGGTGTTAAATATGGTTTGTCAGATGTATCTGCTATAAGTATTACAGAAACATTTGATGCATTACCAAAACAAACTCAAAGAGAGATTTTGTATGGTACTGGGAATGTTAGAGAAGCTATAATTGGTACACTGAATGACTATGAAAAAGGTAATCTTAGGGCTTTTAAAGCAGAGCTTGCTACACTTAGTTCCATTATGTTAGCTAACTTAGCATTTGCCTTATTCGATGATGACGATGATGATGGGTTTGTATTAGCAGAACTTAAATATCAACTAAGACGTTCTCAAACAGAATTATCTTCTGTAGCAATTATTTCTTCTCAAATAAGTATTGTATGGTGTGTTGTATCATTAATGTTGCAAAACTTTGCTGATATTAATATAGGTTTTGCTGGAGGTATGTTAGCTGAAACTACTCAGCTTATAAACTCTCCTGTTGTAGGAACTAACTTATTTGAGAATACTTTTGGTAGTAATCCTGTAACAGATTTAGCAACTATTGAAAACTATGATAAACCATATAAAGGAAAGGTTAAGGCTTATAAAGGATTAACCAAAGCTGAAGTGGCTTTAAGAAAGCTATTCCCGTTCTTAGACTGGTCAGGTCAATTAGACCCACAGAAAATTACAGCTCAAAAGAATTGGTATGGCAATATTAAAGATTAATAATAAATGAATTTAAAAGGAAAGGGGTCTATTTAAGACCCCTTTTTATTTTTTACCATTTACCACAAGTAATTAGTCTTTCTCGTGCAAACGGATCTAATGAATTCCATTGATTCTCAGTAACTCCAATTTCATCAAGTCTTTCTAACAATGTATCATCAGTAATGTTTTCATAAAACCTAAAAATGTTTTCTTGGATTAC
>Ga0326513_10004313_pt1 | contig 10218 bp, 10 predicted proteins | sample 2_2465_0518_D_FD_203654 | JGI IMG/M metagenome (GOLD analysis project Ga0326513, IMG submission 203654) | Bovine rumen microbial communities from UC Davis, California, United States - 2_2465_0518 | ecosystem: Host-associated > Mammals > Digestive system > Stomach > Rumen | place: USA...
GGAATAGCGAACTTCTGCAAATCAGAAAGAATCTTGTTCCGGATAGCATATGGGTATGCTGTTAGCTCGATTGTCAATTATTGTCTCGGAATAACAGATGTCGACCCTACTTACATTTCTGTTTATATAGAAAGATTCTTTCTGAAAGGTGATTCTTTGTATCCTGATATCAACCTAGAGGTTGATAATTCCAGAAAGGAAGACATCGTAAAATATCTTAAGGCTACATACGGGGAAGAGTGTGTGTTAAATGCAGGTGTTGGCTATCTTCCGACATATGTAGAAAAAGAGAGACAGCGTGTGCCTGTATATTCAGAGCACTTTTCCGCTATCTGCATCTTTGACAAGCCTTATAGTGAAGTTACAGATGTCGTTGAAATAAAGTATGAAGATTCCGGTAAGACGGCTATTGTCCCTAAACTCACTTATGCAGAATTGGAATCCCTTGGCTATATTTATATAGACATAATAGGGATGAAAAGCCTGAATTATATCGACCGAACTCTTCAGATGATAGAGAAAAACAAAGGTGAAAGGATAGAGTATGAAAAAATACCCTTGTATGATCCTGCGACTTATGAATATCTCACGTCCGGTGATGAGGAAGTAAGTAAAATATGGTATAATAAAGCTATATACGACATTTTTTTCTATGTCAAGCCACAAAACATTCATGACTTAACATGTATCTTTGTGATGGCTCATCATAGGATGTGGGATGAATTAATCTCTTTGAAAACTCTGATTGAAGAAGATGAATTTGATACGGCATTCTGGGTGTTTGATGATTTCTTTCATCATGAATCTCATGGATTTCTTATCTATCAGGAACAGATTTTGCTGATATTACACATTATGTCTAATCTAGGATTGACAGAGTGCGAAAGAATCAGAAGACAGATGCAGAATCCAGATCAGGAACCTGTCAAATCGATTTTTCTGAACAGTGTCAAGGAGCATGGCTTTTATGATGTCAAAGAGGCAGAACGCATATGGATTTATTTCATGAAGCACCAAAAGAAGACTTCATCGCTGGCACATTTTTATAACATTACAGTAGACTATTATCGTAGGACATGGCTACGCGTGCATTACCCGGAAGAGTTCAAGGCATGCTATATCTTAAGTGAAACAAAATAAAAACAAATAGAATGATAAAGACAGAAACAAGTCATCTTTTTCGAGGAGGAACTACTTGTTGCAGTATTAAAGGGGACGGTTCCCTGTTCATATAAAACCACATATAATAAATATGAGTAGGATTTCAAGCCTAAAACCAGTTCTAATGACATTGGAACGCATCCTGGCGTGGAGGAAACCCTCTAATGTGAGGACGGTAAAGGTGTTTTTTGAATATGAAGATATTGGCTATTATCAGCTAGAAACAATTCTCATGGGATTGGTGAAGGTCTATATAGAAAAAGAAGATAGCTCTACAGTTATAGACCTAATGGGGTTTCAAGAGGAATATTATGATAGACAATCTAAGCAAAAAGCTGAGGACCTTATCAGATACCAAATAGAAGATTTCCTGCCAGGTGAATGTGAGAGAGGAGATTATGATTCCTTTTGGGAAGATTTTGATTTAGACAAACTGGAATGGGCAGAAATTGATAAAGGGATTGAGTATCCTGATATGCAAGGAAGAATTGAAAAGCCTAATGAGAGACCTTCATTAATAGTAAAACAAAAAGAGGACAATAATAAACAAGAAAGTAAACATCATATGGAAAAACAGATTTATAAACAAATGAGCGAGTTCTTTTCCAACGAAAGTGCAAGGAAAAGATTCAAGTTGGGACTCGGTCAGCTTGATGGTTTTATAGGTGGTATTGAGAAAGGAAATGTCATCGTCATTACTGGTCAATCAGTTGATGGGCGGGACGCCATGTTGAACACCTTTGTCAGGAATGTTGCAATAGATCAGCAGATACCAACCCTTGTTCTGAATCTCGCGACACGAGAAGACCTTTTCTATTATCGGCTGAAGTCCAACTTAAACAGAGTGTGCTTTGATGAGGTAAGAGAAGATGGTAGTATGGTCATGCACAAATCTCTCAGGGATGCAGAATTATATGTTGAATTTTCTACCGAAAGGAACATAAAAAATATAGAAAAGACAATAAGGGATCATGCTGCCAAGGGTATAGAGTTGGTATTTATTGACTCATTCCAAATGATAGATTGTAATGAAGAAGCTACCTCTCATTACAAAGACGAGGTAATGTTCGAAGAGAGAGCTGCGAAAAGGTTGTATGCTTTGGCAAAAGACCTAAGTTTGAATATCATTATTGGTTCCACGGTTAACAATAGGTTGGAATATAGTGATGGGCTTTATGAAGAACTACCCAGAATCCAGGACTTGATTCATGCAGGTAGACTAGATGAATATAGCGACCTCGTCCTGGGAACCTATATTCCTTATGCTCATCAGAATCATTACCATGAGAATGTTCGTGATGCCATCATCGTATCTGTCCTCAAAAACAAAAATAATATGAAGATGGGCAAGTTCAAGATGCATTACGATTTATACCACTGCAATATATGGGATAACAAAGAGTATAACAAACAATTGTTTGAAAAGATGGTAGCAAAGAACAGCGCTATAAGTGAGATGGCTGTTGGAATGGATCTTGAATTGTCTGATGAAGAAGAATAGTATAGTAAAGTTGTTAAAATAACAGATAATGGCAAAAAGAATACTTGTTGTTCCCGATGTGCATGGCCGCCTCTTTTGGAAGGAACCTGTCAAGAAGTATTTTGATACTGTTGACAGAGTAGTGTTTCTTGGGGACTATCTTGACCCCTATGAAGGTGAGGAAGGACTGGCTAATGACATCTTTGAAAACATGATGGAGATTATCGAACTGAAGCGGAACAATAGGGAGAAGGTTGTTCTGCTGAAAGGCAACCATGACCAGCATTATGCATCCGAACGTTTTGAGGAACAGGCCGGTGGCACGCGCATGGATCAGCAAAACTGGAACAAGTATCATCAGGCATTTACTGATTACAAGGATGTGTTCCAGATTGCATATGTGGAGTTTATCAAAGGGATGTTTTATGTCTTCTCGCATGCAGGGCTGACCCTATACTGGTTGAAGAAAGTCAATGAAAACGTGTGGAACCTCTTTGACAATAAAATTACCATAGCAGACCCGGAAACCATCGAAAATATTAATCTGTTGGATGATGAGGGCAGAGGACAAGATATGCTGTCGGTTATAGGAAGGAATCGTTCGTGGTTCGGAGAGAAGACTGGAAGCGTACTTTGGGCTGATATAGAAGAGCACGCCATACCTTATGCCCCCAAAGCATACGGCCTGAACAAGGTGTTCCAGGTATTCGGACATACAAAGTTGAATAAAGACCATGATATGATAGAGTTTGATGATTTCGCCATGATCGACTCCCGGCAATGCTTCATGATAGACGAAGGCTTAAAAGAGAAGATATTGACGGTTAAGAAGTTCGAGAACCTATAAAGTGTATAATGTTAGAACAAAGATGTCTTATTCTTAATGTCATGGCACCTACCAAGTTATGCGTATTGGAATTAACAGAAAAGAATTCATATAAAAGTGTGTTAATATGAAATATATATAGTATCTTTGCACCTGAATTGAAGAAGTAATTCGGAAATTTACATCAAGAACGCAGAAATGCGTGCCAACCGAGCTACAGGGATAGGGCAATCTCGAAGAGCCACGGTGGCGAGCTGAAAAGCAGATGTGGGCATACGCCAAAAACTCATTTAAGCTCAGAGACTGTAGATTTCCTTATGTGTCCGTATCAACGGCATATAGGGATTTTTTATGCTCCATAAGCAAGTGTTGTTACTTGTCGTTAGACCCACTCAAACGTGTTAGAAACTCTTATTGTTTAACGATTTAAATAACAACAAAAATGGAAAAGAATAAAGAACGTCTCGGCCTATTTTGGTTCGATTTCGACCACAAAGGTGGTTTGCTGAAATTTGATGAAATTCCATCCCTAGATGTTAAATCATCAACAATTGCTCTTAGGGTATTAAAGTATCAACTAGAAGAGCAATTAGGTTTGGAAATCTCTGACTCTATGTTTATAGACATCTTTACTGAAATATGTAATATCAAACCCCGTCGAGGTAAATATGGTCATCCATACGTTAACTTATATCCGTTGGTGGAAATAATTGAGAGAAATGGCATGTCTCAAACTCTCGCATGGGAGCTAGTATGGGAAATAAAGACGTTTTTCAGAATCGGGCCTAGTTTAGACGACAAAAGGCATCATAGCAAAATACTCTTGCATATACCTCATTCATCCTCAGTATTCCCAGAAAACTCAGAATATAGTTTTAGTGATTTGGATAATGAAGAAAGGCTCCTCATCGACTATTACACCGATGAATTGTTTGTGCCTGAAAAAGAAACTAATAATATAAGTTCCGTAATTTTCCCATATTGCCGCTTATTCTGTGATGTTGAACGATTAATAAATGATCCCCTAAATGAAAAAGGCTTGGGTTTATCATATTCAAGATACGTAGGCCCTCAACCATTTGATTTTCGCAGCTTTGGAAATTGGAACGATGCATATGCAGCATATATTGATTTCCACGCAATGGTTGCTAAACATATTGTAAATACAAAGACTCTATTCTCTCCGCTATTATTAATTGATTGCCATAGTTTCTCGGCTCTGTCCAACCTATTAAACTCCAATCCCCCTGACATTGACATTTGTATTGGATATAATGACGACGAGACATGTCCAAACAAATTTATAATAAGAACTATTGTTCACTATTTCGAGAGGCTTGGCTACAAAGTGGGCCTAAACGAGCCTTTCTCCAACAGCAAGACTTTCAACGTACCAGACTGTTATCATTCCGTCATGATTGAAGTCAACAAAAGACTGTACATGGATGAAAACACCCTAGAAAAGTCCGAAGGATTCGAGAAGCTGAAACAAGATATTCAATCGTTGTATAGGCTGATAATAAAGACCATGTAACATCTGTCATCAAAAAAGAAAGATACAACAGCAACGAAAGATATTTCTTGGAAGTGCCGGAATACTATTCCAACACTTCCAAGAACTTGACAAGTAGTTTCAAGTTGCCATCAGAATAAGAATCTGGAAAGACAATGCCTGTCTGATTGGTCCGATTGACTACGATAATGGAGTTAGACTTTGAGGTAAATAATGGGGCATTCAGCCGAACTTCTATCACATTGTTATTCTTAGTACTGCCAAGCATGACACCAGGGTTATCACCTCCTGAATTAATATGTTTGACTATTCTGTATCCATGAGTCCTCAACTCTGAAAGCACCCAGGCGAGGTTAAATTCGTAGTCAAAAGGGTATTTGTTACGAAAACCGGCCTTAATCATTGTATCCCAAAATGTAATGGACAACTTTCCGGTTTTGAAGGTTAGCCATAATGTCGCCAAGACACCTATAACTGACATTAAATAAATAAGTACCATCTTCTTTAATTGTTTAAAAATGGATAATGAAATAAGTAATCAAGACATTCAGTACAATTAGAATCAGGAAGAACAGGACAAAGATAACGAGGTTGGCGATTTGGTATGTTGCCTTCCAACGTATAGCTAAATCCTGCAAATCCTCAACACAAAGATCAAAGGCATCGTCAAAAGGAAGATGATAATGGGACAACATCTTGGCAAAGCCGTAGATGTAAGTAATACCATATATCAATAGGGGCATGGCTGCCACAAGCCACTGCCATGACTTGCCTTCGGTAAATCTGTAAATCGCTGCTGTTGCTGGAGCCAGTCCTGACAACATCAGAACAGCTCCCTGCAACCATAGGTTGAACACTACGGATATCTGCTTGTAGGTAAGCCCGAAAAGTTTGCCTAACAAGATCAGGAACATCACACACAATCCGAATGGCAGCAATGCCAAATCAATACATCTTATTTTCCTTTTCATATGACTTGTTTGTTATACGTTTTACAAATTTCTTACTGTCTAATAGTACAAATATACCGTCAAAAAAAGTTAGGTCTGAATATTTGCTGTCATCAAGGTTGAATGAGTCAAGGTAATTATCGTAATTCTTATTAGGCATAACACATATTTGAGTTTCGGTCTTCACAAATGGATTACCACTGCTATCATATTCAGTCAGATCTTCAAAGCACTCTGGGTGTTCTGTGTACTCTATCTCTGTTTTCTTCCATTCTTTCATAGCATCTTCTAAATTTGAATATGTTAGTGCAAGACACCACTGCTGATCAATCTTTGCCGCTTTTTTCAAAGACGCGTCTCTTTTTTCTTTAGTTCCCCAGGGCAAATCAAGTGACTCCATAAGTTCGTACAATTCTTCCCTTGCCTTCAATGGATATTCCTTCAGCACTTCATCTTCAGCAGCATACAAAAGGTTCTTCAAAGTAGTAATATTAAGTTTATTCATCACAGTCATAAGTCGGATGCTAACATTCATATCCACGAACTTTGCCCCCAGCAGTTCAACATAATTCATACGAACTTCCGGATCTATTGAACTACCATCAACATTAATCTGCTTAATATAGATGAACCGGGGATAATGTCCCAGAACCGTAAGAGTCACAGGACAGATCCAAATCTCCCGTGTGAAGCCGTCGAGATTATTCACCTTATAAGTAGCACCGCCGAGGAGACGCGAGAACTGTTTGTTGCACATGAAGTAGCCTTCGGCTTCCTGCTTAGGCAGATTTTTTTTAGAAGGCTTTACCATGACTCTGACCCTACGCTCTCCTTTATAGTCGAGAAATGTCAGCAGATGGTTCGAGCCTGCCACCATAGCCAGATTATAGCGGTCACCCGGCCACGGCATGTCTATGTACCAGGTCTTGTCTTCCGGCACATAGACGAACTGGAGGTCATACACTCGGCGGCGAAGGCCGCACATTCCTTTTGCATAAACCCATGCGAGTTTAGCATACATGATTGCTTTGTTCAGCATCTGAAAAAGTTTTGGTGAAAATGTCTCGGGACTCTCCCGAATGGCGGGTGCAAATATACGACATTTTTTTCAATTTTGCAAATCTGCTAATATTCAACAAGTTACGGAAATGGCACGATTTTTGTTATTAGATTGTTTAAATGATAAAAAACGATAAGGGAGCAACACTTTGATTGGTGTTGCTCCCTTATCGTAACCTAAGAATATGTGCCTTACAACACCTCAATGGCTTTCGCGGCTTTCTTCTCCTCCTTTTCCACCTTAGGTAGGACAACCGTCAGGATACCGTCCTCTACCTTGGCTGAGATCTTGTCTTTCTCGACATCGTCCGGCAACGTGTAGTTCTGCTCGTAGTTCGAGTAGCTGAACTCACGGCGCAGGTAGTGGTGATGCTTGTCCTCATGCTTGTGTTCCTGCTTGTTCTCAATGGCGATGCAAAGATTGCCGTCATCGTTGATGTTCACTCTGCAATACTCCTTCTTGATGCCAGGAGTTGCAAGTTCCATGGTGTAGGCCTTATCATCCTCCTTGACATTGACTGCGGGTGCCGTTGTATTGGCGCGAGGCATGAAATCAGTGTTCAGGAAATCGTCAAATACTGTTGGGAACCAACTGTTTTTAAACATTACTGGTAACATAATCAATACCTCCTAATTATTTTATAAGTTGAACGTATGTCTTTGATTGCCTTTGCCTTAGCTCCGGCTCTCACCCATATGACTGCAAGAAACATGCCTATAGGTGTTTTGTGTCAATCTGACTTCTGATAAAGGAAAGAATGGCACTGATTTTAAACCTTGATAAACTTTGCTGACAATTTCTTAAACTTGATTAAACATTGGACTTATGATAATAATTGATGTCTTTGTTTTGTTTAAACCATTTATTTGTTGTATCTTTGCACGTAAATTTAAGATATTATAAATGAAGTATAAGGAACTGAATCGGTTGAAGATAGTTCTTGTAGAGAAGAAAAGAACTGGTGTCTGGCTAGCTGAACAGCTGGACGTGACTCCTGTTACAGTATCAAAATGGTGTTCCAACATTACGCAACCAACGCTATATACGCTGGATAAAATAGCTAATCTACTGGAATGCGATATCAGACATTTAATAACCGACAAATAGTTTTAAACAATATTCAATCTAGACAATATGGATAATAAACTCCAGAAAGCCATGGAACTGTGCAACAGCCAGGAATTTGATAAGGCTGTGACAGTTTTGGAAGAGATCCTTAAAGGTGACAAGGACAATTCGGAAGCTTGGCGAGTCCTGGCGCAAATCCACTGGAATCATCAGAATCTTCCTGACAAGGCTTATGATGAATTAATTGAAGCTCTCAGATGTGATCCTAAAAACATCTGGGCTCTCATATTGATGGGTAACCTCCTTTCAAAAGAACATAACGACAAGGAACATGCCAAGGAATACTACGATAAGGTATTGGAATATTATCCAGACAATGCCCTTGCCATCAACAATCTCGCGGGCACCTATATGCAGCAGAGTGAGTTTGACAAGGCTATTCCCTGTTTCCAACGTGCCCTGGCTTTAGATAGCAAAAGCGTTAACAGCTATTATGGTCTCGGCCTTTGCTATTATAGAACCGGGCAATTGGAAGATTCGTTTGAGACCTGCCATCAAGGAATGTTGAAGACAAGCGACAGGCCTGAGAACCCGAATGTGAAGGAACAGCTTTCCAAACTGTTCCTGACCGTAGCCGGTGAACTTGCCAAGACAATCAATGTCTATAATATTTGGGCTGGCATCAAAGATGAATTGGAGGATGTAGACCATATTCCAATCCGTTTCGAGGAAGACAGGAACCTGAAGATTTATGCCAAGCTGGAATATGCCATCACCCATGGCAAGAAAGAGCATGTGATTAAGTATAATCCTGACAGACAGTTCGTAGACCATCTTTTCATCCATGAAATGATGCACCTTAAAATGGGGCAAAAGGCTACTAAGGCTGGGAGAGGCAAGGTCGTGACAAGCACGGAGCAAACCAAGGCTGCTTTTTACAGGAGATATTTCAAATTCATGAAGAATAGCTATAAGTATCTTTCTTCGCAAGAAATGTCTAAAATCATGACTCAACTGGCAGATGGCCTTAATCTCCAGTTGATGAACTGTCCCCTGGATCTTTTGGTAGAGCATAATATTTACGCCACATATAAACAAGTTCGTCCGTTCCAGCTGTTGTCTTTATATCATACGGAGTTGGATAACATTAAGAATGTCCAAAGCGCTGACAAGGGAAACGTCTTCCCTCGTGAAATAATCAAGGCCAATAAAATCATGATTCTTGTGTCAACCTTACATTTCAAAGATATGTATGGTCTCGATCTCATCAAGAATTATCATCCAACGAAAGCTGAGTTGGACCAGGCCATGGATTTGTATGATGAATACAAAGCCTATGTGGACACCTTCAAGGACGGTGACGAGTATGAATTGCTTGAATATTTCGTCAGCTCCCTAAATATGGAGGAACTGATTGCCCTTCAGGATGAAAAGGAGTATGCCGCTGCACTTGGTCGTGAGGAAAAGAAGGAACCACTGTCTGACCAGGAAGTGGATGTGGAGAATGCAAGGTTTGCCCTTGATCATCAGGATGGTGCCAATGCTACGGAGACAATGATGATGTCTATGTATATGCTGGGTGCCATGGAGGAGTTCGACAAAATGACTAAAGAGGAAGTTCATAATGTGGCTATAGAGATTGCTACCGTGGGAATAAATGGCATTAGTCCGAAGGGGAAATATTCCATCAACTCGTTCCCTGGCAAAGAATTCAGCGGCTACCAATTCCTCGCATATTACTATGTCAGCTTTGCAAGAGCTATTCCCAATATGCTGAAGAGCCTTGGACTGCCATTTGAAAAGGCTTATGAATCAGCCTTGCAATTGTACAATAACAAACACGGGAAATAATGAGTAAGCTCTCTTTCAAAAAGGATATTCAAGATTTTAAAAGGAATGGGGGAAGCATGAGTTTTACCTTCGGGGAAACCAAACTGCCCGTCATCTACAGGGAAGCTTTGAACCTCCTTTGTGTCCAGATGCCAACGACAGAGGTATTCATTCCGGTGGATTATCGCCTGGATTTCTCTGATAATGCTAATCTTCTGATGGAAAAACTGCTTCAGAACTATCCCGAACTACAGGAATAATAATAGCATCAAAGACTGTCTTTTATTATCTATTGATAACAAAGAACACGGATTCCATTCTGCGGAGTCA
>Ga0326513_10004314_pt1 | contig 10218 bp, 8 predicted proteins | sample 2_2465_0518_D_FD_203654 | JGI IMG/M metagenome (GOLD analysis project Ga0326513, IMG submission 203654) | Bovine rumen microbial communities from UC Davis, California, United States - 2_2465_0518 | ecosystem: Host-associated > Mammals > Digestive system > Stomach > Rumen | place: USA: California...
ACAACAAGCACAGGAACGGCAACAATTTCTTAGACGGCGGTAGGTTATGGGTTCAATTAGTATGCTGCAATGGCACAAGGCATATATGCTAGAATTTCTCGAAGGCAAGGAGTTGAAAGAGTGTTTTACTTTTTCAGTTCCGCCGGAAAGTGAAGAATTTGGATTCGCGCAAAGAGTAACCGAAACAAAGACATTCGGTGGCAGCGTATTCGATGATTATGGCAACGACACCTACAAGATAACAATCAACGGAACAACGATTAACGAAGAGAAAAAACTTGTTTATAAGGGTTCTGTTGGAGCGCCACTATTTTTGACCGGAACAAAAGAGATTTTTGAACTCCAAAAAATCATCAGGGATTGGGCTGCGAATAAAAATATTTCGGACATAACGAATAAAAAAGTTTATCTTTATGACCTGTCAAAAATGAGTGTCTTGCAGCTTGCTACAGGAGTTGCAAGCAGAAATTATTGGCGCGTGTTCATTAAAGATTTAAAGATTAAGCGCGACAAGAGCAGACCAAAGACCTTCAAGTACACACTTGACATGGTTGCAGTTGAAGACGAAGCGCAAGGCACAAACGGCTTCTTTTCAGACGGTATTTCAAAGGCAGTTGCCGGCATACAGACGGCGATGGATTCTCTTAGTACCGTAATGGAGTATACAGAAGCAACAATGACCGCCGCCGCAAACGTTGCGGATTATTGCAGAAAAGTAAAGCTAGCGTTCGATATGGCGGCAAACAGAAAATATGACATGGGCTTGGTTACTCTTGCGGTAGGAAATGCTGCGGACACGGTAAGCCGTGTTTTGGGCGGTGATTCAAACAGTGTCTACAATTCTGCAAAAGAAATGTTCCATGCGACAACGGTTTTTGGCGGATTGACAAAAGACAATTCAGACATTGGGCAACAGGGTAAGATTCAAAGTTCCAACAGGTTCTATGTTACGTTCAACACAAACGGCGGTTCAGAGGTCAAACGGCAAGAGGTTGAATATGGGCAAACGGTAGTTCCGCCTACAGACCCGGTTAAGACAGACTACTACTTTGGCGGATGGTTTGCGGATTCTGAACTTACTGTAGAATACGACTTTTCGCAGGAAGTGACGGCAAGCATGACGCTTTATGCCAAGTGGGAGATTTCTGTAGCGACAATAACGTTTAACAGTCGCTCTGGTTCGCAGGTTGCGCCAATAAAAGTTGACGCAGGGGAGACGGCACAAGAGCCTACGCCGCCGACAAGAAGCGGATATGCCTTTGACGGATGGTATACGGATTCCGCCTGTACACAGGCGTTCGATTGGAGTTCGCCGGTAAATGACAACATTACACTATATGCCGGATGGGTGAAAACTTACAACATTGTTTTTAATACCCTGGGCGGCAGCGCGGTTGATATGCAGACAGTTACAGACGGTGGGCTTGCCATCTATCCAATGACACCTACGAAAGAAAACTACACATTTGCTTATTGGTGTACTGACAACGAGCTGCAGAACATATTTGACTTTGCAACGCCGATTCATACGGACGTTGCACTGTATGCCTGTTTTGTTCAGATTTCCAACACCGTTTCTTTCAACTCTATGGGTGGCAGTGCGGTAGATTCCCAAAGGGTTGCCATTGGCGGATATGCGACAAAACCGGCAGACCCGGCAAAAGAAGGCTTTGACTTTGTGTATTGGGCAACTGATTCTGCCGGAACTAATGAATTTAGGTTCAACACAACACAAATTACTGCAAATACAACTCTTTACGCAAAATGGACGGAAACAATTTGCGAAGTAACCTTTGATTCTGACGGCGGCAGCGCGGTTGAAACTCAAAATGTCGGTTACGGCAAAAAGGCAATATTCCCGAAAATACCGTCAAAGACAGGCTACAGTTTTGAAATGTGGCAGACAAGGAAGGTTGTTGGTTCAAACGGAATGAATGAGCCAGAATATGAGTACGAAGAGTTTGATTTTTCAACGCCAATCATAGAAGACACGGAACTGTTTGCAAAGTGGTTTGGAGGGGGCAACTAATGACAGATACAGACAGAGAAGACGCTTTAGTTGATTATGTTTCTCAAATGGACGAAAACGCATGTATCGTAGTTGCCTTGGCGAAAGAAAAGCAGACTAACGCTTCTACGGTTGTGTACGTGGACAAAGACGGCAATGACGCGACAATTACGGTTTATGACTTTAAGTATCACGAATGGAAGAGCAGCGACACCTTCGACAATTTGGCAGCTTCCCTGTTGGGCAATCCCGACTATGGAACTGTAATAGCCTATTTTAATGAGGTTGTAAATGAGAGTGAGATAGAGGCAGGAACAAAAATAAAAATACCTGTTCTTTCGGCAAACTCAAGCAACAGAAACAACAGGATATATGCAGAGCCGGAACGACAGGAAAACTACGGAGTTGACATTAAGATTAGTGATGATGGAGACTTTGACCTGTCCGGCGGTGACATAAAGACACTGGACGGCAGAAAAAACTTAACACAGGCTATAGCGCTCAGGCTAACAACTGCAAGCAACAAAAGAATAAGGTTGTCTGCCTATGGCATACGTTCTACCATCGGCGACCCAATGGCAGTTGAAAGCTATTTGACCGGCGCAATAGAACAGACAATCCTTGCCGACCCAAGGATAGCAGAAGTGAATGAACTTACTTTCCGGGGAGACAAGGACAGACTATATCTTGAAGTTGTCTACACTGACATAAACGGTGACAGGGGCGAATATAAGGGGGAAATATAAATGTCCAAAATAAGACGCTATGACGAAATCATGACAGGCGCAACGGCAAACATGATAGCACGGCAAGACAAGATAACAGACTTCAATGAAGGCAGTATCATACACACGATTCTGGACACTGTTGCACGTATTGCAGAAAGGGCATACGTGGCTATTAGACAGGGATATAATGAAATGCTTAAAGTTTTACCTTATTCTCCTTTTAAGTTTACAAAAAAAGAAGGCTTTTCTGCAAGCGGCGAAGTTATATTCAGCAGGGCAAACGCATTGGGAAGCCAGACGGTTATTCCTAAAGGTACTGTAGTAAGCGGAAGCGGTCTTACATTTACTACAACGGAAGCCGGATTAATTGCGGCAGACAGTTTGTACAGTGACCCAGTAACGGTTGTAGCTGACAATACAGGGAATGGATATAACATTGCGGCGGAAACAATAAACGCCATAGAAACTACCGTACCTGTTGACGTTGTAGGGGTTAGCAACCCTAGCGCATTTACAGGCGGAACGGATGAAGAGACAGACGCGGAGTTTGAAGAGCGATTCAGAACATATATAAATGGACTTTCTGGCACAAACTCATACGCGATAAAAAGCGCAGCTTTAAGCGTCAATGCGGTAAGAAGTGTTTCCGTGCAAAACCACAAACCGCCGCTAAAAAACATATACAACATGAGTATATATGTTGACGATGGTTCAGGCGGCGCAAGTGAAGAGACTTTGAGCGCGGTAAAGTTTGCGGTAGAGGGTGACGGTACGCAGGATAATCCCGGACACCTTGCGCCGGGCGTAAACATCCGTGTTATTACGCCTACTGCCATTCCAGTAAACGTAAACATGAATGTAAGCGTTATCTCTATGGACTTGGACGAGGCAAGAATGGAGATTCAGGACGTGGTTACGTCTTATGTCAATTCTCTTACCATCGGGGAAAGCTGCGTAATTTCTTCAATCATAACAAAGGTAAGGGGCTTGAACTATGTCCGCGATGTTGCCGTAATTTCTCCGGCAAACAACATCAACCCGGAAATTAACCAGATTGCGCGAATCGGTACAATTTCCATCACTTTGACAGAGGTTGACTAATGGTTAATTCGGTGGGTGATTTTATTCGTAGCGTTTTTCCCTCTGTAGTCAACAAAGGTGGGCAAATATTCAAAGCCTTGCTTGCAGACGGAGAGGGCGGCGGAACGGTAGAAAAAATATTCTCTGATTTGGAAGATACCAGGAAATCTTGGGTTGCAAACAAGAGCATATACGAGCAGACAGGCGAGCAGCTTAACAAGACGCTTGCACTATTTTCAGTTCTTACTAAGCTAAGGAATGAAAGCGAAAGTACATTCCTAAAAAGAAATGAGCTGCTTTTTTACCGGCATGGCGATAGGGTATGGGGTGACAAGTGGAATATCCTTAATATATTCAAGAGTTTCTTCAACAACCAAAACATCTGGCTTGTAAACAATACAGAGCCGTTTGAAGACAACCTTCTTCTTGATGGAAACTTTGAGCGGCAAAATGCCTGGGAACTTTCGGATTGCAGTTACGAAAGGGAAGCGCGTTTTGAGGAGACAACAGGCGTTTTGTTTAACGCTTCCGGGACGTGCAAACAGGCGGTAGATGTAAAGGGTGACACAAGCTACTTCTTGCACTTCTTTTTGAAGGGAAACATCCGTGTCCAGATAAAGGACAATAACGGCAGGTATTGGAATCCAAAAGGAGGCGAGTTTGGCGCATGGAGTAGTACAGAATATTCAATGCGCTATGACAGTACAGAGTGGGAGAACAAAAGCTTCTACTTTATTACAGACGTGAACGTGTCCAATGTAGAAGTCATATTCCTTTATGAGCCTGGGTATTACGCTTTTCTTGACTATGTACGGCTGAATGAAAAGACAGGGGCTTCAACGTTCAGTTTGATTGCAGTTTTTGAAGGCGTGTATTCAGACGAAACTGCAAACCTTGCGCCTGGAACAAATGACGACATTGTAGCGTTTGACTGGGAAAGTATGGGGTATAATTCGCCCGGCGGTGAAGACGCAAGGGAAATTGACTACGATTCTTTGAGTTATCTGGACGATTCGCCTTTACAGGAAGACGAAAGCCCGATTGTAACAGAAGGAAATAACGACATTGAGCCGTTGGACGGCTACGAAAACATGACTTACCTGGACGAACAGAAAGCGCTTGCGCCTAAGTCGCCGGTAAACAGTGATGATTTTCAGACCGTAGACTACAACAAAATGTCTTATTTTGACAATGCGTATATTTTCGGGGCAACCGGCAAGGAAGCGGAAGAAATATACCAGGAATTGTTGGATATAGTTCAACCGGGCGGAATAACAAGCACGATTGAAATATTAACGAGAGAGCAAGACGACTAAAATACAAGGAGTGGCTTATGTCTAATTTTAAGACCGCTATTGCAGCAGAAAACGAGATTATGAAGGCAGTTGATGTTACATTCGGCTATGATTCAGCTATCAGTAATGCGGCAATAGCTTTGAAGGCGGTTTTGTCCAATTCCGCAGGGGATTTCGTTATTGGCGGCAAGGTTAAGCCGTATGGCTCTGGAGGCTTGAATGTTTCCATAGAGCCTATTTATGCGTTCAAAGACAGTACTGGCGTGTGTGTTGTAGAGACAAACATTACAGAGCCGGTATCGTTTGAGGAGGCAGACAGTAGCCTGGACCGCATAGACATTGTGGAAGTAAAGGGTGTTGAAGAAGGCTATGATTCACAGTCAAGAAAATTCAATGACCCTTCTACAGGCACAAAGACGACACTTACTGTAAACACCAAAAAGCGCATTAAACTTTCTGTTGTTGTAAAGAGGGGGTCAAACGGTTCACAGGCAGCCCCGGCAGTTGACGCGGAATTTGTCAAGTTGGCAGAGGTTAGGATTCCGGCAGGGACTAACAATATAACGGAAGACCTTATTGAGAATATTGACGCAAGAAAGTATGGACAGGACAATACAGGGTGGACAACAAACACAAAATCAACTTTCAACCCTTCTTTCCTTGCAGATGTTTTTTCGACATTCTTGGTGCAGCATAACGAAGACGGCATACACAAGGCTGCTTCTATCAAGGCTTCCAACATTGACTTTGGTACTGGGGCAGGACAGGTGGCAGGTTCTTCCATCCCCACCGGGCAGAGCATGAGCGTACACGGCACTGACTATACATCCAACGAAAGCGCCACAAACCTTATACTGGCTTTAGCAAGCAACGTCAACGGCTTGTATGGCTATGCGAATGACATACTTTCAAGGTACTCATTCATCGACAATTTGCCTGTTGCATGTTCTACTGCAAACGTTGACATTGCCACCGGCGGTGAAATGATGATAGACGGCGTTTCCGTAAGTATCGGGCAGCTTGTCTTCCTTAAAGACCAGACAAACGCAGTGGAAAACGGTTTCTACGAAGTCCAGTCTGGCGCATGGAACAGGTATGCAGGATTTACCGCAACAAACCCGGCTGCATTTAGGCACAAGTTGGTTTTTGTTAAGGCAGGAACGGCTAACAAGGGAAAAGTCTTCTACCTTAACGGCGATTTTGAACAGATTGGAACTAATGAACTGAACTTTATCGAAAGCAAAATCTCACCATTTGCAAAGGCTAACACCTTTATTGTAAGGGATGAAAACGGACGCGCAAAGGTTGCAGCGCCTAAAGACACTGACGACATAGCACGGTATTATGAGGTACTCCGCGAGATAGCTAGGAATAGCGGCACAAACGGCGTAGGATTTCCGTTCGGCAAAGAAAGGTTTATGACGTTTGACTTTACAGACGCAAACCACAAGTCTATCAAAATTAAAAAAGATGTACATATCAGGCTTGATATTACCGATGGCGGAAACACAGAAAAGCGTTGGTTTGACGTTGACACGGACACGGTTTTTGACTTGTCGGAAGGTATGCAGACGGCAGCAGACGCAAGCAGTACAAGGACAGGGCAGCTTAACGGACGTGACTTTTACATCTATCTTGTTCCCGGTGGAATCGGCGTAAAACTTGTTGTTAGCTGCAACAGTACATATCCTAATGACATTAGCGCGGATTACAACGCAAACAACACAAGAAAAATTGGACAGTTTACAACGCTTTGCGCAGACGCAGGAGACAGTCTGGAAGGAAAGATAGCCGCGGCTCCTGGCACAGAGGTTGTAGGAAACAATTACCTTCTCAAGCAGTATAATCCAGATGATGAAGACGGATTCTATGACTTCTACAACAAACCGATTTCAAGTGTGAAAACAAATACCCAGTATGACGTTCTTACAGTGGCTCATCCACTGGCAGGATTTACTGCCGGAGACTTATTACCGGAATCTGTTTTCTGCCTGTCATTCCGTCCGTATTCAGAGGGTGCAGGAATGGTTTTTGACGTGGACACCGACATTGCCGCAGATGTTTACTTGCAGAGCGGAAAAGGAAAATTGACTGCTAGTGCTTTTGGTGGAACAATTACTAATACACGACAACAACAGAATCACCTGGACGACATGAGACAGGTGAGAAAGCGTCTTTTGTTTGATAACGAGTTTGCAAGTATTGCAAGCGGTTCAAACGAGGGTACGAATATTGACGGAAGCGCTGCCCCAGTTACTACGGGCGGACACTTAGATACAGCTAAAAGACGTATGATAAGTTTTATCGGTGTAGAAGACGCTTGCGGCGCATTGTGGCAATGGGGCGAAGATGTCGGTCCGGCAGGAGGTTCTGACGCAAATGTATATGACGGAAACGGTGCGTTTGGAAAGACACACGGTACTTGTTATGGCTTGCTTCTTGGCGGTGGCTGGGATAGTGCGGCGAGTTGCGGTTCGCGTGGGCGTAGTGCGACTGACACCCGGTCGCATACGGCTGGCAAGCTCGGTGGGCGCGGTGCGAGCCGGATTATCCGTAGAGCGTAATGCGTTAAATGCAAGGCGCAGGGCGTGGCGGCTTTTAGCCGCTGCTTAATGTTGAAGAAATATCCTGTCAACGAAGAAATGAGTTGACAGGGATTTTTAGGTTAAGGGTTTATACAGGGGCTTGCTTCTTGGCGGTAACTGGAATAATGCGGCGAATTGCGGTTCGCGTGGGCGTAATGCGAATAACACCCGGTCGAATACGAATGACAATATCAGTGGGCGCGGTGCGATACGGAGTAATTGGATAGCACAAACTCCTTGTGCGGAAATAGCGAGAACTCCGGCTGAATCCTTAACCTTGGCGGAATGCCAAAACACAAAAAGGAGGGATATTCCATTTGGTAGCCGTAAGGCGAAGACTGGAATATCCATATTTTGATTTTGGAAGGTGATAATACATGAAAACTTATAGCGGATTGTGGCAGAATATCATAACAAAAGATAATTTTGCACTTGCGCAAAAGAAATCTAGGCGTGGGAAAGCAACTAGATATGATGTACAAAACTTTGGGAATCATCTTGAAAGAAACTTGGAACAGGTACGGCAGCTTGTAATATCAAAACAGTTCCATACGGCTGAATACAAGAGCCGTACAATTTACGAGCCGAAAGAGCGCATTATTTACATTTTACCGTATGCACCTGACAGAATTGTGCAACACGCAATCATGAATATATTAGTGCCGATTATGGAAAAACTGTTTATTTCAGACAGTTACGCTTGTATTGCAGGAAGAGGACAAACGGCGGCAAGTTTAAGAACTATGCAAGCGGTGCGGCGAAATCGGTATTGTTTGAAGTGCGACATACACCATTTTTATCCTTCAATCAATCAGAATATTTTATCAGAAATGTATCATAAAAAGTTCAGTGACAAAGATTTTCTTGAACTTATGGACGATATTGTTTTCAGTTTTCCGGGTGGATATAATTGTCCTATCGGAAACTATACAAGCCAATGGAGCGGAAATTTTTACCTTACACCACTAGACCACTTTTGCAAACATGAATTAAAAATACGAGACTATATCAGATATTGTGATGATTTTTTACTTTTTGGTAATGACAAGGCATATTTGCATGATTGCAGGAGACGTATTGAAGACTTTATCGGCAAAAATCTTGAATTGACTTACTCAAAGGCTGATGTTTTCAATGTAAAGCAGGGAGTTGATTTTTGTGGTTATCGTCATTTTGACAATTATATTTTGGTAAGAAAATCAACGGCAAAAAGGCAAATCAGAAAATTAAAGGAACTTCCCGGAATGTATGAGAGGGGAGAAATAACAAGGGAACAAATGCGCTCAACAATCGACAGTATAGCCGGTTGGTTGAAACACGCTAATTCATATAATCTTAAAATATCTATGGACATTGAAAACATAAGGGGGCGTTATTGTGCATAGGTTCAGTGAGTTTGCGGCAGATGATGAAAAGCCGTTGGACGGTGAGAAAGTACGGATTGACAGTATCTTAAACAAGGAAATTGTAATTTGTGCTTTTAAGGTCAAAATGTCAAAGTACAAAGACCACGGCGACAAATGCGCGACAGTCCAGTTTTATGAGGTAACAGACGAACGCAAGCGCATTTTCTTTACTGGGAGCGGAGTTGTTATCAGTATGCTTGAAAAATATAAGGACGAAGTGCCTTTTATTACAACCGTCAAAAAAGTTGACAGGTATTATACTTTAAGTTAATGGGAGAAAAATTATGAAAGGATTTCCACAGTTTTTAGCGACAAAACAGGACTATTTGAATTGTCTTGAAATGTACCCGGAAGAGACAAAAGGGGCTTTACGCCGTCTTTTGGCTGATAGGTTCATGTGGGAAAATACCGGTGAGATTGAATCAGAGAAAAAAGGCAAGGTAGACGAAACTCACCGTATTATTCCACAGACAAGGGTGAATGAAGAGACCGGCAAGACAGAAGAATATTTCTTGCAGCAGGAACGCAAGGAAGATTCAAACGCGCGTCTTTTTATTCTTGGTTTTACTGTAAAAGAAATTGAAAAGTTGTTGTGATTTTTCAGTTTTAAATATTGCATAAAAAAACTGTTTGATGTATTATATGGACAGTACGACAACAACATAGTTTACATTTATGAGACACAGGTTTTTAGGTAAAACCAAAGCCGCTATCTTTCAAGGGTAGCGGCTTTTTTTGTTTTTGCAGGAGTTAATATGGATTGGGGCGAGTTTTTTAAGAGTTTACCTACCGTGGGTTGGTGTGTTGTTTTTGCAATAATCGCTGTGATTTGGTTCGGCATTTTCATATTGTACAGTCTCGTAAAGAACAGAGACATCAAAATCAAAAACTTTGAACTAATGCAGAAGACGTATTCAACGCAAAAAGAGTTACATCAAACAGAAGGAAAGAACCTGCTTGACAATCAGACTTCAAACGCTCATAACCTTCTTAAAAAAATATGGATAGGCTTGTACGAGGTGGGAAGAGAAAAATTTCACATAACAGACCAAACAGAACTTTTTATCCTGGAAGACATTGCGAGACTGATAGAGGGAAGACTTAACTATGAAGTAA
>Ga0326513_10004316_pt1 | contig 10216 bp, 9 predicted proteins | sample 2_2465_0518_D_FD_203654 | JGI IMG/M metagenome (GOLD analysis project Ga0326513, IMG submission 203654) | Bovine rumen microbial communities from UC Davis, California, United States - 2_2465_0518 | ecosystem: Host-associated > Mammals > Digestive system > Stomach > Rumen | place: USA: California...
CAGAGCGTCAGCGATATGGAGAAGCAGGTTTACGGAACGACCCTCACATGGGGCGACGAGACTGTCGGCGGCGGTCAGGCCCAGGCCCAGACAATGCCCAAGGAGGACTGACTCACGGGATTTCACGGAAAGCTTTAGCAAGAAACTGATTAACGATCAAATAAATGCCTTGGTACAAAGGAGAAAGCAGGAATTATGGCAGACGAGAAGATGGATCTGACTTTTGGTCAGGAGGGAGCGGCACAGTCTACAGGCGCGGCGGCACAGGCTGATCCTTTTGCGGATCTGACAGCGGCAGCACCCAGCCTCACATTCGGCGAAGAGGCTGCACAGGTCCAGGCAGCCCCTAAGAAGGAAGAAGCGGTGCCCGATCCGGAAGAGAATATCCTTACACCGGAAGAGCTTCGCATGGTGGAAGAGTTTTCCAAGAAGATCGATGTGACTGATTCGAAAGCTGTACTGACATATGGCGTCGGCACGCAGAAGAAGATGGCGGATTTCTCCGAAAAGACACTGGAGAGTGTCAAGACCAAGGATATCGGAGAAGTAGGTGATATGGTCACCGGACTCGTCACACAGCTCAAGAGTTTTGACATCGATGAAGAGGACAAAGGTCTTCTCGGATTCTTTAAAAAGAAGGGAAACCAGGTCACTGAACTCAAGTCCAAGTACGCGTCCGTAGAGAAGAACGTCGAATCGATCTCAAAAGAGCTGGAGAAGCACCAGATGATCCTGCTCAAGGATATCGAACTTCTTGACCGCATGTATGAGCTCAATCTCAATTATTATAAAGAGCTCACCATGTATATACTTGCCGGAAAGAAGAAACTGAAAGAAGTCAGAGAGAATGAGCTCCCCGCACTTCAGAAGAAAGCCGAGGAGTCAGGTCTTCCGGAAGACGCGCAGGCAGCAAGGGATCTTGCGGAGCAGTGCGATCGATTTGAGAAGAAACTCTATGATCTGCAGCTCACGAGAACTGTCGCAATGCAGACAGGTCCCCAGATCCGCATGATCCAGGCCTCCGATCAGGTAATGGCGGAGAAGATCCAGTCTACCATCGTCAATACGATTCCTCTTTGGAAGAACCAGATGGTCATCGCGATCGGCATCGAGCACGCTTCGAGAGCAGCCAAGGCTGAGAGAGAAGTTAATGAGATGACCAACGCCCTGCTCAGAAAGAACGCCGAGAAGCTCAAACAGGCGACTGTTGAGAGCGCGAAGGAAGCGGAGAGAGGCGTTGTGGATATCGAGACACTCAAGCACACCAACGAAATGCTTATCTCTACGATGGACGAAGTACTTCAGATCCAGTCCGAAGGCAAGCAGAAGAGAGCAGCGGCGCAGAAGGATCTCGCTCAGATCGAGGCACAGCTTCGCCAGAAACTCCTTCAGGCGTCAAAAGGCTGAGGGAAGGCTCCGGGGCAGGGACTCATACTGCCGCAGCAGGGAGTATTCTTTGTATAGTGAGAAGAGAGGCTGCTGCAGTTACTGATCATGTATCAGTAGCTGCAACAGTCTTTTTATTCCTTAAAACTGATGTGTCATCTGTTTCACAGGCCGAGTATAGTCCTTTTGTACGAATTATAGTACAAAAAGGATTTTGTATTTTTTGTAAATTAACGGTGGATTTATTGTAAAGAATAGTGTAGTATATTAATGCAGTATTAATAACGTAACAATTATAATTTTTCTGTAACATTTAGCAGGAGAGGAGAAAAGAATGAAACGTAGATGGGCATTATTGCTGGCGTTATCTCTTACGTTTGCTTCGATTCCTGTCGCCGGTGCAGGCGCAGCAGAGACAGCTGCTACTGCAACCACAGAAGTCGTGACAGAGGCAGCTCCGGAAGAGATTCCCAGTGAGGGCGTTTCGGTTGAGGAAGAAGCTGTTGTTCCTACGGAAGAAGGAAAGGATGAGACAGCTGCTGACGAGGGAACCACCACAGGCCAGGAAGCACAGGTAGTTACTGAAACGAAGGAAGAGAACGCAGCGGCAGAGTCTACAGCTGAAGACATTGAAAATGCGGCAGAAGGTATTACAGACACCGAGATCGCTGCAGTTGTAGAGCCTGAAGTAGTTGTGGATGTAAAGGACGCCAAGCAGAACGCTTCGACTGACGCATCCATTAATACAGGCTGGGTAGAAGAGGGTTCCAACAAGTATTATTATGGCAGCGAAGGAAAGCCTGTAACCAGTTGGAAGAAGATTGACGGCAGTTGGTATTATTTTGATGCTAACGGCGTAATGCAGAAAAACTGGCAGCAGATCGACGGCAAGTGGTATCACTTCGATGAAAACGGAGCGATGCATATCGGCTGGCAGGATTTGAACGGCCATCGCTATTATTTCGATCCCAGCGGAAAAATGGTGACCAAATGGCAGAAGATTGACGGAAACTGGTACTTCTTCGGCCCTGGCGGCGCCATGCTCAAAGACTGGCAGCAGATCGACGGCAAGTGGTATCACTTCGATGGAAACGGAGCGATGCAGATCGGCTGGCAGAAACTTGGCAACTGGAACTATTATTTTGATCCCAGCGGAAAAATGGCAACCGGCTGGCAGAAGATTGACGGCAAATGGCGTCATTTCAGTACCGGCGGCGGAATGCAGACCGGTTGGCAGAAGATTGATGGCAAGTGGTATTATCTGTCCCCGGAGGATGGAGGAATGATCACCGGCTGGAAGAAAATTGATGGCAAGTGGTATTACTTCGATCCTTCAGGATCTATGGCAAAAGGCTGGAGGCAGGTTAACGGAAACTGGTATTACTTAAAAACCAACGGAATTATGGCGACCGGTTGGAATGAAATAAATAATAATTGGTACTTTATGTTCTCAAGCGGCTCCATGGCAACCCTTTGGGTACCGTACAAAGGATACTGGTACTACCTGGATCCTGCCAAGGGAGGAGCAATGGCTACAACTCCCAGATATTGCAAGACAGCTGGCAACACGGCAAATGATTATTACTTCTTCTATACAAACGGAAAGATGGGTACCGGAAAAGGTTGGAAGAAGAATGGCGCTTACTGGTATTACACACATGCAGATGGTACTCTCTACAGAGATACAACGATCAAGGAAAACGGTAAGAGCTACTATCTCGATGAATACGGCAGATGGGGCGATCTCATGGATAATAAAGCCCAGGGCTATTCCAGCGGCACCAACTATCTGATCCTTGTGGATAAGTCCACATTTAAAGTCCGTGTTTATAAGGGAAGCAAGAACAACTGGAAACGAATCAAGGATTGGGACTGCACACATGGCGGATCAGATACGCCTAACGGTGTATTTACCATTGATGATCATGTCACAAAGCGTGACGCGACATGGGGCTGGGCAGACTTTGACTTCTCCAGTGCTGCATTTGCCTGCCACATTTCCGCAGGAAACTATTTCCATTCGATCCTGTTCAACAAAGGAACCAGAGGCAATCCGTACGAGCAGAGCTGGAAGATCCTTGATGATGAGCTGAGAACAACCTATTCTCATGGCTGCATCAGACTTGAACTTGAGAATGCTGAGTGGGTATGGGACAACATTCCTTTCGGAACAAAGGTTGTTGTTTACAATTCCTGATCGCAGAATCAATCATAAGAAGAATAACGGATGGTGCTGTCCTGCAGGACAGCACCATCTTTTTCTCTGCTGTATTGGCTTGAGGGCGCTTTTTAGTTATAATGAATAAAGCACTGAGATTAATAACAAGACAGGAGGACAGATCTTGAATATTATCGTGACAGGAGGAGCCGGTTTTATCGGATCCAATTTCGTTTTTTATATGCTGGAGAAACATCCTGAGGACAGGATCATATGTGTGGACAGCCTTACCTATGCCGGCAACCTGTCTACATTGGAATCTGTGATGGATCATCCGCAGTTTCGCTTTGTGAAACTTGATATCCGCGACAGAGAAGGTGTAGACCGCCTGTTTGCGGAGGAAAAGCCGGAGGTCGTGGTAAATTTTGCCGCGGAATCTCATGTAGACCGCTCTATTGAAAATCCCGGCATTTTCCTTGAGACAAATATAATGGGGACAGCCGTTCTTATGGATGCCTGCAGGAAATACGGGATCAGCAGGTTCCATCAGGTATCTACTGATGAAGTATACGGAGATCTTCCGCTGGACAGACCGGACCTCTTCTTTACGGAAGAGACGCCGATCCACACCAGCAGCCCGTACAGCACTTCGAAGGCTTCCGCCGATCTGCTTGTTCTGGCATACCACAGGACTTACGGCCTTCCTGTGACGATCAGCAGATGCTCCAATAACTATGGACCTTACCAGTTTCCTGAGAAACTGATTCCTCTGATGATCGCCAATGCACTGCATGACCAGCCGCTGCCCGTATACGGAGAGGGGCTCAACGTCAGAGACTGGCTGTATGTAGAGGATCATTGTAAGGCGATCGATCTTATCCTCCGGGGAGGACGGGTCGGAGAGGTTTACAATATCGGCGGCCACAACGAGATGAGGAATATCGATATTGTTAAATTGATCTGCGCGGAACTCGGAAAGCCGGAGAGCCTTATCACTTATGTAACTGACCGCAAGGGACATGACCAGCGCTACGCCATTGATCCCGCCAAGATCCACGCGGAATTGGGATGGCTGCCGGAGACAATGTTTAAGGACGGCATTAAGAAGACGATTCACTGGTATCTGGACAATCAGGAGTGGTGGGAGACGATCCGCTCAGGGGAGTACCGGAACTACTACGAGAAGATGTACGGAAATCGATGATAAAAAGACCTCAGAAATCGAAAGGTTTCTGAGGTCTATTATTATGCGCTGTTATATGAACCGGCAGAGCGGTTTACAGGCGGGAGACGATTACTCCCAGAATGATGATGGCGACGCCCAGAGCCTTGCGGCGGGATACCTTCTCGCCGAGGATCAGGACTCCCATGATGAAGACCCAGACAAAACTGGTCGCCGTGATACAAGGCATTACTGATACCGGTACATGGATCAGTGCTACCTGGTTGATCACAAGTGTTGAGAAGAGAAGGCCGTAAGATATGATGACGCGGGGATTCAGAAATTTGCTGAAAAAGCCGCTCTTACGGGCTTCCGTGATATTGGCCTGTTTTTTGAGGATGATCTGGCTCAGAGCTGTGACGAAAGCGGCGAAGATGGCAGCGCCGTAACAGAAGGCCGGGGTAAAAAGTTCGGAATTCATAGTTTCCTCCATTTGGGATTCTGCGGGAGCGGTCAGTTCGATTTCTCGTCACTGATGCTGATGACCATTCCGATCGTAATGACAAGGATGCCAAGGATCTGTTTCCAGGTAATTGCCTCATGAAAGATCACTCTGGCCCATACGAAGATCAGGATGTAGCTGAAACCTCTTCTGAGGTAAGCGGTGGTCAGCGGCAGCTTTTCCAGGATCAGCTGCCAGCAGACAGCGTAAAAGCCCAGAATCAGCACGGCAAGACAGAACCAGGCGATGTAGCCGGCGGACATGAAAGGGTACCTGCCGCCAAGCTTGAGACAGGGAGAGGTCAGGCTCTCCATAAATACGGCGACGATCGCCAGAAGAATAATATTACTTCTTTTACTCAGAAAATTATCTAACACGTATGAACCTCACTCCCAAATAAGGGGTTTAATGCCGTCAGCGGTTTCAGTCTCGACCTGAAGCAGTTCGCGGACGTGCGCGGCACGCTCTTTGAAAGTATCGCGGTCCGGCGCGCTGATGATCAGAGCCAGCCGGGATGTCTTGTCGGTGTGGCCGTCTTTGTTTTCGATGCCGGCTTTGAGCTTGCCGAGCTGATTTCGGTGAACATAAGGAAGGGCCTGCACTTCCTCTACGCCCTGTACACTCAGGACCTTGCCTGTCGGAATATAGAATGCAAGGTATCCGCAGACACACTGCTGGGGAAGAATTTCAGGAAGGCCTTTCTGTTTGCCGGTGGCGATATCGAGAAGGAAGCCTTCTGTGTCGAGACCGCAGGAGTAGTGGATCAGGTCGGAGGAGATGAACACTCCGCCGCCCCTTGCGGCTGTCTCGATCAGATAGATGTCGTCGCCGTCCATGATGAACTCGCTGTGAGTGAGCCCCTGTCTGAGGCCAAAGCCGGTGATGATCTTCGTGTTCAGGTCGAGAACGCGCTGACGGAGTTCGTCGTCTGCCGTTGTGGGGAAAATGCGGCTTTTGGCAGCAAAAGCGTCGGGAAGGTCAAAATAGAGAGTATCGCCGATACATGCGTTTTGAAATTCGTAGTCAACGGCAATGCCTTCTACCACGAATTCACGTCCGGTCGCATAGCGCTCGATTAAGACCTGGTGATTTGAGGACCAGCGGGCGGCCTCTGCATATTTTGACCGGAGTTCCTCTTCGCCGCGGCAGATCTGCACACCTCTGCTTCCCTGGGTATCCAGGGGCTTTATAATGATGTCTCCGCCGATCTCCCTGTAGAACTGCAGCCCCTCTTTCTCAGAGGAAACTGTGCGGTGAGGCAGCAGCTTAATGCCGAGCTGCGCCATGCGGTCCCTCATGAGGCTCTTGTCAGTGAAGAGGCGGCCGGTCTCGGAGCCGATTCCGGGAAGCCCCAGATTCTCCGCCACGTAAGCGACAGAACGGACCGCAATATCGGTCTGATCGGTTATTACGCCGCAGATCGAATGCTCGCGCGCGTAAGCAAGGATCGCTTCTTCGTCGCGGACATCGATGAGCAGGGAATCTGTGATATATGGTTTAAACGCGTCGGAGATCACCGGCGCGGCGAGCAGGACGTTGTAGGACTGAGATGCCCTCTGCACCAGCGGAAGCTGGAAATCGCCTGCTCCGATTATAAGTATGTTCTGCATTTATGTATCCTCTTTCTTTCCGTCAGTCTGCCCGTAGATGTCGCGGATCACGAACTGAGGGGAGTTATTCAGGGAGATGTAGATCCTTCCTATGTATTCGCCGATCAGCCCCAGCATGAACATGATCATTCCGCCGATGAACAGGATGATGGACATGAGGGAACTGTACCCGATCGCCACATTGGGATTGACGAGCTTGTGGATGACCGTGTATACGACCATCAGCATGCCGATGAAGGCAAAGGTGATACCGCAGGTTGTCGCAAAGCGGAGGGGTTTGACGGAAAAGGCCGTGAAACTGTTCATCCACAGGGCAAAAGACTTCCTGAAGCTGTAGTGGCCGACCCCGATCGTGCGCTCCCGCTCCTCCATCTCTACATTCACCACGTTCTTCGTGGAGCGGAGCATGAGGCCCGAGAGATAGGGATAGGGGTTCTTGTACTTGATGACCTCATCCTTGACAAAGCGCTTCATAACGGAGAAATTTGAGAATTTCAGGTCTTTGTCCTTGCCCAGGAGCCATGTGGCCACTGCGTCGTTGACTTTGGAGCCGAAATTCTTGAAGGCGGACTGGGTCTTGTGAGGGTATTTGGCAATAGCGACGTCGGCGTTTCCGTTCAGGAGGGGATCCATGAGATCCCAGAGCCTGTCGGTGGGACACTGCTGGTCATCATCGATGAAGACGACGTAATCGCCGTCGGCAAAGTGACAGCCGCAGATCAGCGCGTTGTGCCGCCCGCCGTTTTTGGCCAGGTCAATGGCGATGACCTGCGGATCATTCTCCGCCTCTCTTTTGATGACTTCGAGCAGATTGTCCGGGGAGCAGTCGTTGACGGCAATGATTTGATAAGTAAAATCAGGCCGTTCCGAGACGACCTGACGAATTTCATCTATGACGAGTCCTACGGACCCTTCGCTGTGATAGCACGGAATGACGAAACTGATGAGTTTCTTACCGCTTTTATGAATCATGTCAATATTCACGTGTGACTCCTGTTCTTATGCAAAATAGGAAAGAACGGTATCGATTACCCTGTCGCGGTCTTCGGCGGTCATGCCGTAGTACAGCGGAAGTCTGGTCAGGCGGTCGCTCTCAGCGGTAGTGTAGACGTCTTCTCCGCAGAAGCGTCCGAAACGCCTGCCGGCCGGGGAGGAGTGCAGCGGCACATAATGGAATACGCTGCTGATATCGCGGTCCCGGAGATAGTTAATAAAGTCTGTCCTCTGGCGCAGATCTTTGAGTTTTACATAATACATGTGAGCATTGTGCACGCACTCTTCAGGGATCGTGGGAAGAATCAGCTTGCCCTCTGCGGCCAGGGGGGAGAATGCCTCGTTGTAAGCATTCCATGTCGCGAGCCGGTTTTCATTAATGCGGTCCGCTTCCTGAAGCTGCGCCCAGAGATAGGCGGCGTTCATGTCGCTGGGCAGGTAACTGCTGCCGTATTCAACCCAGGTGTACTTGTCCACTTGTCCTCTGAAGAAGCGGGCTCTGTCAGTTCCCTTTTCTCTGAGGATCTCGGCGGGTTCAAGGTCTTCTCTGTGATTAAGGACCAGCGCGCCGCCTTCGCCCATAGAGTAGTTCTTGGTCTCATGGAAAGAATAGCAGCCGAAATCACCGATCGTGCCGAGAGCTTTCCCTTTGTAGGTGGACATGACGCCCTGTGCCGCGTCTTCGATGACTTTGAGCCCGTGTTTGCGGGCGATCTCCATGATCGTATCCATTTCACAGGATACGCCTGCATAGTGAACAGCCATGATAGCCTTGGTCTTATCTGTGATGGCTTGCTCTATCTTAGTCTCATCAATATTCATTGTGTCGGGACGAATATCGATGAATACCGGCGTAGCGCCTGTAAGTACGATAGATGTGGCAGTGCTCGAAAAGGTAAAACTCGGAAGGATCACTTCGTCGCCTTTTTCCAGGCCGCACAGCAGTGTCGCCATTTCCAGAGCTGTGGTGCCGCTGGTGGTCAAAAGAGCGCCGACCGCGCCGAAGCGCTTTTCAATCCAGGCGTTGCATTTCTTTGTAAACTGGCCGTCTCCGCAGATCTTGTGCGCGTCGACGGCTTCTTGTACATATTGAAGTTCCGTGCCGATGAAGGGCGGAATATTAAAGGGTATTTTTGCCATATGTTATAATGCCTCTTTCTTATTACATTATCGTCATTATACTATTATAAAACGGATTTTCCTATATGTTTCTTAACGATTGAAATTCGTCTGCCATATGGCGCACTTGCTAATGAGGAAGGATCGGGGACTGTTTTGCCGGCTTGCTTTCATCGGGAGCATACGGTAGAATTACGATTGTGACCGGAGATGGATCCGGCCGGAGGCAAGGGATGGTAATTGAATGTATTGGTCTTCCCGGGAGCGGAAAGACAGAGCTCACAGAGCTGATCGAGAAGGAACTGAAACGCAGAGAAGTCGACTATGTCAACGTCTCTGCCAAACTGAGGCACAGCATCGGCTGGAAGTTATTGAGAGTAATAGCGGGCGCGCTGATCTTCCTGAGCGCTGACGCGCGATGGCTGCGCGACAGGCTGCGGGGGATCCTGCAGAAGGAGGAGCCGGCCGGCAGCTTTGGAGTTTATGAAAATGAAAAGCGCGTGTTCAGGAATCTGGCGGCCTATTCATTCTGGTATCGGAGAATGATCAGATCCCACAGGATCTTTCTGTTCGACGAGGGAATGCTGCATACGCTGATGATGTTCTGTGCGGATCACAGGATCGCGGATGACGCTTTCAGGAAGATGGCCGCAGCATCGGAGAAGGGAGTACGCAGCGCAAGGCTTGTGATCTCTTGTGAGTCTGCATCTGAGGAGCAGGACGAATTCGCGAATGAGTATGAGAGGCTGCGGAAAGCCTACGGAAGAGATTCCCGTGTGCTGGAAATCTGCAAGGAGGACGAGAACCGGAAAAAGCTTTCCCGGGTATTTGGCAGGATCCGGCATATCCTCACCGACGCGGAGGAAAGAGGCGCAAGGTAAGGACCTCTGAGCGGAGCAGTCCATAATAAAAGGCAATATAAAAGCAGGATTTCATCAGTCGAAATCCTGCTCTTATTTATGTTCTGACAGCGCCGGTCACTTCAGCACCGCCTTGAAATAAGCGTCGACGCCGTATAAGAGGCCGTTCGCCATTTTTTCTTTATATGCGTCTGTCTGCATCAGCCGGTCTTCTCTTTCATTGGTCATATAGCCGAGCTCCACCAGAGTAGTGGGGACTTTGCTCCAATTGTTCGCGACCATATCGTCCCTTTCCCATACGCCCTCGTTGTAGCAGCCAACCGTTGCGACATAATTATTCAGGATCATATCGGACAGAAGCCGGGACTTCTTGTACATTGAGGGGATAAATTCGTTATCTTTGGTGATACAGATCGTCATTGCGCC
>Ga0326513_10004317_pt1 | contig 10216 bp, 11 predicted proteins | sample 2_2465_0518_D_FD_203654 | JGI IMG/M metagenome (GOLD analysis project Ga0326513, IMG submission 203654) | Bovine rumen microbial communities from UC Davis, California, United States - 2_2465_0518 | ecosystem: Host-associated > Mammals > Digestive system > Stomach > Rumen | place: USA...
CTTTGGATATTGGTTGAGATGTACCGTTACCATATACCATGATGTTTTCTCCAAAAGATTGATACCAAAATTCCAGCATTAAAAGCATGGTAATATTAGAGCCGGTATTGATATATGCTTCGAGTGTTTTTATTTCTTCTTTGGACATTGCTTTAATGAAGTCTATTGTTTTATCAGAAAGTCCAGTTTCTTTATTTATGTCCGTATTTTCGTGAGTTTTATTTGGTATGAATCCGTAAAGATAATCGGCAGAGCATCCAAAGTATTGACAATATGCCATTGCGTATTCTGTTTGTAATTTGGCTGGCGTATCTGAATTAAGATGGTTCTGAATTATTCGGACGATGCTTCCTATTGCAGCATCATCTATACCATTAAAGTCCCATTCTTTACGATGTTTTATTTTTATGAATTTATTGTGATGTAATTCAGTCGCTAATTTATGTGCAGTATCAATATTTTTTTCTTGCATTAACTTCCAAAGTCGATTTTTAAACAGTTTTTCATCTCTGTGATCGTCATTTCTGAATGCCATTATAATACCCCCTAAAATATATAAACTTATATTTTATTATAGAAAAATAAATTAAAATAGATAGTAAAAACTATATATTTATATTTTTTACCATTGTATCATATAAACATGAAGAAAACAACTTGTTTTTCAGCACGAAAGAAGGTGATATGGAATGAAAAATAAGGATCTAAGATTATTGGCTATGCAGAATGACGTTAAACTATATCAGATAGCCGAGCAGTTAAACATGACCGATAGTAATTTCTCCCGAAAATTAAGACACGAGTTGCCGGATGATGAGAAATCAAAAATCCGAGAGGTTATTGATAAGTTGGCAGAACAGGCGGTGTAATATGCAGATTGAGATTGAACACAAGATTGAACATTGGAAAGAAGTGCAGGGCATGAGCCAGAGTAATAGCGAGATATGGCACATAGCCCAAAGAATGATTGACTTCCTTGAATGTCGGCTTGCGGATATGAGCCGGGAGGTGAGTAGTACATGACTTTTGAGCAGATTGCTTCTTATTTTACGGTCAAAAGCCGGGGTAATGACCGGGTGCAAGCGGTATGTCCGTGCCATGATGATAAACAGGCGAGTTTGAGTATTTCAGAAGGCAATAAAGGTATTGTTTTGAAATGCCATGCTGGATGTTCCAACGAAGACATTTTGAAGGCTGTCGGATTGAAGTTTTCTGATTTATTTTATGATGACAATCTGCCACGACAGGACAAGCCTAAATGGATTGAGTATGTAGAAAACCGGGAAAATCAGAAAGTAATAGGTGTATATGATTATCGCAGCATAGAAACCAATGCCTACTGTTACACGAGGGTGCGATTATCAAATAAGAAGTTTATTTATGGCAGGATGCAGAACGACAGGTTTATTTATGGCTTATCGAGAAATACCCCCAAAAAGTCATTTAAGGCGGTATTTGGCAATATTAAGAGGATTAAACAGGCTATCACAGAGAACGAGGATATTTTCTATTGTGAGGGCGAAAAGGATTGTCTGACGCTATCCAAGTACGGTTATGTTTCTTTTACGGCTGGCGGTGTATCGGATTGGTGCAATAATCTAACAGAACTTGTAAAAAATGCAGATTTGATTATTTTGGCAGATAATGACATAGCCGGGAAGAAAGCAGCAGACCAGATCAAGGGGGATGTGCAGGACGTTGTGAAGTCGGTCAGGATTATTGTTCCTGTGCCGGACACTCCAAAGGCTGATATATCAGATTATTTTCTGAATCACAGCAAGGCAGATTTTGAGAAGCTGATCTCACAAGAGACCGTTAAAGAAGTAAACAAGGGCAGCAGTACAAAGAATGAAGTCCAGAAGATTGTTTCAAGGCTGATAGAGCTGGATGCCGTAAACAGGTATTCACAGACAGACCGGGGGAGCGGTGATCTATTTGCTGACATTTTCAAAGACAAACACAGATATAATCCGAGTTGGAAAGATTTTGGATATTATGGTGGCAAGGTGTGGAAACGAGACACCGAGGGAATGAAAGCAAGGCAGGACGCTAAAAAACTTGTGGATGCACTTATCAAATATATGTCAATGGTAAGCATGAACGAAGAACAGCAGACTTCCTATATTAAGTATGTAGGCGGTTTGTCTCAATTAAAGAATCGTAATGCTATGTTAACTGACAGCCGGGACAGATATTGTTTTTATGCTGACGAACTGGACAGGGACAGCTATTTGCTGAATGTCCAAAATTGCGTACTCGATCTAAGTGGCAATGAGGTTAAGACAACGGAACATAACCCAGATATGATGCTATCGAAGATTGCAAATGTAAAATACAATCCGGCTGCAGACTGTCCACTCTGGAAAAAAACATTGAATGAAATCATGCAGAACGATCAGGAGAAAATAAAGTATTTGCAGAAGATTCTGGGAATGTCATTGACAGGATGCACACAGGAAGAACAGCTATTCATATTCTATGGTGCGAGTACCCGAAACGGCAAGTCTACTATTTTGGAAACTTTTGGTTATCTTCTGGGAGACTATTCTTGTACCATGCAGCCGGAGACGCTGGCAGTCAAGGCAAATAAAGACAGCAGACAGGCAAGCGGTGATCTGGCACGGCTGGCAGGGGTTAGGTTCGTCAATATGGCAGAACCTAGCAAGAATCTAGTCCTTGACGTTGCATTACTGAAACAGATGACAGGAAACGACAGCATCACAGCCCGACACTTGCATGAGCGAGAGTTTGAGTTTTCGGTTCAATTCAAGCTGATAATCAATACGAATTTTCTTCCAAAAGTGCTGGATGATACTGTTTTTGAGAGTAATCGAATGAATGTGATCCCATTCCTACGACACTTTGAACCAGACGAACAGGACAGGACATTAAAACAGAGATTGAAGCAAGAGCAGGAATTGAGCGGTATTCTGAATTGGGCTATTGAGGGCTGGCAGATGTACAAGGGAGAGGGGCTGACAAGCCCGGATTCTGTCAAGGCTGCTACATCTGACTACCAAGAGCAGAGCGACAAGATAGGTAGCTTCATCAATGAAATGTTGGAGAAAACAGGCAGAAATAGCAAGGCAAAAGAAATCTATGATAAATATGCTGAATGGTGTGATGACAACGGTTACGGAACGGAAAACAAGAGCAATTTCTTTTCAGAATTGAAGCGTAAGGGAGTATTTGCATCATCCGGGACGGTGGCAGGAAAGACAGTCAGAAATGTTGTAAAAGGGTATGAGCTGGCATTTTTAGAAACTGATGGAGATACCCCATTTGAGTGAAATGTGTAAAATGTGCATTTTGTATGTTAAATTTCTATAGGGTGATTTTTATTTGCTCACATACGTTTTACACATTTTGCACAAATCCAGTATTTATGGGGGTTTGAGGGATACGGAGATTTTTCTTTTAACGGTTGAGGTGATGAAATGCAGGATTATTTTTCAATGTATAAAGATATTTGGAACTGGCACAAGCAGCATATAGACCACATAGCCAATACAGACGAATTTTGGCGACCTTATATAAACGAAATGAGGGCAATCGGCAAAAAGTACGGTAACACTCAATTCATACATGATCTGCTATTTGCAGAATTAAATGAAATTGAAAGGCTGGCAAAGCAGGAAGAAGGTGATTCAAATGCAGAGTGAATTTTATCAGCAATACATGAAGTCGGACAAATGGCGGTCTAAATGTCAAGAGAGAACTAAAATAGCCGGGAATAAATGCGAAATGTGCGGACGGCTGGCAAAGGACTCAAAGCGGCTGCAAATCCATCATATCACATACAAACGGCTGGGACGTGAAAATGTTTATACTGATTTGATTTGCTTGTGTGGTCATTGTCATGTGCTTATACACAGATACTATGACAGGATACGAGAGCCTTGCGAGAAGCAACCAGCGAGGATTGAAAAAAGTCCGGTGTAAGCTAAGCTACACAAGCAAGTAAACAATTCATAAAAGTTTAATCAGAGGGCGGTGATTATATTATGGGAAAAGGAGCGTTTGCGGTATCACAATGGGAAGAAATCCGCAAAGCTGGGGGCAGAGCAATCAATACTGGCAAATTGCAGGAATTATTTGAAAAGGATGGTGATCGAGTGCTGACACGAAAAGAACTGATTCAGATTGTAACGGAGTATTTTGAGAGCTGCATTGAAGAAGTCGAAAACGAGAACGGAGAAATTGTTAGTGTTTGGGCTAGAACACCGACTAAATCGGGGCTTGCACTTGCATTAAATATTGACAGTCAGACATTGATTGACTACATACACGGCACTAATTGTATAGGCAAGCCGTACAGTCCCAACAAGCCGGACTATAAAAGACGTGTTGACGTGGCTGATTTTGATATTTTACGGAAGGCGTACTCCGTTATTGAGGATTTTTTTGAACAGAGGTTAGGATTGAATATAAATCCGGCTGGTACGATTTTTTGGCTGACAAATTCTACAGAAAGCAGATGGACAAACGAACATAGACTGACGGTAGACCACGAGCAAAAGAAGCTGGAAGCCCGGACACCAGAACAGATTGCAGAGCAGTATGCCGAGCCTTTAGAGGGCTTGCCACAGATGCCGGATTTCCCGGACACAGAAGAAAGTGAGGAATAATTATGAAAAAAATTAGAGATTTGACATTCGTTTTGAAAGCCATTCGAGTGAACTTTCAGAGCGACACCAGCAAGGCATTTAATGTGAAGAAACAGGCACTAAAAGACCTCAAAGCGAACTACGTTCAAGGCGGTTCAGAGTATACCAAGAGACAGAGGGAGATTGACAAGACTTACACCACAGCCCTTGTCAATGCCAAAAAGAAAGCCACAGAGCAGGGACAGGGCGAGATTAACGACTTAAAGGAGTATGAATTGACGAAAATTGGCAGGATGCCATCTGACGGTAACACGATGCAGACACTTAAAGCACTATCAAATGTACCACTGTCACAGGCAGAATTGCAAGTATTGGCAGGACAGACCAAAAGCAACTACTGGACCGAAAAACTACTACATAAGCTGGCAGAGGATAACGGTGTTGAGCCGGGAAGTATCGGCTTGTCAAATAGCGTTGATGACCGTTTGAGCGTGCTAGATCAGTTATCAGATCAGCTAAATGATATGGTGGAGAACTTCAATCCATCCGGGCATGATCTGACACCAGAGCAGAGGAAAGCCCGATTCCTGTGGTTAAATGATGATATTTTAGGAAATGCCATTGATATGTTTAACGGTGATTCATCCGGCACACAGGGCTTGTCTAAAGCTGACATAGCACTAATCAGAATGGAGAGGGCAAACGGTATATCAAAGGCACACTTCATTGAACAGGCTTTACGGAGTGCAAGGGGAGATTCCGAACGAAACAACATTCTTTACAGATTGGCAACGAATGAAAGCATATCTGACGAAGTAGCAGAAGCCGCTGGAATTGGCGATATTATCAACGAATGGCGAACAGGCATGGCTGACAAATACGAGGATGCCCAAAAGCTGATGAACGATATTGACCAGCTGACGGATTCCGAGGCGGTCACGGCAAGCCTACGAGCCTATGCACTGCGGAATGAGCAGACCGGGGCAGGTGGCAATGAATTTCTGCCGAAAATGCTAGCAGACAAGATCGAAAAGAGCGACAACGTGAGGAGTGCAGTGCAGGAACTGACAAGAAATGAAATGAAGTCCATCATGTCCGGGGGCGATTCCGAGGGGGATATTTTCAAGCCTAAATTTATGTGATTTTCACGATTTTCCGTCATATTGCACAAAGGATTTTAGGGCATGGCAGGGGAAGGGAAAGTCGGAAACCCCGATAAATAAAGGGATTGCGTCTTTTTCTGCCAGCTCTCTTTGATAAACACTAATTTAGTCCAGAGAGTAAACCCCGATATTTAGGGGGTACTTGGTGGAGATTCCGGGGAGATCATGGAACTGGATGCAGGAGATTCATTCTTTGATTAACGGATTCTGTACCCGATTACTGGAAGATGGCTATATGGGGGGTATCCTTCTACTGGATGCCCCTGTATCCAAGCCATAATCAAATAATACAAATAATATGGGCTATTTTTGATAACGATTCTTTGACATGGACACCGGGCATGATTCCATCTTTGATTAAGAGACTACCCTTTCAATAGGTATCTATCAGAGTACCAGAGATGGCTACCCGGCTAAAGGTATCACATATGATACACAGAACCATACAAAGTCGTTAAGAGAGGCATAACCACACATTCCCTTGCTATCCTCTGTATATCCTCTGTATGGGCTTGTATGTGGCATATAGAGCCATGCACTCATAGGTACAGACCATTCACCATTGAGGGCGAACCACAGGACACAGCAGACCATAGGGGCGAGTGATAAAGTATTCTTCATTGGTGACGAATACCCGGAGCATAGACAAGGCTTCTCATTCTTCCTACATGAAGATTGATTCGACACTCATGCCGAGGGATTCCACACATCTGGGGAAAGATTCCATCTGAAATAGACGCTGACGTTGGACGTTTGGGCGATTCTATGTGACCGTATGGGGGGGTTATGTCAATCGAACACACATTCGATACTAAGCACTCCAATTTGATTTTTTAATAAAAAGCCCAAAATTTTTTTAATATAAAAAGGGGGGATTCCATAAAATGACTAATGAAGAAATGGTGGCAGAATACCAGACCACTCACGACATGAACATAATATATAAACTGTATGAGAAGAATTTCCCATTGATACATAAGATTCTACAGCCCTATATCACGAATCAGAACAGAGATGACTTACTGCAGGAGGGCTTTTTAGCACTCGTAGAATCTGCCGAAAAGTACGACAAAACCCACGGCACTCTATTCATGTCTTATGCTTCCTACTGGCTAAAGCGGTATGCTATCCGATTCTTGAAAGATTCCAATACAATCCATATCGGAAGTGAAACAATGCGTCTAATGTCCGCTTATCGGACTTTTGAGCAGGATTTCATTCAAGAGCATGGGCGAAGCCCTACGACACCAGAGACAGCCGAGCATTTAGGCATATCAACCAAACAGGCTAAAGAGATTAAGGCTTTTTCTTTTAACGGTACTAGTCTTGATTCTGACATTAAGGGAGAAGCTGACAATCCTATATCCCTACTGGATGCCATCCCGGATGACAGCATACATCTTGAAGATGATGTGATTGATTCCGTCTACCGAGAAGAACAAAAGGCAATCTGGACTATCTGCAAAGACCATCTATCAAGCCGGGAGAACGAGATCATCACAGGACGCTACCGACAAGGGCATACGCTGGACGAACTGGCAGAACGTGAGGGAGTGAGCCGGACGAGAATACAGCAGATAGAACATGAAGCCATAAGGCGGTTGAGGATGGGCAAAGCACGAAAGAAACTGGAAGAAAGACTTGAAATAATCGAACACCAGACAGCAAACCACGGACTTAAAGCCTACAAAGAGAATAACCATACTTCCTACATTGAGCAACGTATTCTACTCACAGAATCGGCATACAATCGGTTAAAACTGGAATACCTAAAGAGCAAAAGACCATAATAAAAGAAAGCAGGGATGTACTTGTCGGTACACCCCATAAGGTAATAATCAATCTGGAATGAAATCCGGCTTGACTAAAGGAGAGGTCAAGCCATCAATCAGCAATCCATATATATTTAACACATTCTCATTATATCAAACATTCGTTCTAATTTCAAGAGAAATCTCAAATAAATGCCGATAAAATAAGACTTTTTCATCAATTTACAAAAAGGGCTTGCAATATTTTATTTTTTCTACTATACTACATATAAACTTGTAGACATTTTTACATAATTACATTTTTACTTGTAGATATGTTTTCTTGTAAATATGTAGAAAGTGAGGTATAAGCATGAAAATAATAACATTCGCTTGTCAGAAGGGCGGTGTATCAAAGACCACCACAGCCTATACAATGGCAGCAGGATTGAAACAAAAGGGCTACCGTGTATTACTTATTGATACCGATTCACAGTCTAACCTATCATTCACAGCCGGAATTGATGCAGCAAACATTGAGAATAGCCTGTATGATGTATTCAAGGGAGAGATTGAAGCGGATTCTTCTATCAATCCGACCGCCGCCGGAATTGACATTATCACCGGGGGGCTTGATATGGTGAGGGCTGACATGGAATTTACTCAAACTGGACGTGAATATATGCTAAAAGAAGCCATAGAGAGCATTTCCAATGAATATGATTACATTCTAATCGACACAGCCCCACACATGGGCATTTTAACGATCAATGCCCTAACTGCTGCTGATAGCGTTATTATCCCGATCACAGCCGATATATACGCACTTATGGGGCTAACTCAATTAAAGGGCATTATTGAGAGCGTGCAGAAGTACAGTAACCACGATCTCACAATATCCGGGCTACTCATTACCAGATACAGAGGCACAAACGCAAACAAGGCAATGCTGGCACAAGCTGAAAAGATAGCAGAATCGTTTGATACCATTCTTTATGATTCCAAGATCAGAGAAGCCACAGCCCTACAAGAGAGCCAAATCATGCAGAGCAATATATTTACAGATGCACAAAAGGCAGGAGTTACACAGGACTATCAATCATTCATTGATGAATTTTTAGAAAGAGAGGTACTTAAAAATGGCAGATAAAAACAAACTGGATAAAGCTGCAGGTACAAGCGTTAAAGATTTTTTCACAGATCAAGATACAAAGTTGGATGATGAACGTCTGGACGAGGCTATTATAATAGTTTTACGGTCAGGCAGACAGCAGGACGGGGCAGACTTCCTAAACATGAACAAAGGAACGTTCTCAAAAAAATTAAAAAAAATCAGAGAAGAACAGCCGGAGAGATACGCAAAATTACAGGCAGAAGCGGAGAAGCAGAAAGAGACAGACGAGAAGCCACAGGAAAAACAGACCACCACAGTACCCCCACAGAGCGAAAATGAAGCCGATACGGACGATACAAAAGAAACTCCAAAGGAAGAAACCGTGGCAGACGAAAAGCCACCAGAAAAGCCAAAAACAGGCAAAAAACAGGTATTCTCATTTAGGGCAAGTGTTGACGATATAGCCATCTGGAAAGCATACGCAAAGGCGACAGATCAGACAATGGAAGTTATTGGAACGGCTGCCATGAACGAATATATAAAGAGGCATGAGCTGACAGGGGATGAAAAGACATTGTTTGAACTTATGAAAAGTAGAAGTGTGGGCAAGTAGACATTATTACATGATTTCATGTATATTTGTTTTCTTGTAGAAATGTAGATAAAGGGGGCTAATACTATGGCTGATATAGTGACGGTGCAGACCGTAATCAATGAGAATGACAATGTAATGATTGAGATTGCAAAGAAAGAGAGCCGGGATGAATGCAATCCATGGAGTGAGAGCCTATATGTGGGTATGCTGCAGGACGTTCCGGAGCATTTAAGAGGGCTGGAAGTGCTATCGACCAGCTGGCAGATGGAAGGGCAGAAATACCAGATAAACGTTATAGAATGATACCGATATGGACTATGAGGGTGTGAAGAAATTTGCACCCTCTTTTATTATGTCAGTAAACGCAATGCGTTTTACGTATCTGGCAAAAAGTGTTTACATCCACCACAGGACGCACAGAGAGCCACACAGAGCCTTTTAATTGATTCAAGTGGAGAAATGGACACCTTTTTCTTTTAAAGGCTTATTTTGTCCATTTAGGGGCTATATGGCGAATCTGAAAAGAATTTATACCGACAACGAATCAGAGTATCTCTTATCAATTTCAGTTTTTCTGCTGACAACATAGAATTTCTTTCATCAAGCCAAAATTTCTGCTGACGCTATCAGTTTTTCTTCTATTGTCAGTTGTACGAATTTCGTACATTAGGCAGATGTCCGTTATTCGGACTTCTAACAGATTATCCAATATACTGAAAAGTACTATAAATACTACATATATTACACAAATGTATGTTCACCCTATACCGTGTGGCACTATACCCTATACCGTGTGGCACTATACCCTATACCGTGTGGCACTATACCCTATACCGTGTGGCACCACCTAACTAAATAAAGTGAACTAAACAAAGTGAACTATATCCATCTATCTATCAGAGAAAAGACAGATAGATAGACAAAACCATAAAATAAAGGTTGATTTATTTCTTTATGTCTGATACAATATCTTTTATATAACTTTA
>Ga0326513_10004318_pt1 | contig 10216 bp, 22 predicted proteins | sample 2_2465_0518_D_FD_203654 | JGI IMG/M metagenome (GOLD analysis project Ga0326513, IMG submission 203654) | Bovine rumen microbial communities from UC Davis, California, United States - 2_2465_0518 | ecosystem: Host-associated > Mammals > Digestive system > Stomach > Rumen | place: USA...
CTCTGCCTTGACCGCTTTGATCGCGTCCACAAGTGCAGGCGCATTTTCGTCAAGATAGTCAGCTTTGATTCTGACAACTTCCCATTCTGCGCCAAGCGTCTTGCGAAGTTCTATATCACGTTCATTATCGTAATATAGCTTTCCCCGGTGCCGCTCCCCATCAATTTCAAGAATCACTTTCATTGACGGAATATAGAAGTCAACTGTGTATCTGCCGATTTTCTGTTGAAGCGTAATCTTGATTCTGTTTTGAATCAGGATAACCGCCGCAATGATTTCTGGTGTGCTGTCAACCTTTTCGGGCTTTTCGGCAATGAAATCTTGAACAGCATTGATTGCTTCTTCGTAATCGTAGATGTCCAACCGCTGATGTTCAAGGGAACGAATTGCCCGTTCCATCATCAGTTCTTTCTTCAGCCTTGCGTATTGCCGTTTCTTTTCGTACATATCTTTCTTGTACTGATCGAAACAGTCTTTGCAATAGCCACGCTGTTGCTTCTCATCACGGAACGTTCCGTTCCATACCATGAAAACCACAGGTGGAAATTCTGTTGCTTCTTTTCCGCAACACCAACAAGTTTTAGGCATAGCCCCTCCTTCACGCCCGTAGGACGATTTGCGTTTAGCGGCTTCGCCGCTACTAGCATACTATCATAAAATACTATGAAATTCCATGAACACTTTCAGACGAACAAACTTGTTTGCGCTGTGTGCTTTGCAAATCGTTCTTCTTGTTTGTCGAAATAGAACTTGTCTATCTCATAGCCAACGAAGTCAAAGCCAAGATCATACGCCGCGATTCTGCTTGAACCAGACCCCAAATGAGTATCAAGTATTTTGTCACCCGGCTTTGCGTACTTGCTCAGAATCCATTTGTAAAGCGCAACAGGCTTTTGTGTTGGGTGAAAGCGCGATTCCCGGCCGGAACCGCCGCTTGAATAGCATTCAAACATTGCGGCATTCTGAAAGAATGAAGTCCATGCGTATTCAACAGGAGCCATTGAAAAACCTTCAAGCGGTATGTTTAATTTACGCCAGACAATGAAGCATCGTGTCGGCGGCATATTGAAATAGTTTGCGCCAAAGATTATTTGATTCTTTGATACTCGCGCAAGCTGTTCAAAGTATTCGTCAGGCGGCTTAACATCCCAATCACGAATGTCAGCCGCCATTGTCGTTCCCGCTGATACTTCGTTGACCACGTTCCACCTGTCCTTGATATACCTCTCAAACGCCCCGCCGAATCTGCCGACAACAGCACCTTTGTATTCTCCCGTTTCAGCCTGAAGCCCTCGGCCTCCTCTCTCTCTCTCTACATTAACAGTTTGTGAATCGGGCTGATATTTGTCGAACCATACGCGACAACCGCCGCCGTTCGCAAGGCCGTTTCCATACGGAGGATCTACCACGGCAAGGTCAAAGGCGTTGTCTTCCATCTGCCGCATAGCTTCAAGGCAATCCATGTTAAAAGCTAACTGTTCAGGCAACGTTCAACCTCCTTCAGCGCGTGACCGTGAATGTTCATTATCTGCCGCCAGGAATAGTTCATATCAACCGCAACCTGTTCAAATGTTTTCATTTCAACGTAGTATTCCATCAGAATCAGCCTGTGCCGCCTGTCCTCCAACTGCATGATCGTACCAAGGATTTCGGCCTTCATTGCAATCTGTTCGTCAATCTTCGCGTCAACCAAAGATTCAAGTTCCACAAGCCGGTCAAACTTGTGCGGATTCTTTGTTGCCTGCGCCCCGTCTGACGAATAGTTCTGCGTTGTGTTCTCCAAGCTTTCCCTTGTTGATTGGACGAGGCGAAGCAGTGCGGCAATCTCTTTGTCAATGCGTCGAACCCGGTTCAGGTATTGTTTAGCTGTCGTTGGATTCCACCTCCACACAAGTCAGCCTGTTTAGTTTTCGCGCGTCTGTGAAATCGGCTTCAAGGTTGTGCTTCTCGCAGATTGCAAGCCCCTGTTCAAACGGCATCATTGGTTTACAGGCTATCTTGAAGTATTTGCATTTATCGCACTTCATGTCTTCCCCCCTAAAACGTTGTGTCAATCAGATCCGCAACAGGTTCAAGCGGAATACAAATCAGGGTCTTGCCGTCCTCAAGCGAAAGCGTCTTGCCCCTTTCGTCATGCGTCACACGGATAACCACGTTTGCAGGATGCAGCTTTGTCGGTTCGGCAATGTCAGCCGTCATGCCGGTCAGGATATGATAGCGCGTGTTCGGATTCATTGGGCTTTGTCTTGCTGTCATCATTCCCGCCTCCGTTTGATCTGTGTGCAGGGCCGGTCATCCATTTCAGGCTTTTCCAACAGCATATTCAGTGCCCATAAAGCGTTCCAACAGGCCGCTGTCAGGTGCGGTTCATCGTCCCAACCAAGCCAGAATTTCACAAAGTGACGGATTGCGGAATCAATCAGGGAATGAATCGGTATGCCCTTGTCAACGTTGTGTTCGCCGTATTTCTTCGCGCCGTTCTCGGAATGTTTTGCGACTTCCCAAATCGCAGGCCACGGCAGAAGGTCAAAGCGTCCTTTCCCTTCGTGCAGATCCCGGACGCCGATTTCGTTTCCGTCCTCGTCGTAGAACTGTGTGCGCTCCCCTGAATCATTTATCAATTTCGCGTTCAACCTCCATCCATTCGATTTGCCTTCTCAGGCCGATTATCTCGGCCTGATCAAGCTGCCTTGTGTGTTCCAGTTCACGGAGCCGCTTCTTCAATCTTGCGTTCTCAGAAATCAGAACAGCGTTTTCCGCAACCAGATCGTCAAAAGTTTTTTCTTCCATCAGTCCACCGCCGCCGCAGAATTGAGAAGGGCGAAGACGGCCTTGCGAAGCTGCGCCGCTTCGTCAGCGTTTCGGTTCAGCGCGTCAATCAGCGCGTGAAGCGTGTTGTTTGCGCTTGTGCCGAATTTGATGACCATATCTCCGTCAATCTTCTTTCCGAATTCGTCAAGCCGGGTCTGGCCGTCCAAAGGCTGAAGTACAGGCTTCGATTCAGGCTTCGGCGCATAGAACGATTCAGGAACTTCAACGCCGCACTTCTTCGCCGCCCATTCTGCGGTTTCAAGACGCATCTGACCGCCTTCAAGCATGAACTGGATCTTCTCCCAGTTCCCGCCTGCAACGTTCTTGTACGTTGCCACAGTCGCGTCAACGAACGCGCGGGAAAGTCCGTACTTCTCACCGATCTCCTTCGTGCCAAGTTTGAAAAACAGCTTGTCTGCAACGATAGCGTCAAGGGTTTCATTCGGAATGTTTTTCTTCAAAGCTTTACCTCCTTGTTGTTCGCTTTGATTCTGAAATCATATCTTTCGTCATGCGGCACATAATACTTGCCGCAGGTGTTTTGAAGGGCCTTTTCCATCTGATACCGGGAATATTCGCCGTCCTCGGTATCGTCCTTTTCAATCTCGCGGATCTCGGCATACTTGCGGTCAAAGGCAACCTGGAACCGCTTCAGCCTTTCTTCCCCAAGGCCGAATTCTTCATTCAGCGCAAGGCACACAGCGTCAAGGATCTGCTGTTGTGTTATCGCAATGACCTTGATCGTCCACAGTTCCTTTTCCCGCTGAAGCCGCTGCGCGTAGCTTTCGCCCTGTCCTTTCTTCAGGCCCTGCTTCATCGTTTGCCCTCCAAGATTTCCAGCGCAAGCCGCAGGCCGTAGATCACGCCGAAACCGAATTCATCAGAAGCGGTTTCAAACCAGTGTTCAGCTATTGCCTTTATGCGATCCGTACAGTTTCCGCTTGAAGATTCTTGCGACTTTGACTTTTCGCTGTCCGAAGTAATCGCGGACATTCGCGTTGCGCCCCCTTTCCTTTCTTTGCTGATCACACTCAGCTGCGAAGGCAAGATAGCGTTCACAATCGGCGTGACAGTGTTCGTTCCTGTCTTTGCATCCTTTGCAAGGGCAAATCATCTCTTGACCTCCCTGACCCTGATTCCGTATTCCTTGAGCATCAGCTTTCTTTTGATGACAAAGACGGCGTAAGCAGGCCCTTTCTTGTAGCCTTTCACATCTTCGACAACCAACTTGCCGTTTTCGTCCTGATACACAAAGTCTGCGATATAGCTAACGCCCCGTTCAATCAGCTTGCCCTTGTCATCATACTGGTTCGGAATCAGGGTATACTTGACCTGTCTGGAAAGGCCCCTGATCACGCCTCCGCGCTGAAGCCATGTCAGGTCGCGCCAACGCCGCGCCTCGGCAAGCGAATCAAAGGTTTCCCCCTGAATCACAACCTTTCGTGCGTTGTACTTGTTCCAACTCACGGCTTCGCCTCCTCTTTCAGCCAGTCGAGCCAACACCGTTTACAAAGCTCATGTCTCGCCATCCTCTGCCTCTTTCTTTCGATAGGCAATGCACTTCTGCGTCCGATAGATTCTTCCCTTGCCGCGATACTTTCCAAGGCAAAAGCCAGTTTTCGCACCTTTGTATTCATACTTAAAAAACTGGCAACTGCCGCACTTGCCGTCAAGCATCGTGTTAATGCTACGGAGGTCGGTAGACGGTGCTGTTTCAAACACATCTCGCACATCTTTCGCCAACTGTGGATTTTCTTCGTACTTGTAACCAAGCCCGCGCAGAATCATCCATGCCGTTTCAATCGCGTCAGATACTTCGATATACTTCATGTCTCGCCCTCCTCTGCCGGGATTATGGTGGGAGCTTCGTCTATGTCCGACGCGATGGCTTCCGTTAGCTGTACAGCAAAGTGCGCATATTCATCGGTCTTAAACGCTGGAGCATATTTGATAAGCATTTTTGCAAGGTACAACTTGAATTCGTCCGCATCAATCAGCCTCCCGTGCGGTGGGACGGGGACGAGAGGACATCTCGGATGACTTTTGCCAGCAGAAACATAATCGTCAATATCCATGATGGCTTTCACTTCACCACCATAGCAGTCGCCGAAATTCTCAAACGGACACACGGTACAGCTCTTCGGCATCTCCATGTTGATATAAACTCCCATGCTCATTCCTCCATCATTGCGCCGCAGTTACAAAACGGCTCGTCCTCGGACTCCCATCTGCCGCACTCGGAGCAAACCCATCCGCAAGGATAGGTGATTATGTCCTCTCCCGTGTCGGCTTGCTCATAATGCCGAATCCACCGCCCCCGCACCACAGGCCGCACATCGGCGGCGGGGATGGATTCAATCTTCTCAAGAAGCATTTTGAATGCCTCTTTGTAATCGCCGTTGCACATGGCAATTTCAAAGTCAGTCAGACCGATTTTCTCGCGTTCGATGTATTCAGCCATTCTTCAACCTCCAGTTTTCGCGCGGGCTTTCGATCACATAACCCTTCGCGCGTTCGTAGATCCTGCCGCCTGTCGCTTCGTCAAGTCCAAGGATTTCAAACAGGCTTAGTTCGCTTGAAATGACAGTGCGTAAAGCGCTATCGTTGTATCTGCTGTTCAAAATCTCAAAGGCCAGACGAATGTCAGCTTCAGTGTGCCCGCCCTTCATGAAATCGTCGATGTAAAGAACGGGCACAGACTTAAACGGCTGAATCAGGCGTTGGTATTCTTCGCCTTCCGTTGTCAGCGCCTTCAGCATGATCGAATCATCCCGCCATCGCATATAACGGACGGCCTTGCCCGCATCCATCAGGCGGGAACAGATCGCAGTGCAGATGTGCGTTTTCCCGCTCCCTGACTTCCCGGAGATGAAGAACCAACCCTTATCGTTTCGGCAGAAGTCTTCAGCAGCATTTCGTACCTTTTTGCGCTCAATCGTATCGGCAACGTAGTTTTGCATCGTATAGCGCGAAATTTGGTCTTTAAGGCCGCTTCGCTCAAGGTTCCGTATAGAAACACGTTTTGCCATGCAAACGCACTCAGCGGCCTTTAAAGTGCCATCAGCGGCTTTTGTGATTATGCAGCCTGTGTTGTGGCAGACAGGGCAATCAACGTTGTCAAGCCCACATTCAGCCAAAGGGCTGTCATGCGTAAAGGTTTCCCCACTTCTCCGCGCCTGCTCCTGGGCTATCTTCAGCGCCTGAATGATTGCCCCTGCCTGCATCGGTTTCCCTCCTTTCCCAAGAAATCAGTTTCTGTTTCCAGTTCGCGACAGGATGCCCCTTTGAATCAATCCAATGCTTCGCAGGGTCATCGTCTGCCGTATAGAAATCGAAGAACCTGTCAGGGTCAACGGGCGAATTACGACTTCGGGCATACTCGCGGACTTCTTCGCGTGTCGGCGGCGCTTTCTTTCTTTTACTTCTTTCTTTTTCTACTTCTGTATTCTGTATTCTGGATTCTGGATTCAGGCCGCAATCTGCGGCAATCTGCGGCAATTCGCCGCAATCTGCGGCAACAGCGTTTTCGCCATCAGGGTCAGGGTATTTTGAAACCTTTGTGCGTACTCGCTGATGTTCGCCCCATTTCGGAAAATAAAAGTACGGTTCGCCGTCTACTTCGTAGAGATTAACCATGCCAGTATTCGCCAAAACGTGAAGCGCATCGGAAAGCTGCTTTTCGGTAATTCCCTTCCTGCGCGGGAACGCAAGGTTTTTGACCAACTCAGGGTCTGCGCTCCCGCGCCCATAGTCATCGGCAGACAAAATCAGGTGAATCCAAACACGAAACTGAAAGTCAGAAAGTGCGTTGACATGGCGGGAAGTCTTGATTGTGTCTTTGATCACTCGACTTCCCATGTGCGTCAGTCCCTCTTGCTTTCGCCGAAGTAAACGCTGTCGGCGACGATTTCAAAGGCGGTGCGGTTCGTGCCGTCTTTGGCTTCGTATTTCCGCATCTGAAGCCGCCCGGAAACAATCGCCATCTGACCCTTGCGGAAATACTTGCTGACGAAATCCGCTGTGCCGTTCCATGCGACAACATCAATGAAGTCGGTTTCTTCCCTGTTGTGGTCGCGGTCAACTGCAAGCGTGAAGTTTGCGACGGCCTTTCCGCTTTCCGTGTGCCTGATCTCAGGGTCCCGGGTCAGGCGGCCCATAATGACAGCTTTATTCAGCATCTTCGATGTCCTCCGTAAACAGGATTTTGATAGCGTCCTCGGCTGCGTAGCAAGGCAGGCCCTTGATCAGACGCAGGGCGTTTTCAAGGGTAACGCGCACGTCATTCAGCCCGTCCTCCGTGTTGATGCCTTGGAGGACGTAAAGAATAATGATTTTGATGATATTCATTTTGTTTCCCTCCTGTTAAAGTGCAAAGTCCTGATAGATCCGTCCTGCACCCAGGTTCCCGTTTCAAGGCGGCGCTTCTGCTCATTGGGGAAGAACCCGCAGCGGGAACAATCGCAAATGCAGTAGATACCGGGATTTTTGATGTGAACCATTTTTCCGTCTTTCCATTCGTAACGGTCACAGGTTCCTTCAATAATTCTGCTTGACATTGCCCCTCCTTAGTGCCGCTTTTGGCAATCCCTGCAAAGCGGCATTCCGTATTTTTCCGTTGACCACTTGAGGACATTGCCGGGAATCGGTGAGCCGCAATCGCGGCAAACAGCGCCTTCAACCTTCTGCTGTGCGGGCTTGCGTTCTGCGGGCTTTTCCTCGCCCTGTGTGCCCCTGTTGGTGAAGTCCGAATCCTTGTTGTCATCAATGCAGAACAGGCCGTTCAAGGCGTATTTCCGCGCATAGGAAGAAGCTGCGCCGGTAACCTGTGAAGCATCCATTCCTTTCTTTGATTCTTCCTCACGGGCAAAGGCGACGGCGGCAACAACCTTTTCGCCGTTGTCAACCGCCTCAATGTCAACCAGTGTTGCGGTCGCCTTGATGTACACCCGGCCTTCCTTGCTTTCCAGATCGTCACGCAAGAGAAGAACACACTTGTACTCAGACAACAGCGGTTTCACAGCGGCAAGCACATCCTCGCAGGATCTGTATTTGTAATTGCCGAAGCTGTTAAACTGACTTTTCGGCGCTTGCAATGCCTGCTGAATAGCGCCAAGCTTTTCATAGATCGTCACTTGTATTTTCCTTTCACTAAAATAAACTTAACTGTATTTCGTACTGTTCCTTTCCCCACTGTTCAGCCATTGCCTGACCGATTCCGTCAAAGGTCTTTGACCGGGTTTTCGGATCGCGCTCATTCCTGCCCTGAAACCTTCGATAATTCCCGTGTGCATCCTTGCACCCTCCGTTTACATATGGTTCGTGATGGTCAAGGATGTTCGTAGGCTTCAGTTGCGGCAATCCTTTCAACCATAGGCAAGTCCGTTTTGAATACGGATGACCGAATTCGTAAGGCTGAATTACCTGATCATACTGAGGAAGTCCGACAATCTTCATCGGCGTAGGGTTTTCAATCGCAATCCGTTCGCAGCCGGCGTTGTAGAACTTCATGAAGAATTGTCTTGCGTCCATTGCTTTCTTCAGGCGTTCCGTTTGAATTTCGCCGTTCACACGCATCCGCACAGCGCCCGCATTTGTCATGTAGGTGCAAGGCGGGAACGCAATCAGCAAGTCCCAAGGCCCCGTTTGTGTGTGTGTGTGTGTGAATCGGCGGTCACAAAGGAACAGCTGCCGTTTATCAGCGGTAAAACATCCCCTTGAATGTGCCATTCAGGACGGCCCCCGGAACAGGGCTGAATATCGCAGGAAAAGGCGCGGTGTCCCCGCTCCCTGAACGCCTTGCAAACGGTCTGCGATTCCTCACAGGCAACAAGCACGTTCATACATACGCCCACTTGAACCCGCCTGTTTGGTTCAGCCTTCCTTTACAGCATCTTGTTATGTGCGAATTGTCTATGCCAAGTGCCGTTGACGCTTCTCTGATTGAATCCCAAACTTTCAGCAGGCAACCATTCAAATCGTATTGACAAACCTTTTTGCGGATCTTCGCCGCCCTGCGTTCGATGCCTGTCCCGTAATTTGTGTTATAGTTGGCAGAACACCATTCAAGATTTTCAACCGCATCATTCATCTTGTCTTCGTCTTTGTGGTTTACTTGTGGCAGATCGTCAGGATTCGGAATCCATGCTTTAGCAACAACCCTGCAAACCCTCGGAGTGGATCTCTTGCCGTTTGCCTGAAGCATAACGTTTCTGTAACCTTTTCCTGCGTCGCATGGTGTAAGGATTCGGCCTGTGAAAATTCTCTTAACTCCGTTTCCGTAAACTGTAACCCGGTCAAGGCTTCTGACGCGCCCCAAGTTGCTGACTTCATAAAAGCCTTCAAAGCCAACAACGGGTTTCCATTGTTCGTCTATCGTTATCACTCCTCTTTGAATTTCAACGGGCACCATCTGTCAATTGTGTTTTTGTCCGTGATATAGCTGCCTGTTCTGCGGCATTGGTAGCGCGGTGTTTCTGAAAGAAGTGGGCAGAACTGACAGCAAACGTGTTCAGGTTCAAAGAAGATGCTGACCGTTGCTTCGGTGTATTTCAGCGTTCCGTTCGTCAATTCACTTCCTCCTATAATCTTTGAAATCAGGGCAAGACTTAAATATTATCTTGTTGTTACACCAACGTTGCAGGTCACGTATTTCTTGCGGTGCTGAAGGCTTGTTATAAACCATAACGTAAGGATCAAAGCCCATGTCCCGCAAAGGCAATATTCTCGCAAGCGCCCTTTCAATGTGTTCCTGGACGGATACATCTTCAAAGTTGGTAAGGCAGTAGACAGTTCCTATGTTCGATTTCCGCTTGTAATGCTTCTTAAAATACATAAACTTGTCTTCAAGGGAATCTGTCGGTTTGTCCCATGCAAAGTGTAAGCGTTCAATACGCATTTCGTTCAGATCGTGAATATCTGCATCATTCAAAAGCCGAATATCAAGCCCCTGATTGAAGCAAATCTTCGCACCTGTTTCCTTGTACTGTTGGAACAAATCGCGTTTGTCGAGGCAAGCCGTTATGTTTGGATCGCAGACTTCAATCAGCGGTTGACCGTTCCAGAAGTCAGAAACGTTCGCAACCTTGACGGAACAGCGGCCTTCTTTTGGAACAACGTGGCAAAACCCGCACCCGCGCGGGCATCCACGCGAAGTCATTGAAACGGCGAAGTTGAATTGCGGATAAATCGAATAATCAGGAAATGTCTTCTCCACTTCAGGCGGCAGATTGATGTTTTTGCTTTGGTCGAAGTGTTCCTTTCCGTCTTTGCCAAGTTTGATACAATATCCTGTGCCGCCCTTGAACACCTTGCCGCAGTTCATCGGGGTATGCCCTTCGTAGGTGTAAGCGTCTGAAAATATCTTCGACATATACACAACATCGAAGTATTCAAGATCCGTCCACCA
>Ga0326513_10004319_pt1 | contig 10213 bp, 13 predicted proteins | sample 2_2465_0518_D_FD_203654 | JGI IMG/M metagenome (GOLD analysis project Ga0326513, IMG submission 203654) | Bovine rumen microbial communities from UC Davis, California, United States - 2_2465_0518 | ecosystem: Host-associated > Mammals > Digestive system > Stomach > Rumen | place: USA...
AGGGAGCTGTAGAGCTGGAGTTTTTCCCGATGTTTAACAAGTTTAAAGAGCCAGTAAATAAAGACGAATGGCATAGATAAAAGACAAGAGCAAGCGAGCCGCTGGGCTTTAGCTTGCTCTGTTTGTATATATACAAGATAGATATATATTTTATATTGTGATATTATATATATAAAAGCAATATATAAAGAGGGGGCTTTTTATGGAGTTTTCACTTTTTGACCAGCTCACAAAAAAAGAGAGCTTTACAGATAGCGAGATAAAACAGGCTAGCTTATACAGAGATTATTTAGCCAGCTCTCAAACAAACAGCGATTTAGCCAGCTTTTTAAGAAAAGCAATTAAAAATAATATGGCTGACCAGATTAAAGAGCAAAAGGAAAAAGAGCTAGAATCCGATTATGAGGATAGAAAACGCTCTTTAATTTATGTTTAGAGCAATTTTTCTTTTACAGGATTTATAAAAATGGATTTACAACGGCAAGAGCAACGGCAAAACAGAGAGCCGCAAAAAATGACACCAGAGCTATATCAAGAGATTTTAAGCACTGTAGCAAGAGAGCATTTAAGAAACATAAACAGCGAATTACACCAGCTACAGAGCGAAATATTAGAGCGAGTAAAACTAAGCGAGCTGGGAAAGAAAGAGCTAAACAATTTTGTATTATTTGCCTCTAACGAATGGAGCGAGAAAATAAAAAATATTCTCTGGAGCTGATAGAAAAAAGCCTCTAAAAATGACTATAAAGACAGAGGCTAAACAATGCAATTTTTAAAAGTTTTGGAAAGACCATTTAGAGAATGTGAAAATATCCAGACCAAAAGCGAAACTGACAACACAATAAATATAATTTTTTCGGGGCTGGGAGAGAATGAGGAAAGAGGCTTTAATACTCCAGAGAGATTTTTAGAGCCAGCTTTACAACCAGAAACAGAAACGCTCTAAAACGCTTAAAAACAGCCCTACAGAGCGTTTAATCACTTCAAACGATAAATTACACCAAAAACGCAAAAAGAACGCTCTACGGCAATCCTAGAGCCGTTTAGAGCCATTTTTAGAGCCTACTCTAGCTCTATTTTTTCAAATATCCTAAAACAGCCCTAAAGCAATATATAAAAACGCTGTATGAAACCTATTTATAAAACATATATATATTTTATATATAACTCTTGACAAATACCGATATATATTTTATATATATAAATACGATATATATATTTTATATGGGGGCTGACTATGAACGAATTAGCAATAAACCAGAATACACAAGTTAGAGCTATCAATAATTTTGATACAGAGCTTTTTACACGCTGGACTAATTACATAGACGCAAAGCCGAAAACTGTAGAAACCTACACAAAAGCTATAAACCAGTTTTTATATTGGCTGAATGATAACGGAATCAAACAGCCTAACAGAGCCGATGTTATAGCCTTTAAGGAATATATAGCCGCAAGCCATAAACCTACTACAGCTCAAAATTATTTAATGGCTGTAAAACAGTTTTTTAAGTGGACTAATCAAGAGGGAATCTATCCTAATATTGCTGACAATGTAAAAGCCGTAAAGCTGGATAAAGGACACAAAAAAGACTATCTGACAACTTCACAAGTAAAAGATATGCTCTCAACAGCTGACAGCTCAACTCTTACAGGGCTTAGAGATTATGCGATTTTATCGCTTATGGTAACAACTGGACTAAGAACGATAGAAGTAGCAAGAGCTGATTTTGAGGATATGCGAGCTGTAGCAGACTTTACAGCCCTTTATATACAGGGAAAAGGACATACAGAAAAAACAGAGTATGTAAAGCTCACTAAACCAGTAGAAAACGCTATTAGAGCCTACTTAAAAGCCAGAGGCTCTGTAAAACCTAATGAGCCGCTCTTTTGCTCAACTTCAAACAGGGATAAAGGCGAGAGGCTGACAACACGCTCTATTAGCAGAATTGCAAAAACTCATTTAGTAGAGGCTGGACTTAATAGCGAGAGGCTGACAGCTCACTCTTTAAGGCATACAGCCGCAACGCTCAATTTACTTAATGGCGGCTCTGTAGAGGAAACTCAACAGCTTTTAAGACATACCAGCATAAATACAACTATGATTTATTCTCACGCTCTGGAGCGAGCAAAAAACAACAGCGAGCAAAGAATAGCAGACGCTATTTTTAATTAAGAATCCGCAAGTTAAAGGAATTAAACAGCGTTGTATACTTTCCTTTAGCTTGCTGTAAATATATGTTTTGTATATTGCTTTTATATATATACTTGTTATATACTTAACATATAGCGTTTTTATATATCGTTATTAAACAAGTGGGGAACTATCCTAAAGGGGCTGAAATGAAAATAATAACAGTAACTAATCAAAAGGGAGGAACAGGGAAAACTAGCACAAGTAACGCTCTAATGGCTGGACTAAGCAAAAAGGGCTATAAAGTGTTAGCTGTAGACCTGGACCCACAATGTAATTTAAGCCTTATACTCCAGGCGAGGCCAGACAAGCCGACAGCCTTAGGAGTTTTAACAGGTGAGGCTAAAATAGCGGATGCTATCCAGGAGAGCAAAATAGGAGACTTTATAGCAAGCTCTAAACAGCTCTCTAATGCGGATAAATTACTTGATGCTGTAGGGAGGGAATACCGACTAAAAAAGGCCCTGGACCAGATAAAAGAAAACTATGATTTTATCATTATTGATACACCGCCCGCTTTAAGCATCCTAACAGTAAACGCTCTTACAGCTTGTAATTCTGTTTTAATTCCAGCTGTAGCGGATGTATTTTCTCTCCAGGGAGTTTTAAGGCTATCGGAAACCATAGAGCCGATTAAAGAATATACAAACAGCTCTCTAAAAGTTGAGGGAATCCTACTAACAAAATATACAGGCGATAGGACCACATTAAACAGAAACCTAAAGGACCAGGCCAGAGCGACAGCCGAGAAACTTAATACTAAGCTCTTTAATACAGTTATTAGGGAGGCTGTAGTAGTGAGGGAATCTCAAGCGATGCTCTCTAATATCTTTGATTATGCTCCTAAGGCTCAAGTAACTAACGATTATGAAAACTTTATAAATGAACTATTGGAGGCTAACTAATGGAGATGGAACTTTTTACAATGACAGAGGCCGAGAAACAAGAGGCCATTAAAGCCTTTAGAGAAAAGGTAAACAGCATCCCGCCAGAGAGCGAGCGAAAAGAAAAGCTCTTTAATTCCTTAAAGGCTATTCTGGAGGCTATGGGCTCCTATATAAACGATGATATAGAGTTTAAGCGGGAAACTGTAGGAGATAAAGAATTCATAATCTATAAATCAGTTTATGGAACTGTAAAACAGGATATTACAGGAGACAGCATAAAAGCATTATTTGAGGATGCTCTAACTCTCTTATTAGGAAACTGTAGAGAGATGCAAGGCTCTTTTAATGTATTACAGAAACGACTAGGAAAAGAGGAGGAATAAACATAATGAAAAAAGAAAAAGACTTTTCAAACAATCCCGCTATGGCTTTTATGAGCAATCTCACAGAGACAGAAAATAGCGAAAAAGTAACGGAAAAGGCCCAGGAGCCAAAAGAGAAAAAAGCATCTAAGGCTAAAGCTCCTAAAAAAGAAATCTATGAGCCTGTAAAAAAAGAGACTAAGAGCAAGAGTATTCTTTTAAGAATAAAGCCTACTGTATTAGAAAAACTCCAGGAGCGAGCTAAAGAATACAGCATCTCTACTAGTGAACTCATAGCCCAGATTTTAGAGGCCAATATTTAAGGATGCGGACCAATTAAGGAGGCGAGCCAATGACCAAAAAGACCATTAAACAATTCTTAGAGGCTTTTAATAACGAGCTTATTAGCCAGGCTGGAGAGCAAGGAATAGAGCCTACAGCGGATAACGAAACTTTAATTATTTTATGCGATGCTGTTTTAACAGGCCTTTGTAAAAAGGAATCTCTGGAGCTTAGAAAATTTATTATAACTATTCCTCATATAGACGAGGAGACAGGCGAGCCTAAAGAGATGGAAATAGGCTATTTAATAACGGACCAGAGCGGGCAAGCTCTACAGCTTGAAATATCGGACTTGAGCGAGATAAACGGCTCTAGAATCGGCTCCAGCATTTTAACCAATGAACAGCTAAAAGAATCTACTAAAAACTTATACCTGGAAAATAATATAAATGAGCTCATTACAAGAGAGTTTATTAGTTATCTCAAGGAAAAATATAAATAATGCTCCAATGTCTATAAATTACTATTAGCGGACATTAAAAACACTGATAAAAAGGGGGATAGCTGACAGAATGATAGACGAAAACACTAAACAGCAATTTGTTTTAATGCGAGCCGAAAACAAAAGCTATACTCAAATAATGAAAGCTCTCCCTATTGGTAAAAATAAATGTGTAGAGCTGAATAGAGAATTAGCCAGCCAGATAGCAGAGCAAAAAGCCGAAAATCTAGCCAGCCTCTATAACTCTTACTTTATGACAAAAGAGGCTAGAATTAAAAAGCTGGGAGCGAGCCTAAAGAAAATTGATACAGCTATAGAAAAGGCTGATTTTAGCGGAATTGCTCCAGATAAGCTGTTAGACTTAAAGCTAAAGTATACGCAAGCTCTAAAGGCTGAATATACAGAGCCAGCCTATAAAGTGGATTTTGAGCAACCTACACCAGAGGCGATTTATAGCTTAATGCTGGACTTGCTAAACAGGGTTAGAGCCGGACTTATAGACGATATACAAGCTCAAAAAGAGTTTACTGTTATTAGTGGACTTCAAAAGAGCTACGAGGATATAGAGTTAAATAATAAAGTAGAGGCTGTAAAAGCGATGTTAGAGCAAAATACAGCCGCTATAACAAGTAGGGATTTATAGAGCTATGGCAATAACTAAGAAAACATTTAACCAGATTATCAAACAAAACTCATTCTCTGGGGCTGACGCTGGAAAAGTTTTAATAATGGACTGGATAAGTCTAATGAAAAAGGGAAAGCGGCTTTTAACTGATAATGAGTTTTCTCAAATGCTTAATTGTATGAGCCGCTCCCCTAAGCAAGTAGAGATTTACAACTCTTACAGGGATTTAAAATCATTCTTAACGCAACTTTACGGCTTTTATCAAACAGCATATTTTCAATATGAAAGTGGTAGAAACTCTTTATATAGGCACTTAATAACCATAAACCAGAAAAGACAGGCTATTTTTAAGTATTTAGACCAGCCTCTTATAATGTCTGAAAGAGATTACTCAAAGCTACAGGCTGACGCTCTGAAAGACTACGAAAATAAAGATGTTTTACTCTGGGCTTTAATTATGTTTACTACAGCTCAATATATTAAGGCTTATACAGAGAAAAAAGACATACCAGACAATATAAAAACTCTTATAGAATCCTATAAGGGAAAAACTATAGATGTAGATTATGAAAGCGAGATAGACGAAAAAAAAGCGATTGAATACGAGAATAAAGCTATTTTTCAAGAGTTTTCTAAAACTTATGGAGTAGAAAACAACGAGCAAGCTATAAAGGATTTTATTTTAAGCTCTCCATTATTCCAGTATGCTCTAACAGGCTTAGAAAATAATGAAACTATCTCTCTTATTGAGCTTTACGAAAGAGAGCTAGAAAAACAGGCAAAATATAACAATGAGAAATTTGAAACTGTTATAGATAAAGCCTTTAAAGATATGCACAAAATGGATAATGAAAAAAGTTATCCAGACCAGATATTAAGTAAAGGAAAAACAACAGAAACAAAAGATAAGATAGATTATTTAATAGAGCTTGCTGAATGGCTGTTAGATTTAGAGGAAATAAAACACGCTATCGAAATAAAGAAAGATAGCGAAACTCATAAAGATATATGGGCTGGATTTACTGAATATCCAGAGTTATTAGAGGCTGTAAAAGATATTCTCTCCAGCAAGATTAAAAAAATAGGCTCTTATACTTCTATAGGCTCTGACAAAAAAGACACCATAAAAGAAAAAGAGCTTTTGAAAGCTGGATTAGATACGCTCCCTAAAGAGAGTTTTTTAGAAAGATTTTATTTTCTGGATAACACCGACAAAGAAAAAGATAACGAAAGCTATATAAAATATGAGAAAGTCTTAAAGGCTGGAATAGCTGTTTATAAAGGGGCTTTAGCTGTAATAACTCCATATAAAGAGAGCGACATACTTAAAGAGTATGCTGACAGCAATTATTTTTTTAATGAGCTAGATATAGACACTATTAAAAGTGTTTATGCTGGAAAAATAAAAGAATCTCTCTGTTTATTTTTTGGAGCTAACACTATTTTTGATGTTTATAGTGAAGTTTTCAAAGTAGATTTAACACCATTAAAATTAGACTGGAATTATGAGCAAGATATTTTCTCTTTTAATTGGCTACTCTATAACCAGTATAATTATATCGGCTGTAGGACTTCTAAACAAACAGAGGCAGACAGGGAAAAAGTAAAAGATGTATTTTATCCGCTGATTAAAGCTAATTATCAACTCTCACCAGAGGAATTAGAAAAGCTCAAAAACGAGCTTTTAGAATTGCCTTTAAGAGAAACATTTAGCTCTAAATATACCAGCAGATTTTTAGAGGGAGCGGCTGTAAATTATGACGAATAACGAAAACTCAAAGCTCTCTTTTACCTTTACGGAAAACAACGCAAGCGAGGAAACGAGGGAACACTTTTTAAGCATACCAAACCAGAATATAAGACCGCTCTATAATTCTATGTCTAATAAGAGCGATTTACAGCAATTTATAACCAGACAAAACGCAATAGGAAAAGGGAAACAAGACTGGCAATTAAACAGCTCTAATACAAAACTATCTTATAAATCTGAAAACGCTGATTTAGAGATAGAGTTTTCTAAACCTAAGAAAAAGCTCTCTAAGGGCTGTAAAAACATTTTTATTTATTCTCTCCATAAGCTAGGACAGCAAAACATAACTACTAATCTATTTGAGGATTTATCAATAGAATTTCCTATGCAAGATTTAATAGATTTAGGAATGTATTCTAGTTTAAGAGCTTGTAGACAGGCTTTTAATACAGCCATAGACGAATTAACAAGTATTAAGCTCAAAGCCAGCATTAAAGAAAAAAATCGCTCTAAGACAGTAACAAACAACGATATAACAGTAATGTTTATAAAGGCTGGATATACTAGAGGCAACTGTTATATTTTGCTGAATAAACATATAGACTGGAATCTATTTGCATTAAAAACTTTTGCTCTTTTGCCTAAAAGCTATTTTCCTCTTTATGAATCGGCTCAAGATTTAATGTTTAATATTTTCTCTCTTGCCAGACAGAAAAAGCAAGATATAGCCTCTAAAGGATATTTTACAATCGGCTTTAGAACTATTCAAAGCTGGCTCAATTTACCAGACGAAAAAGCAACACCGCAAGCGAAACGAGATACTTTAGGGGCTATAGAAAAAGCTGTAAAGGCAATTAAAGAGGCTGAAAACTCAAAAGATTTTATTATCACTCTGGACTATAACCGCAACGGCTCTATAGCTGAAATATTAAACGAGGGATATATAACAATTCACTTAAAAGGGATTTACGCTCAAAAAATCATTGAACTAAACGAAAGACAACAGGCTAAAATAACAGCCGCAACCAAAAAGCAAGAGCGAATTATAGAGCAAGCTAAGATAAAAAATCTCTCTGAAAAGCTCAAAAAAGAGGATAATGAATGTCAAAAGAAAGACTAATAACAGCCTAAAAAGTGGGGCTGTTATGTTGCAATATCCACAAAAAAAGGGATATTCAATGTCAAAAAAGGGATATTCAATGTCAAAAAAGGGATATTCAATGTCAAAAAAGGGATATTCAATGTCAAAGCAAAAAACGCTCTAATAGGAAGAAACTTAATAATTTTTCCGTAATTGTATATTAACTGAAAGTTAATTGTATATCAAAAACGCTTTTGCTGTTTTTGCTTTACAGCAAACAGCAACGCTATAATTATTCCAGAATTAAAGAGCTATTCTTATACAGGCTCTTTAATCTGGGAGAAAATAACAGAATGGATTTTGAACAGGCTAAAGAGTTTATAAACTCAAAAGCATTAAGCGAGCTGACAAAAGACAAGAGCGGAAAAGGCTATATTTGCCCTATTTGCAATAGCGGCTCTGGAGCTAAGGGAACAGGAATAACCACTACAGACAACATACATTTTACTTGCTGGGCTGGGGGCTGTTTTAAAAATGCGAGCTGGATAGATATTTTAGCTGTAAAAGCTGGAATCTCACCAGACAACACAAAAGAGGCAATAGAAAACGCTCTCAATATTTACGGAATCAAACTAGACAGCAACCTATCTTTTACAGGCTCTACACCAGCAAAACAAACCGATTTAAACCAGAATAAAACCGATTTATCAAAACAATTTAGCGAATGGCATAAAAACATTAAAAGCGAAAAGGCGGCTAAATATCTGGAATCCAGAGGGATAACACCAGCAACAGCCGAAAGATTTAATTTAGGATTTTGCGAAAATTGGAAAAGTCCAGCCGCAATAGCGAGGGGAAAGAATCCGCCAGCAAGCGAGCGGCTCATAATTCCCACAAGCCCCGAAAGCTATTTAGCCAGAGCCATAGACGGCAAAACAGAAAAGCAATATCAAAAAATGAAAGAGGGAAAAGCTCATATATTTAATTTATCGGTTTTAAGAACGGCTCAAAAGCCTATTATCATTGTAGAGGGAGAGCTAGACGCTATAAGCATTATACAATCTGGGGGAGAGGCTATAGCTTTAGGCTCTGTAGCTATGGCTGACAGCTTTATTTTAGAAGTGGAAAAGAGCCAGCCTAAACAGCCTTTAATTATTGCTCTGGATAATGACGAAAGCGGAATTAAGGCTATTGAAAAGATAAAGGCTAAGAAAAGCGAGCTAGCAGAGCGAGCAATCAAGATGTATTTTCCAGATGTAAAAACTCTTTTTAAGGGCTGTAAAGACGCTAACGAGCTTTTACAAAAAAATGAATTTGAGCTTATGGCTGTAGTAGATGAATGTAGCAACTATGAGGAATACGAAAGACAGGCGGCTATATTACAGCTCCAGAAAGACAGCGTAACTAATGCTAAAAATCTTTTTGACGAATCAATAGAGCAATCTAAAACAGCCTCTTATATTCCTACAGGCTTTAATAATCTGGATAGCTTGCTAGAGGGGGGCTTATATTCTGGGCTTTACATAGTGGGAGCTATAAGCTCTCTGGGAAAAACTACACTCTGTTTACAGATAGGCGACCAAATAGCGAGAGCTGGAAACGATGTTTTAATATTCTCTCTGGAAATGTCAAAAATAGAGCTAATGGCTAAAAGTATTAGCCGCTTAACTTCAATTCTGGATATAGAGCAATCAAACAGCAACACAAACGCAAAAACCACAAGAGGAATACTGACAGGCTCACGCTATCAAAAGTATAACGCTAGGGAGCTGGATTTAATCAAACAGGCTAAAGAGCTGTATTTTTCTGAATACGCTAAACACCTTTATATTTATGAGGGAATGGGAAATATTGGAGTAGAGCAAGTAAAAAACAGAGTAGAGGCTTTTAAGCGTATTACTGGAAAAGCTCCCATAGTGATAATTGATTATCTCCAGATATTAGCTCCAGCTCCAGAAAATAAGTTTATGACAGACAAACAAAACACTGATTTTAATGTTATGCAACTAAAGCGAATATCCAGAGATTTTAATACAGCCGTTATAGGTATTAGCTCATTCAACAGAGAAAACTACACCGCTCCAGTAAATATGGCGAGCTTTAAGGAATCTGGAGCTATAGAGTATTCAAGCGATGTTTTAATAGGCTTGCAATACAAAGCTATGAACGATTTACCAAAGCAAGAGAAAGAGGCAAAAACTAAGGCTCTGGAGATTTACAGCGAGATAGCGGAAAAGGCAAAAAACAAACAGCCTATAGAGATACAGCTAAAAGTTTTGAAAAACAGAAACGGCAATAAGGGAGCTGTAGAGCTGGAGTTTTTCCCGATGTTTAACAAGTTTAAAGAGCCAGTAAATAAAGACGAATGGCATAGATAAAAGACAAGAGCAAGCGAGCCGCTGAGCTTTAGCTTGCTCTGTTTGTATATATACAAGATAGATATATATTTTATATTGTGATATTATATATATAAAAGCAATATATAAAGAGGGGGCTTTTTATGGAGTTTTCACTTTTTGACCAGCTCACA
>Ga0326513_10004324_pt1 | contig 10212 bp, 6 predicted proteins | sample 2_2465_0518_D_FD_203654 | JGI IMG/M metagenome (GOLD analysis project Ga0326513, IMG submission 203654) | Bovine rumen microbial communities from UC Davis, California, United States - 2_2465_0518 | ecosystem: Host-associated > Mammals > Digestive system > Stomach > Rumen | place: USA: California...
ACCAGATTCTCCAAGCGTACATGATTTTAGGCGGAGTTCCGTTTTATTGGAGCTTGCTGGATACACGCTTGAGTCTTGTCCAAAACATTGACCGTCTTTTCTTCCGTAAAAACGCACTATTGAAAATTGAATTTGAAGAACTGTACAATGCTTTGTTCACCCATGCAGATTACTATGTACAAGTGGCACAACTGTTAGCAAACCATAAGGAAGGCTTGACTCGTTCCCAAATAGACAAAAAGGTCAATTTTGATGGCAAAACACTGACTGTTGTGCTGAAGAATCTTGAACGGTGCGATTTTGTTTTGCGTTATAGCCAGCTTGGTAACAAGATCAAGGACGCTATCTACCGGTTGTCTGATTTTTATACTCTCTTTTATTTCAAGTATGTGCAGGCAAACAACTCTCTTGATGAACAATGGTGGAGCAAACATTTCAACTCGCGTAGCGTAGAAACTTGGTTGGGACAGACTTTTGAACTTGTTTGCATGACGCATGTCGAAGCCATAAAGCAGAAACTGGGTATTGCTGGTGTAGCGACGGAAGTGTCTGCTTGGAGATATGTGCCGAAAAGCGATTCTGAAAAAGGAGCGCAAATTGACTTGGTTATTTCAAGGGCTGACAGAACAATAAACTTGTGCGAAATTAAGTTCGCTATAGGCAAGTATCAAATGACGGCGGAATATGCGGATTACATTCGTGACAGGGCCGAACTATTCCGTGCCAAAACGAAAACCAAGTACGCCATCGTTCCTACGATGATAACTACATATGGCGTGGCCGAAGGTGCTAATAACAGCGTTGCACAACAAGAAATCACGATGGAAGATTTGTTTAGGGAAAATACGATATAAAGGTTTTTCCTGTAAAGTGTTGCTAAATCGAGGTCTAGTGTAGAACTTGCTTTTCGCGGATGACTAGGAACATTTTTTCGACGGATGAATTTAAAAAAGGTAGTGTCAAGGGTCTTTCGCAAAAATAGTTTGTTCCAACATCAGATTTAGGCTACATCCATCTTCGCCTTTTTCATTTCCTTTTCGTATTCCTGCATCTTTTCATGCTCGTAAAGGTGCTTCATGTTCAGGTACCTCTTGGTACCCCATTCCTTCGTCGCTACATATCTCAATCTAGCGCATACAAGCATCAGTGCCGATTCGCCATCAGGAAAACAGCCCACAACCCTCGTCCTTCTGCGAATCTCGCGGTTCAGCCGTTCGAGGATGTTGTTCGTCCTTATGCTACGCCAGTGTTCATGTGGGAAGTCGAGATAAGTCAGCGTTTCCGTCACACCCTTGTGATAAAGCTCGGCGGCAGACTTCAGCCCCATATCACGCAGTTTCTGTTCTACATCTGCAGCCTTTTTCAGCGTTGCCTCCTTGTCTTCCTGGACGTATGTTGCCTTTAGCAGGGGGATGGCCGAAGCAAGCTTGTTGCGTGGGATCTTTGTCATCAGGTTCCTGAAAAAATGAACCGTGCAGCGTTGCCATTTCGCATCAGGGAACACTTCCGAGGCCGATTCCAGGAAGCCCAGGTGCTTGTCCGAAGTGAACAGCCTCACGCCCTTCAGACCGCGTTCCCTGAGACTTACGAGGAAGTTCCGCCAGCATTCCTTACTTTCGCTTGCACCCTCGCTTGCGCCGAGTATTTCCCGATAGCCGTCCTCGGACACCCCTATCGCAACGAGTACCGAGACGCTTGTCATTTCACCGCCCCAGCTGCGCTTCAAGTAGATGCCGTCAACGAAGACATAGGGGTATTCCCCGCCTATGGGCCGGTTTCTCCAGTCCTCGATCTTGCCATATACCTTCTGGTTTAGGCTGCTGACGGTCGAGGCGCTTACCCGCGAACCCCACAGGAGTTCCGTAACGTCTTCCACGCGGCGGACGGATACCCCGGCCAGGTACATTTCAATAAGCGATTCCTCTACCGACGATTCCCGGCGTCTGTAGCGCTCGATTATGGCTGTTTCGAACGGGGCCAGGCGCAGCTTGGGTACTGACAGGTCGACCTCTCCGGCGGATGTAAGCAGCTTGCGGTGGTAATGTCCGCTGCGGTAGTTCCTGCGTTCATCGGTCCGCTCATGCCGTTCTGCGTTGCACAGCTCCGCGGCTTCCTCGTCCAGCATCGTGTTGAGGGTTTCTTCGATGGTCTTTCTAATGACTCCTTTCAGGTCGTTCTTGAGATTTTCCTCGTCAATTTTGATTATATTGTTATCCATAGGATGCTCTTCTTTTAGGTTGATTTGTGGTTATTTCAAATCTAAAAATTGGAACATCCTATTTTTTTTACCCCCTTAGAGAAATTTGCGAAAGAAAATATACGTTACCTTAAAAAAGGTAATATGCAAAAATTGCATATTACCTTCTTGTATAACAGTCTGAACCGTCAAGTATTTCTTGACAGTTCGATTTGCTTAGAATTCAAGAAGTTGTTGTAGTTAAATAATATGGCTTAAAGAGTCTTTTATATATTTAACAGAGATTCGTTCCTGTTCTATGCGATTTTTCAACGAATTGTGCAGTATTGTGAAAACGGCTTTTTCATCAATGGTCAAATTTTCAGGAATTTTATTTCCATCTAATTTCTTCCCTTCGACTGCATATTCCTGATATTTATTCCAAGTGTCGTTGTCCATACAGAAAGACTGGATGTTGGAATAAAAACGTCTATATGAAGACAATATGTCAAATCCGTGCTCGTCTAAATCACCAAAATAATAGATTCTCTTGGAATTAAACCATTCTATATTATTAAGCGAATTGACTGTGTATCCATGTCCCCAAATGCAAATGGAATTAGGAACTTTAGGGAATGTTAAATAAACCATTTCATTTTCAACAATGAAAATGTTTTTTATTTGATCTGAGAATTCTTTGTCTAAGCATTCAAAATCCTTAATCGGAATTTGGCATTCGCTTAAATTGGTTGTCGAAAAAGGAAGAGAAACCTTTTCAGAAATGCTCCTGAATCGAACAGAACATGGTTTTGTTTTTAATCCAAAGGTATCTTCAAAAGAAACAGCTGAATCAGATTTCTCGGTAAGACTTTGAATCAGTTTGCTATTCTGTTCAATAAATTTTGTGTGTACAGGTAATGGAATTTCTCTAATATACAGTTTAGAGTCTTGATTCTTATTTAGCCATTCGGCGCAAAGGCATATATCGGACCAATAATGAGAACTTTCCGGTTCTGACAGCAAATCATTTAAATGTGATTTTGACCATTCGCAAATTTTTTCGTTTGAAAGTAAATGACTTTCTTTTACCAATTCAATAGCGTTATAGAATCTTTTATAAGATTTGTTTTCATTTATGAATGAAAGGAAATCATCCTTTGTTTCAAAAAGGATTCTAGAAATGGATGTCTGCTCTCCATTTCTTCTTGACTGGACCGTTTCTAATTCAAGAGCATAGCCTGAGCCTGTTTTATTTTTGCTTTTGGCGATTAAAGATTGTAAATCCTTTTGCCGTTGAAGCAAGTCGTCGTTTACATTTCCGGTATCTGCTCTAATAGTGAGAGGGAAAAAAGATTCTTCAGGTTTTCCGAAAAGCAAGTCTATTTCATAACGCAGGAAATCCTTATATTTCCTGGCGGCTTTAGTTTTTATTTCTTCTGGGCTAACCATTTGTATTGCTCTCTATTTGAGATTTAAGTTCTTTAAACCGTTCCATTGTTAGAGAAAGGACTCTTGATGAATCGCCATTTTTTTGCACTTGATGAACTGATGAAATATACTCTTCTGCTATATTGAGCTTATCAAGAGGCGTTACAATCATTACTTGTAAATCAAGTTGCTTGAAAAGCTGCATGGCATATTGGGCGTTTATACTGTCACTTTTGCTGAAAACTTCGTCCACAATGACGAAACGAAGTGATCGTGTGGTGCTGTCGTTGATTCCAAATTGATACGCTATTGCCGAGGCTAAAATTGTATATGTTAGTTTTGCTTTTTCTCCGCCACTTAAACTATTACTATCGCTATGATAATTGTATTCTGAATCATCCTCATATTTTAATTCGGATGCTGCAAAGCTATGCCAATTGCGTAGATCCAAGATGTATTTTCGATTGCGATCGTTTTCTTTGACGAAATCAATAAATTGTTTTATACGGCGGAAAGCCTTTTCTTCTGCCTCCTCTGAATCATACCCTGCTGCGTTGGGAATAGCATTTTTTAACATTCTGTTGAATTCAATAATCTTTTGGTCCTTTGTATCTGAGATCTTTAAATAAAGATATGTTTTAGGAGCATCGCCATATGGAATTTGTTTTAAGTTTTCGTTGAGGGTCTTTATGGCTCTCTTGATTTTTTGGTTTCCATCATCAATGAAATTCTTGAAACGAATTATATCTGCATTTAGATTTTGATGTAGATAATTATTGAATTTTTCTTGATACTTTGGAAGTTCATCTTTCATCAATCTATTGTAGCAATTGTTCCAATCCGTGAGATATTCTCGACTTTCTATTAGGTCAGAAAACTCCATTGTCCAATCACCATATTTCTTTTTGATATCTTCTTTAGGGCTACGAATTTCTCTCATGTAATCTTTAAGGTGCCCTGTTAAGGAATTACAAGTGTTTGTTTCTTGTGTTAATGAGTTTTTGATTTGTATATTAACTCGATTTTGTTCAGCATTTATCTTTTCTATGAGGAAAACTTCCGGAATTCTATAGTCTTCTTTGAATTTGTAGATGCGTTGATTTAGTATATCGCTGTCTTCAATTTGTAGCAATTTATTCCAACTATTTTGATTGGTTGCTAGTGAAGAGTTTTTTTCTTTAATTTGCTCTTCTAAACGGCCAATTTTTTTTGCTAGTGTTTCGGATTCGTTTTTCAATTCTTTCTTTTTATTTCTTTTTTCAGTAATTTGGTGTTCAATGTCTTCAACATTATTTTCTTTGGCGAGTTTATTTTTCTCGTCAATTAGTTTTTGAATTTCTATTGTAATCGAATCTGTATCAATCTCAGAATAAGAAATGTATTCTAAAATTTTTTTTACGCTATCTTTTTTCAAATCAAGAATTTTAAGCTCGTCTTTGATTTTTTTTGCGTCGTAATCAAGATTTTCAAGATCATTGCGTATTTTTTCTAATTGTGAAGATAAAGCTTTTCTTTTTTCAAGATTATTCCATCCTAAAACATTATGAAAATTTTGCTTTATTTTTTCAGAATCGTCTTTTTCATGCTTTAGGCCATTTTTGATTAATCCGGAAGATGTAATGACTTTATCATTTTTTGATATAGTCGCAAAATCATCAGAACAAATATAATTCCATTTATCAAAAATATGCTTTTCAATCCAGGAAGAAAGAGAGTGCCCTTTTTTTATAGATATTTTTCCAAGAACCGTGTCATTGGATATTGGGGGCAAATCAGAGATCATTTGCAAACCAACTCGTAGGTACACGACTCTGCCATTTAAATCATGTCCTTTCACATATTCTGTTATTTTTTGATAGTTTTGCTCAGTGACGAGTAATGTTAATGCCAAGTTGTGAAGAAGCCGTTCAATTGCGTAATTCCATTTTTTTTCCTCTTCTTTAACTTGAATTAATTCGCCTACAAAGGGAATTTCATTTTCCGAAAGACCTATGCCATCTATAATTTGATTTCTGATTGTAATATTTTTTAGTGGAATGTTGGAATTGCGTGTTCCTAAAGATTCTAGCTCGTTTTCGGTTGTTGTTTTTTGCTCGCATAAATTATTTCTTTCTATTGTGAGATTGAGTTGTGCTTGATGAAGAGAATCTATTTTTTTGGATATTTCATCCTTTATAAATTCTGTTTGTTTAAAATTCTTAAAGAAATCCTCATCGGAATGTGGCATTCCCAATTCAAGAAACTTTATATTTTTTTCGTAAATATTTCGCTCGTCTTGAACATGTTTTTTTTCATTTATTTTAGCATCGATTTGGTACTCTTTTGCACGAACTCTTTGAACGCCGCTGTTATTGGACAAGTTTTCTATATCCTTTTCCAAATTATCAATGTTAATTTTTGTGTTTTCGTTTTGCTTTTCAAGGCTTTCTTTTTTGCGATTTTTATCTTCGATTTCTTTTGTAAGAATGCCAATTGCTGTTTTGGCATACCATGCAGGAACCGTGTTTTGGTCGTTGCTTAATTTTTCTTTTTTCTTTTCTGATTCTTCAATTTTTTTGCCTGTGTCAACTACAGGTTTTAACAATTCTAGTTGACATTTTGTTTTAGCAATTTCATTCTCACATTGAATAAGTGTTATAAAATTGCTGTGCAAATTTTCGAATTCTGAATCTACATCTACCCCTTCAATCATTTTTTGACGAATGAACTCATTTAGATTGCCGAGTTCTTTCATTCCCACAATCTGGGCGAAAAGTTTGAGGGATTTATTCTCATTATCTTCTTTTAATCCAAATAGATTTTTGAATCTAGCAGCGTATTTTGAGAATCCGTCAGAGTCCCAGAATTCAGTTCCACACTTATTCTTTAAAATTTGTCGCCATTTCTTATCGCGATCCAGTTTTGCTTTTTCTTTCTGCAGTATATCTTCAATATCTTTTATAAGCAGGTTTTTTTCTGTGATGCATTCGTAGGTGATAAGTTCGTTGCCTGAGAAATATCGAACTTGCATTAAAGATACGGATTGTTTTGTTATTTCATTACGAAAAACACCGTTGATTATAGATATGCAGTTCCTATCTCTTAAAAATTTAGTTTTTCCAGAATGAGATGATTCGTCAGATGATGTTCCATAGGCTCCGAGCACATAACTTTCTTCATCACGTTCCTTGTCTTTTGTGTTTCCTGATGAAGATTGGTTGTAAAATCGATAACGTTTAGGAACTAATAAGGTTATGATGGCGTCGACAATTGTTGTTTTTCCGCTACCGTTGCGGCCGGTGAGCAACGTAGACTTGTTGTTGAAATCAAAAGTGAAAATTTTATCGTTTTGTAGAACTCCCCAATTGCATAATTGGAGTGTATTTAATCTGAAACCCGCTTGTTCGGAAGTGTCGAAAATAAGTTGGTTATCCATTATTTACTTCCTTTTCCTTCAATTTTGCCATAAAATCTTCACAAAACTGTGAATCGATTTTTGCGCGAATATAACGTCTTACTTCGTACTCTTGTTCGTTTTCTGAATCGTCGGGATTTTGCTCCTTTAAAAGTCCGAGCTCACATAGCCTATCTAGATTCTTTTTGAAATTCTTACGGGCCGTAATTTGATCCGATTTGGGAGAGTAAAAAGATGCGAATTGTTCGTATAGTTCGGATTCTCGTAAAATTAAAACAGATGATCTATCTTGAGAATTGTTGGGATTGTCAAATTTGTTTAATTCATCGCGGAGCAAAATGCATAAAAACGATTGTTCTTCGGTAAGAGGGATTTGTCGTATTAGTCTAGAAATTTTATCATCTTCTTCGTTTAATTCATTTTGTCGTAGATAAGCAAAACCATCCGCTTTGTCAATAGACACACTTACTCCAAGGATTGCAAAAAAAGACTGAATGTCACTTTCGTACATTTCCAGTTTCTCCCAAAGCTTATCATTTGCATTTTGCCTAAAAATAGGACCTTGCAACAGTTTTATGCAAACCTGTGACCAGGGCTTTAAATTAGAATCAGCCATTTGTATTTCCTTGTATTATCAGTTTCGGAACTGTAACTTTTATTATAGTTCCTTCGCTTTCGTAACAAATCTGTTCTTTAGCGCTTTCGTCAACTGTTAATCCTTTTTCCGAATTTAATAAATCATAATACACAGCTATTTCTGCCATTCCTTTTGTTATTGGATATTCCTCCAATAATTGACCTAAGGTAAATTGGATAATATGTTTCTTCCTATAATCATTTATATTTCTAATTAGTTGCTTCCGATCTACAAAAAACTGAGAGAGCAAGTCGTTGTAATCCGCAATATTGAAATCAGAATCACTACTTTGTTCCATTTTGCTAAAGTCTTTTTGCGTGTTTGGTAGAACGGGAACAAATGAACGTGCTATCAATGGCTTTATGTCTAACTGCATAAAATCTTTTTCATTTATATAGTTCTTTGATTTGTATTTTTCTGATGCGAATTTCTTTATGTCATTTATGAGTGCGTTGATCTTTTGAAAATTACCATTTTGGTTTTGCTGCAAAACGCGGCTAAGTCTATCGGTGATTCCGTGCTTTGTATCTATGATTTTGCTTCCTGCATCAAATAAGTGATGCTTGAAATTCAATAAAAAATCTGTATCAACGGAATCAATTTGGTTTATTTCGGATGTTGAACTTACTTTTTCAATGATGGAATTTGCTATTGTGTTGATTTCGTTATCACTGTCTTCCGCAATAAATTTCCAAAAAGCCTCAAAGGATTGTCCTTGTGGAGATTGTCTAAGTTTTTCATCGGTGTCAAGTGCAAAGCCTAAAATGTTTCCTTTTGAATAGTTTAATTCGCTTTGTCTTTTGTAAATTTCAGTCCCGATAATTCTAAAATTATCTTCCACTTCCCTAAAATCGTTAATTAAATCCTTACCCTTTTTTATACATAAATCGACCATTTCAAAGATTTGAATGGGGGAGTATATTTCTACTTTTCCGCCTTTTTCTAGTCGACTTATTTCTTTTTCAATTTCTGCTTTTTCTTGTTTTAGAGTTTTTAAACGACTTTTTGTATCTTCAGTGATATGTTGGTACAAATCGTGTAGTTGATCTATAATGGATTTGAATTGTGATTCCGTTCCGATAAACTTTTTGGGCTTTAAATTGTCAAGCCAGCCAAATAGCTTTATTATGCTTGGAGTTAGTTCAAGAACAGCTTCTCTGTCATTATTTCGATACCGTAAAAGAAAACCTTTTTTACACCATTTTTCAATATAGAGACGATATTTTTGCTTTTTATCTCTGCTTTCAGGAAATAAATTTGATGGCTCGTCTAAATTTTCTTCGTCGAAATCTCCAAGTTCTTCTTTATGATCGGCTAAGAATGTTTTTAGGTGTTCTTCTAAGTCGGCTTCTAAAACAGAAATTTTGCTGTATATGATAAATTCTTGGTAGAAAAATGAAATGACGAGGCTTACTGTATGTGATTTTAGCAGAATGAAGCCGGGATCATTCTGTATAAGGTTCTCGAAGTAATTGCTGTCTATTCTAAGCATAATAACGCTTCAAAATATATAATTTACCGATGTCATTTTTATGACATTAATTAACCTTGTTTGTGCTTTTGAGGGAGAAACCTTATTTTGAGATATGATTGGTGTTTCTGAAAATTCCCTATCCAACAAAAACCTCGCTATAATTCTCTAAATGTGCTAAAAAATATGAGATTTAGAGAATTATAAGCACTTTTTTGCGGTATAACTCTCTAAATGTCACTTTTTGAGTGATTTTTCTCCCTACAAAAAATGTCCGCTTTGTGGCGGACATTAAATTCAATTTTCTCAGCGATTGACTGCTTTATTTATTTCCCTTCTTCCTTGTCCTTGGGCAATACCAAGTTCAATACTACGGCGAGGATAAATACCACGGCGACGCAGTTTTCGGCGAAGATGGTCTGGATAATCTGCGGGAAAATTTTGAACATCTGCGATGCTGATGTGAATCCAAGCCCGGTACTTAAGGACAAGCTAACGATAATCATATTACGCTGCGAGAATCCGCTTTTCGCAATCATGCCGAAACCGGCGAAGAGGATGGAACCGAACATCATGATGGTGCAGCCGCCGAGAACGGCTTGCGGGATGGTCGTGAGGAGTGTACCTACGGGCGGGAAGAGGCCGCCGAGGAGCATGATGCCTGCGCTTGTTGCGATGGCGAAGCGGTTCACAACGCCAGAGAGCGAGGCGAGGCCGACGTTCTGGCTAAAGGATGTAATCGGTGTGCAACCGAAAAGTCCGGAAATAGAGCTGACAAAGCCGTCGCAGCTGATGGCGCCACCCATTTCGACTTTGTGAATTTGGCGCTTGAGGGCGCCGCTGCAAAGGGCGCTGGAGTCACCGACGGTTTCCGTGGCGGACACGAGATAGATGGCGATGACGGAGAGGATTGCGCCCAAGTTAAATTCCGGGGTGAACGGGAGGAACTTGGGGAGTGCGAAAAAGCCGTTGTTTGTGATGCCCGAGAAATCGACCATGCCCATGCAGAGTGCGAGAATGTAACCGACAATAAGGCCGACGAGCACGGAGAGCGAACGGAGGAATCCCTTGGCGAAAACTTGCGTGAGTAAGCAGGTGAGGAGAGT
>Ga0326513_10004325_pt1 | contig 10211 bp, 7 predicted proteins | sample 2_2465_0518_D_FD_203654 | JGI IMG/M metagenome (GOLD analysis project Ga0326513, IMG submission 203654) | Bovine rumen microbial communities from UC Davis, California, United States - 2_2465_0518 | ecosystem: Host-associated > Mammals > Digestive system > Stomach > Rumen | place: USA: California...
GCTCGCCCTGGCTCAGGTTGGCATAGCATGTATAGAAGAAGCTGCGGATGATCTCTTTCTCGCTCTTGATGCCGAGATTACGGATCATTTTGAAGCCGTTCTCCGTCTGCATGATCTCCTTTATACATTCGAAGGTTCTGGCATTTGCCCGCATCAAGGCATTGAAGGAGCGGACTGAGAGGTTCATCTCCTCGGTCCTTCATCCTGCTCTTGTAGGGCAGCGGTACCGAAGCACCGGGAAAGCGTTGCTGAAGAAACAGATACATGTCCTGATGTGCAGCAGCGTCCCTCAGGCGTACCGCTTCATCGGATATGTTGAGCGGAATATAAGGTTTCGGAGAGCTAGCCGATTTTGACTTGGTTCCCGCAGAATCAGTGCCCCAGTTAATCCAGAGCTTTCCTTCCAGATAGTCTGCATAAGCGGCATCGTCCAGCAGGAAATGGCCCCAGAGGGTGGAGACTTCATGTTGTTCAGAATACAAAAGTAAAGCACCTCATTTCTCGATTTCTCCCGAAAAACAGGTGCAAAAATACCAGCCGCGAGACTGGTATAAACCTGTCGTACAAGCTTTGGCACCTTTCTCTCCGGGAGGTTGCCGTGCGGTCATAGGGCTTGTCCCTCGCGCATCTCTTACAGGGTATTTGTTTTGTTTATCGATTTGTGCACTGATCTTGGATGTACTATAGCATAAATACTTGAAATTGTCAAATGATGTGACAACCTATCCGGGCGTTCTTGACTTTAGAGTATGATTCAGCGGGATATGTTCTGCCGTTCTCCGACAATTGTTGACGGAGAACGGCAGACTTACCGTCATCTCAGAAAAGCATATCGTCGTCCCAGCTTGTTACTCTCAGGTGTTCCTTGCTGCGCTTGAGAATTTCCTTCAGTTTCGGAATCTCGTCCAGGTTCACCACCTGCAGCTCGGTTCCTATGTTCTCCAGCTCCATGAGGGCAATGGCCTCGTCCCGCTGCTCGATCTTGTCGGAATTACGCAGTTTTTCTGCGGCGATATAGACCGCATGGGCGAGCAAAAGGTTGTCGGTATAGTGTTCGTTCGCGTCCGGAACGACGTGCTCAATTTCGTGAGATACCTCTTCCAGCGGCTCCTTGTACCGGATCCGGACGGTGCACAGTTCGCTCGAGCCGGTGGTGACCACCCGTGTATAGCGGTTTTCCGTCACCTGCTGGGTGTTGCGCGGTTGCATCCGGAGCTCATACAGCGCAATCCCGTATCCACCGGAGCCGAAAGGCTCGGAGATTACTTTATCGTTGGTGAAGTCTTCGTGGTTCAGCTCGCGGTTTTCAAACCCGAGAAGACGATACGACTCGACCATCTCCGGGTTGAATTCCACCTGGGCCTTGACGTCCTTGGCGATGATGTTGATCAGGGAGGGGTATTCGTCACGGATGCTTTTCTTGACATCGTTCAGGTTGCTCACCACGCGATATACGCCGTTGCCGTGCTTGCTGAGTGTCTCAAGCTTGTTGTCCTTGAAGTTCATTAGTCCGGTGCCGATGACCGACAGGAAAAGGTAGTCTTTCTTCTTCTCTTCAATCAAACTTTCCAGACCCCCCTGGCTTGTGATTCCGAAGTTCAGGTCGCCGTCCGTGATCAAGATGACCTGGTTGTTTCCCTCGGGGCGGTAGTTGCGCTTTCCGACGGCATAAGCCTGCTCAATTCCAGCAGAGCCGTAAGTGCCGCCGGAGATCTCAAGCCCGAGGAGCTTTTCAAGGATATGGGTAATGTCGTCTTTTGCCAGAATGGGCAGTCCGTCGATTACAACATGGTCCTCGCTGCTATAAGTGACGAGGCTGAAGGTGTCTCCGGGCTTCAGTTTGCTGACGATGGTTGCGATGGCGGCCTGGGTCTGCACGGCCTCTCCGCTCATGCTTCCGGAGACATCCAGAAGAACGACGATGTTCTGCTTTTCGCGGACTTCTTCTTTGCCCTGCACGTGGATATAAAGCAGTTTATTTCTGCTTTCCAGATCCTTTACTTCCGTACTGATCCGGAACATCTGATCTTGCGGCTTGCTATGCCGGTACCGGAAGTAGTTGAGCATCTCCTCGATACGGACCATGCTGCGGTCGATGCTGCGCCTACTGCGGAGCTGGTTGAAAAGAATCCCGGCCGAGGCGGTGTTCGTCGTCATGCGGAAGGTAGAAGTGAAGTCCCGCATGGAGTCCCGATAGTCTTTTTCCTCGATGGGGTTGTACTCGTCGGTGGCTGCATCAGCTGCCTCTGGGGCGACATGTATTTTTTTGAGAAAACTGGGAGCGCATAACTTGTTCTTCGCAATATTTGACTTGATAGATATTTTAGGTTTGGCGGCTGACTCATCACGAGCCTGCATCGGCTGTATCGGTGTGGTTGGAGCTATGTCAAAATCTGGCAACTCCTCGCCGTCTTCTAGCTCTTCGTAGGGGGAAAGCGTAAGTCCCATGATATCCGGACTGAGAGATTCGGGTGTACCTCCGAATCCTTCAAAGGAAGCTTCATAAAGTATACCCGGTTCATGCTCCGGTTCCGGCTCTGGTGGATATGGCCTGTCATCTAGGAAAGCCTCATACGCTTCTTGAATTCGAAATCTTGGTATTTCCTCTTCTCCATACGTGAAGAGTGCCAGTACGGTGGCGGTTTTGTCGTCGTAGTTCAGCGAGGTGTAATAGTTGTAGCGCTGCCGTTCTTCTTCGGACCGCAGCCTCCAGTTGATTTTGTTCATGCTGTGTTTCCTCCATCCGTCGTCCTGTGACTGATTGCGGTATCTTGTCTTCAGAACAGGGAGGCCGTTCTCATGCAGCTGTCGGTTCAGGGCAGCAAAACTGATCTCGGAATCGAAATCGGCATTCAGAAAGTCCATAATGAAGCGGTCCCGCCGGTCATAGCCGGACAGGGGACGCAGTTCCTCCGGAAAGAGCCGCAGAGCCTCATCGGTGTCATCGGCATCCAGTGCCAGCTCTGCACAGATCGCGATCACCAGGTCCCGTCGATCCGGCCCTGAGCGCCGCCCGTTGAGGATTTCTTGAAAGACTTTGGTGCTCAGCCCGAGAGCATCTGAGAGCTCTGCGGATGTCAGCGTTCTGCGGCCGTCAGATCCGCGGACTGCCTTCATTTTTGAAAGAATGAAAGACTTGAAGTTGAGCCCGTCCGGATTTGCGATTTCAGAGTTAGACTGGATTGCGCGGTTCGATTCGTTCATCAGTATTCCTCCTGTTCACGCTGTTATCATAGCACATGGATTTGGATGAAAGCCGGAATTGGTACTTTTAAAGTACCATGGTACCGTGGGGCAATATGGCGGCGCCGGTGAGATTCGAACTCACGCACAGCTTGCACTGTCTGACGGATTTCAAGTCCGCTCCCTTGATCCGCTTGGGTACGGCGCCAGAATACAAAATGCCGCTGTCTCATATAAGACAGCGGCATTTGTTCCGGAAGAAAGGTGTTATCTGCGCTACAAAATGCTTTTCGCCCTATATGAGTGCATGCCGAAAGACTCCGCTGATGAGCGGAGAGACGCTGACTCAATTGATCGAAAAGCATTCATAATAGACCTCACAGGATGGTTACTTACGAAAATATAACATGAATCGCAAAAAATGTAAATACAGTTCTTTTCCTCAACCGGTATGTTATTTGGGCGTGATAATTAGCTGTTCGCTCCTTTCCGGAATGAAGCACACAAGAGGATCCATTGTCAGCTTTGGCCTTGACCAGCGCAATATCATTTACAAAATTTGCAAAGCGGCTTAAAGAATGAGAGAGATCGTCGGAATGGATCAACTTACAACCGGGGCAGAAATGCCCCGGGTTTTTCCTGTCAGGGCAGGCCATCTGTACGACTTATGGATCCGCTGGGGACTTGCAGGAGTGGCCGCAACATGATATTATAATTGAGAATAATAAACAAAAAAACACAGTATCGGAGGTACTTTGACATGATGCATCTTTCTTATGACCAGCAGATCACCCTGATCAAGCGCCTGGTTGAGCCATTGCATGTTGACGAGATAGACGCCGGCTATCTGGCCGCTGTCGTCACCCACTCTGATTTCACCGGCACCTATTCCCACGGACTCTCCCGCCTGTGCATCTATCTGCGGCAGTATATGGCCGGTGCCCTGGTGGCACAGCCGGATTTCCGCTGTGTGAAAGATGCAGACGCATCTCTTGCATTTGACTGCGGCGGCGGCTCCGGAATCGCAGCGGTGAACCGGGTCTATGACGCGGTGCTGGAGCGCGCTCGCAAGTACGGCGTTGCCGCGGGCGTGGGCCGGAACAGCGCGAACATCGGCTGCGGAGGCTACTACGGCCACCGCATGGCAGAGGATGGGGTCATCGGCATCGTGATGAGCAACACCTATCCCTGCCAGGCCCCGTTCGGCGGTGCAGACCGGCTCATCGGCACCAACCCGATTATCATGGGCTGTCCGACGACGAATCCGAACCGTCCGATCGTGATTGACATCTCCACCAGCGGCGTCGCCATCGGCAAGGTTCAGGCCTACCGCCGTGAGAATAAGGAAATGCCGTCTGACTGGGCCAACGACTATGACGGAAACCCGACCACCGATCCGCATAACGCCTACTGCGTCCGGCCCATGGGCGGACACAAGGGCTATGGTCTGGCCGTGTTTGTCGACCTGTTCGGTGGGGTTCTGTCCGATGCGCTCACCAGCCCGGAGATCCCGTTCGTGGAGGATATGAGGCCGGAAGAAACGGGCTTCGCCGTGATCCTTCTGGATATCGCCCACTTTATCGATGTAGACCGCTTCAAGGAGCACGCATCGCATTATGCGAGTATGCTCAAGAACAGTCGTACCGCCACCGGTGTGAAGGAAATCTTCATGCCCGGTGAGATCGAGGCACGCCTGATTGAAGAGCGGAAAGTCACGGGCAACGATTACTCTGACGCACTTGAGGCGGAGCTGACCGATCTTGCCCGTCAGATCGGCGCCATCGGCGCAGACGGCAGGCTCACGGATCTGCTGGCCTGAGCGGAGGAACGAAATGGCAGCCTTCAACAAGATTACGCCAGAGATCGCCGCACAGCTGAAGGCGGTGGTAGGCGAAAAACGATTCTTTGCGGGAGAGGCGATTGACCCCGGCTACTCCCACGATGAAATGCCGATTTACGGAAAATTCTTTCCGGAGGCGGCGGTTGACGTGGAGACCACCGAAGAGGTTTCCGGGATCATGAAAATCTGTTCTGCCAACCGGATTCCCGTCACCTGCCGCGGCGCCGGAACGGGTCTGGTGGGCGGCTGTGTCCCGCTGGCGGGAGGTCTGGTGCTCTGCACACGCCGGATGAATAAAATCCTGGAATACGACATGGACAACCTGGTGGTCCGCCTTCAGCCGGGCGTTCTGTTGAAGGACCTGGCGGCGGACGCACTGGCCCACAGCCTGATGTATCCGCCCGATCCGGGCGAGAAGACCGCCACCGTCGGAGGCAATATCTCTACCAACGCCGGCGGCATGCGTGCGGTGAAATACGGCGTGACAAGGGATTATGTCCTGGCGCTGACCGTTGTGCTGGCAGACGGAAGAATTGTCGAGCTGGGCAAATCCGTCTGCAAAACCAGCTCCGGCTACAGCCTGCTTCACCTGATGATCGGCTCGGAAGGAACCCTTGGTATCATCACCGAGATGACCCTGAAGCTGATTCCGAATCCCCTCTGTGATATCTCCTGCCTGGTACCGTTCCGGGATGTGGAGAGCTGCATCCATTTCGTCCCGCGGATCAAGATGGCAAACCTTGATCCCCAGTCCATCGAATTCATGGACGCGGATATCGTCACCTCTTCCGCTGCGTTCACCGGTAATCCGATTTTTCCGGAACGAGTGAACAACGAGGACGTGGGTGCTTCCGTGCTGGTCACTTTTGTGGGCAGCGACGAGGACGAGCTGGACCAGAAGCTGATCCGGCTCGGCAAAATTGCGCAAGATGCCGGTGCGCTGGACGTGCTGGTGGTTGCCACCACCGCCACCAAGAAGGCCGCCTGGTCTGCGCGCTCCAGTTTCCTCACCGCCATCGAGGCGGACACGAAGCTCATCGACGAAATGGACGTGGTGGTCCCGGTGGACAAAATTCCCGCTTTCCTCATCTACATCCGCAGGCTGGGTGAAGAGGGGGGCATCCGCATCCGCAACTTCGGACACGCCGGCGACGGAAACCTGCATATCTACTGCTGCTCAAACGACCTGGAGGAAGAGGAATTCAAGAGGCGTGTCAAGATCATCATGGACAAGGCCTATACCAAGTGCGCCGAGCTGGAGGGACAGGTCTCGGGCGAGCATTCCATCGGCCACGCCAAGATGGTGTATCTGAAGGAATCCGTCGGGGAAGACGTCTTCAGGCTGATGGGAGAGATCAAGAAAGTCTTTGACCCGGACGGCATTCTGAACCCCGGCAAGGTATGCGACGAATCTCTTGCGGCCGGAAAGGAGTAAGGGATGCTGAAAATACTCGTTTGTGTCAAACAGATTCCGGATATTGACCTTGTCCGGATGGATCCGGAAACCGGAAACCTGATCCGAACCGGGGTGCCCACGCTGACCAACCCTCTGGATCTCAATGCACTGGAGGCGGCGGTGCAGGTCAAGGAAAGATACGGCGGAGAGATCACGCTCATCACCATGGGGCCACCAATGGCCGAAAGCACCCTGAGGGAGGGCCTTGCGGTCGGCGGCGACAGGGCGGTTCTGATTACCGGACGTCCCTTCGGCGGTGCGGACACCCTCTCCACCAGCTACGCCATCGTCAAAGCGGCCGATATGGAGGGATCGTTTGACCTCATCTTCTGCGGCAAGGAATCCCAGGACGGCGCCACCGGACAGATGGCATCCCAGCTGGCAGAGCGTTTCGACGCGGCCCAGATCTCCTGCTGCTGCAGCATCGACGGCATCGCGGACGGAAAGATCCGTGCGACCCGCACCCTTGAGACGGGCAGAGAGATCGTCGAAGCAACGCTGCCCTGCCTGATCACGGTGGAAAAGGAGAACTTCTATGGGCGGCTGCCAAATCTGAAGGCCTATCTCGAGGCCAAGACAGCAGCGATCACAACCTACACGGAAAACGACATCGACGGGCTTGACCCGGAGAAGATCGGCGTTCCCGGCTCCGGCACCATTGTGCCGAAAATCTATCCTCCCGAGCTGCCGGAACCCGGCCGGATGATCCGCACCGGCAGTCCGAAGACCGACGTCAGCGAGCTTTTGAAGCTCCTGGCGGAAAAAGACGCGATCTGAGGAGGTGACGCAGATGCAGAAATCCGATTACAGGAACATGTGGGTGTACATCGAGCATGACGGCGTGACCGCGGCTCCGGTCGGGCTGGAACTGTGCTGCGAACTGCGAAAGCTCTGCGACACCACCGGCGACCGGCTCTATGCCGTGATCCTCGGGGAGCTCCCCGACGCCGAGGTGGAAAAGGTGAAGGAGTGCGGGATAGACGGCCTGATTTTTGTCAGCGGCACAGGATATGAATACTTCAGCACCGACGCCTATGCCAACGCCTTTACCGTGCTTTCGCGCAAGTATAAGCCCTCTGCGATTTTTGTTGGCGGCACCGTCAACGGCCGTGATTTTGCACCCCGTTTCGCGGTGCAGCTGGAGACCGGTTGCACCTCCGACGCCATGGAGCTGGAGTATGACCCCGAAACCGGTGACATTCAGTTCATTGAACCGGCTGTCGGCGGAAAGATCATGGCGGTCATCACGGTCCCGGTCCTGCGGCCCCAGGTGGGCACCATCCGCCCGGGCACCTTCAAGTACGCGCCGACAGGGAAAAAGGCGGAGATCGAGGTGATCCGCGAGGAGATCGGCTTTGATCCCGCGGCGATCCGCTGCAGGCACATCGACTTTATCCCGGATGAGACCGACCCGGAACTGGACATCGCGAATGCCGACTGCATCGTCTGTGTTGGCAACGGCCTGAAGGATTCGGAACACCTGGAGCGCTACCGCAGTCTGGCAAAGCTTCTGGGCGGAAAGCTCGGCTGCACGAGACCGCTGTATGACCGCGGAATCCTTCCCTACAAGCTGCAGATCGGCCAGTCCGGTGTCATGGTGAAGACGAAGCTTTACATCAGCTTCGGTGTGTCCGGGGCGGTAAACCACACGGCCGGGGTGGATGCGGAGGTGTTCGTCGCGGTCGATAAAAACCCGAATGCCCAGATCTTCAACTACTGCGACTATGGCATCGTGGGAGACATGGACGAGGTTTGTGACGAAATGATCGACCAGCTGAAGGCGAGGAAAAGCTGAACGGCTCCCGGAGACAATCATCAAGAGCAGATCCGGGGTCAAATGGAATCCGGAAACCGGATAAACGAAAAAGAATCCCTTCAGGATCGTTCCTGAAGGGATTCTTTTTTCGGCTGGGAAAGAAATACAGCGTGCCGCGAAACGCGTCAAAGAATAGTCGCGCAGAGTCGATTCGGCTATCCCGCGCGGACAATCCGATGCAGGGTCGCGAAGAGAATCCCGCCGGCAGCATTGCCGAGAGAGATCACGAGGACCGAGAGGATTGCCCTGCCGCTCCAGAGACCGGCCATCCAGAAGTAGAACATGTCGGCCACACAGTGCTCCGTCCCGCAGAGAATGAACACCATCACGCCGAAGAAGAGGGAGAGGTATTTTCCAAGCTCATGGGGATTGCTCTTATATCCCTCGACAGCAATGTAAATGAAGATGTTGCAGAGGACACCCAGCAGAAACAGACTCAAAAGGCCATCGTTCAACTTGACCTGACAGAGGGAGACCGCCTTTTCGTGCACTGCCGGCCCGATGCGGGTCAGAGCGGCACAGCCGGCCGTGAGACCGGTACCGATCAGGTTCCCCAGCCAGATCACAGGGAGATCAAGCGCATAGTTTCGATCATTCTGCAGCACATAACAGACCTTCCCGGTAAAAAGGTGAAAGCCGAAGGTGCAGATGACGAACAGGCCGATGGTGAAGGCAGCAGAACCGATCACCTTGTTGTCGACCGACAGAAAAACAATACCGCCGAAGCCGACACAGAGACCTGCCAGAATGGCAGAAAGTAATATTTTAGATCTTTTCATTTCGGTGTCCTCAGATAGGTCATAATGGAATCAGCGACTGCCTGTGCACGGGGGAGGTATTCCTCCAGCATGGTCCGGGCCTTCGCACTCAGCGTGTCGGCTTCCGCGCACTCGGGAAGCATCCTTGTGTTCACAAAAACATTCATGGAGGCGGATTCCAAGGCACAGCGTGCAGCCAGGGCGGCGCAGCCGACATCGGAGAGCAGCAGAGGGCTGCACTTTTCACGGAGTTCTTCGAGCAGAGCGATCAGCGTGCAGCAGTTTTGCATCATCTCGAAAGGCGCCCTGCAGGCAGCGAGAGTCGCTGCCGTGAGCTTTTCCGCATATCCAGGACTGCTCCTGTCCAGCGAATAGACGCGGGAGAGCGGTTCAAAGGCAGCGGCGTCTTCGTCCATCAGGGTCAGAAGACGCATGCGGAGCCGGTCGGCCTCTGCGATGATCCGCCGGTGATCCTCCTCAAAGGGGAGAAACTTTTTTTTACCGATGGTGAGGTTCGTGGCCATGGCGCCGAGGGCAGAGGCCAGAGAACCGATCAGGGCAGCGGCACCGCCGCCGCCGGGAACCGGGGCGTTGGAGAAAAGCTGCTCGGAAAAGGCCCTGCAGCTCAGATCGGCCAGAGAATCAGGCATAAAAATCAGTCCTTTCTTCGGTGATGACAGCGTCCATCGGGATGTCGGATTCTTCCGTGCAGACGGTGTCTAGACGCTGGGCTTCAAAGGCGATGAGGATCTTTACGGCCTTCCGGCACTGCGGGAGAAAGCGGTCATAGTATCCGGCGCCCATCCCGAGCCGCCGGCCGTCTCTGTCGAACGCGACACAGGGGCAGAGCACGAGATCGATGTCAGCCGGATCCATTACGGTGGACTGTTCCGGAACAGGGACCGGGATGCCGAAGCGGTCGGTCTCCCAGGCTTCTCCCGGCATGAGGGCAATCATATGGCTGCGGTCGGGACAATAGGGATAGACAAGCGTCTTGTCGTCCCGCTCTGCCTGCTCTGCGAAAAGCGACAGATCCAGCTCGCTTCGAAAGGCGCGGAAGAGGAAAATCGTTTTTGCGCTGCGGTAGGCATCCAGTGACAGAAGCTTTTCGCAGACGGTCCTGGAGGCGGCGGCACGGGTTTCGGCGGGGAGGGCGTC
>Ga0326513_10004328_pt1 | contig 10207 bp, 11 predicted proteins | sample 2_2465_0518_D_FD_203654 | JGI IMG/M metagenome (GOLD analysis project Ga0326513, IMG submission 203654) | Bovine rumen microbial communities from UC Davis, California, United States - 2_2465_0518 | ecosystem: Host-associated > Mammals > Digestive system > Stomach > Rumen | place: USA...
CCCGCTCATCCAGCAAAAAATTGATGCCGTCCTGATTGGCCTCTATGATGGTGTCCAGGTCATCCCGCATGAGCTTTGACAGCTCCTCCAGTCCCATGCCAAAGCCTATGACGCCCATGACCTCCCCGTCCTTGCTGTATGGCTCTGTGCAGGCTATGGCTGCTTCGATTTTCCTGCCCTGGGTACGATATACGGGAGTGAAAGCAAGCTCTCCCTTTTCCATGGCGGCACGGTACCAGGCGCTTTGTCTGAATTCCAGATTGAGAGGAGAGGCTCCCACATCAGCCTTCATGAGAAAACCGGATTTTGCCCCCAGCACGCCGGTCTGATGAGCTCCCCGCTGCACCGCCCGTTCAGAAAAAGCAATCAGGAAATCCTGGATGTTTGAAGTCACGGCAATCTCTTCTTGGAGGGAGGCAGGATCTATCCCCGGAGCATAGGTGATGAAGGAAAATACCCTATCGCCGTATTCCTCTATAGGTATGTTCTCATCGAGGACCTGCTCCGGCCTAGCCGCCGGTACGGGTGTTCTCTTATAACCCTCCGGGTCTGCCAGGATACGCTCCATCTCAAGTTTCAGTAGGTGAACGTCACGGCGGACATCGGTGGTGAATTCGTCAATGCCGGCGGCAGTCTGCTCAACAAGGGTGAGCAGTTCATTCCGCCGCATGGAGACAATGGTATCGGAGCTGTTGTGGATGGAGCTGTTGCTGATTTCTTTGGCATAATGGGTGGCGAAATCCCTGCCCCAGGCCATGCCGTAGAGCGCTGCCGCAAAAGCGAGCATGAGAATCACACCCGCAAAGCCAATCAGCACCAGGGATACGCGTGTCCTGATGGATACCTTCATGAATCCTCCCCCTCCGCAAGGGACGCTTCGTCGTCGCCGGAACTTAGGGATGAACCCCCGAGGACTTTCAGCATAAGGGAAAGAATATTGGCCTTTTTCCCTTGAAAGTCGCGGTAGTCGTACTCCATCCTATCAAAGTATTTCCGCACGAAGTAAATGCCGAAGCCCCCTTCCTCCATCTCCTCCACGGGCAGGCCCTCTTCATGCCGCATATCCTTGGCCAGGGGATTGAAGGGATGGCCGTGGTCGGCGAAATCCAGCCGGAAAAAATCGCCTTCCAGCCCGGCTCTGATCCAGATAGGGCCGTGCCCCTCATAGGCATAATCTACGATATTGCCCAGCATTTCCTCGACGCCCAGCGTCAGCCTGGTTTCCTGGGTCTTGGGGATTCCGGCTTTTTGGGCAGCAGACATGATGTCCTCCAGCATGCTGACGTACATTTCATCGGTTGCCTCATATTGCTTCCAGTCACCGCTCGGCCGCATTTCATCGTCCCCTTCACAAATCGTCCCGGGTATCGCGCATATGCAAAAGCGTTGCCATATTGCTGTCCTCCAGCACGCTTTTCACATCCCCCGCTGCCCCCACTGCCGTAAACTCCTTGCCTTCCTTCTTCGCCTTTTTGAGCAGCCTCAAGAACACCCGGATGCCGGCGCTGGACAAATAGTCCACACCGCTCAGGTCAATGGCTGTCCGCGCCTCCCTGGACACGACTTCCTCCCCCTTTTGATAAAACCCGTCGGCAGTAAGGCGATTCACCTGTCCCTGCACGCCCAGGATGAACCATCCGTTTGCCAATTTTTCTTCTTTGTAGGCAACTTCATTTCCCATAGCACTCAAACTCCTTCACAAAACTCCGTGCGAAACTTCGGTCAGTTGTTCCTTTTCGCGAGCTGGCAAGACGTTGCACCGTCTTCACCTCTGTCTATTGCTAAAGTTAAATACTCTTCGTTTATACCAATGAGAAGATTTTGCGAGGCTAACTCGCTCAAGCAAATATCTATCGCTTCCGGCGTGGCATCCAAAGAGGCGGCGAGCTTTTTGCGGGATATGGGCGCACGGCAAAGAAGGCAGATTTCCTTGGCCAGTCCCGTCAGCACATGGCGCGGTTTCTTGTGGCACTCCCGCAAATCAGTTATCTCGATGGCTCCGTCAGCCAAGCGCATCTCCAGGCGATCAGCAAATCCTCCGCCGGAAGAGAGAAGCTTCCACCTGCGAATCCGATTCTCCAGCTCGTCATAGAGTGGCTGCAGGGGAGATGCTTTGCCGAGTTCGGCAGTGTTTTCATAGGTGTAGGCAAAGTCTTTGATGTACTCGTCATCATCCGGCGCGAGGAAATCATACCACCGGGCCGGGATCAGCTGCAGGCCATATTGCTCCGGATGCGTGCAATAGATGCTGTTCTTGTGATATACGAGAGGCGAGAAGCTTCCCGGGGGCTGCAAGTGGGTGAGGAGGGGCAACAGATTGATGAGCTCCTCATAGTCGGCCATTGTCTCACCGGGGAAACCGTACAGGAGATTCCAGAAAAGATACACGCCAAAACGGCGCGCATATTTCAGCAGGGCGATATGGCGGATGGCCGTATTCCCCTTGCCCATCAATTGCAGTATATGGTCGGAGAAGCTCTCGATGCCGGGCTGCAGCTTCGTGAAACCGATTTCTGCCAGAGATTTTATTTCCTCCTCCGTCAGATTGGATTTTATCTCGGTGAACTGGCACGGCTGACCGGAGCCGGAGGCATCTATAGGCAAGGGGTGATGCTCCACAAGGCGGGGCAGTTCTTTCTGCGCCTCACGGCTCATGATGCTATCCGTGAAAGCAATCGTATGCTGTCCGTATAGTTCCCGGATTTCCCTCATTTCCCAGGCGATACGCTCCGGGCGTTTCCGGCGATAGCGGTTCATGCTGCCGTTCAGCCCGCAGAAGGTGCAGGGATGCTTCTCTCCCCACCAGCAGCCGCGGGAACCTTCGAGATAAAGAAGCACATTGTCCTCCGAGGCCAGAATGGAAGCGTGAAACTTTGCCAGCTCAGGGAAAGAATCATTCCACGAAGCAAAGAAATCATGGTAATCCGGAAGCGGCAGACTGTCCAGATCCCGGGTCAGACGATGGGGCCATTTGCCGTCCCTCGGCAGGTTGCTGCCCTGCCGCAGCACCCCGTAGGGCAGAGGGAACTCCCCTCCCGCCAGCGCCCCCCTCACCACCTCGGCTATGATCTCATCAGCCTCGCCGAAAAAGACGAAATCAACGAAGGGAAAATGCCGCAGAGTTCTCCCCCCTGCGCTGCCCATGCAGTTCGGGCCGCCCATGGCGGTGGCAATCTCCGGACGGCGTTCCTTCAGCCGCCGCAGGAGGGCAAGAGCAGCATTGTGCTGCTGGAACATGGAGCAGGCTCCCACAAAACGCGGGTTCATGGCGAGAATGCGTTCTGCAGTCTCCTCCAGCCAGACCTTTGCCACCCGGATGGAGTCATAAAGAATCTGCCGGTTTTCCTCTGCCGAAAAGGCGGGGTGGCTGGCACCGCTGGCCAGCCACCCCGCCAGATCATCCAGGTTCCGGCGGGGTGCAATGCCCGCAAGGGGTGCGAACACGGCATCTGCCACATCAAAATAGTCTGCCAGCGTCATGAGCTTTCGCCTGAGGGGCATTCCCAAAAGGCGGTGAAAGCCCATGTTGGCATAGTCCACCCGGCAGGGAATCCCTTCCCGCAAGAGGCATGCCTGCAAAAGTCCCAGAGCCAATGAGGGGGAAATATCATTCGAAAACGGAGGCATGACCAAGCAGACCGATGTATCCTTGCGCAAATCCACCACTCCCTGTCCCACAAACATAAAGCCCCCAATGATGAGGGGCTTTATGTTCCAGCATTTTGCTCCGGCCATCAGCAAGCTCCTGCCACCATATAGACCGGCGGAAGAACCTTGCGAAGCTAATCGAAATCATTACTTGCCGCGTACGCCACAGCCCTGCGCCCCGCATATATCCACATCCTGCACACAGTCACCGCCGGCCACAGCCTCCAGATCCTCATCGCTGACATCCTCCGGCAGCATGGGGGGCAGCAGGAAAGTGGCCTGATAGGAAGGATCCTGCTCAACGATGCAGATGCGGAAATCAGCCGGCACGGGAATGCCTGCTACCTTGCCGATGGCCTCGTTGGGATTGGCAAGAAGCTCCTTGCGGAATTCCTCATCGGTCACAGCCTTTTTGACCACCTGCTGATAAGTCTCTTCCATTTGTTCTTTTGTCCATTCCATTTTTCATTCTCCTTTAGAAAAATAAATTATAAGGCCATTGTTCCAGTTTTGCCGTAGGCAAAACTTCCTCTCGGCCTTTCATCAACTTATAGAAGTCGGGGACATTTCTTGCCTCGTCATAACCTGACACCGCAAATGTCAGCTTCGCATATATCATGAGTGGGGTCAGCGGGAAGGGCAGCGCCGCAGATCGTCAGGACAAGCGCAAAGGAAATACCGCCGGCGGCCTTGTCCAGTTCCTCCATATCCACTTCCTCCGATGCAAGATCCGGCAGCACGAAGGTGGCGGTATAGGCAGGATCCTGCTCGATGACCTTGATCTTCATGCCCTCGGGCAGTTCCTTCCCCGCCAGCTTCGCCAATGCCTTGTTGGCATCCGCTAGGATCTCCTTGCGGAACTCCTCATCGGTCATGGCCTTCTTCTGCATGCTGGCATACAGGGCCTCCATCTCTTCTTTGGTCCATTCCATTTTTCATCATCCTTTCGTAAAAAGCGCCATATATATCCATACCCGCAAAATGCGGATAAAAGGAGCATGTCATAAACCGGCATAGGCAAAGCATCCTTTGTTGCTGCATATACCGGGAGCCTCCATCAAACAGATTCCTCCGCCGGCGGCCTTGTCAAGATCCTCCATATCCACTTCTTCCGACAGCAAATTCGGCAATACGAAAGTGGCGGTATAGGCGGGATCCTGCTCGACGACCTTGATCTTCACGCCCTCGGGCAGTTCCTTCCCCGCCAGCTTCGCCAATGCCTTGTTGGCATCCGCCAGGATCTCCTTGCGGAACTCCTCATCGGTCATGGCCTTCTTCTGCATGCTGGCATACAGGGATTCCATCTCCTCTTTGGTCCATTCCATTTTTCATTCTCCTTTCTTAGAAAATGCCATATATATCCATACCCGCAAAAGGCAGACAAAGCGGCCTATCCGGATTCTTTCATCTCCAGACGATACAGGGGAATCTCCTCGACGATGGCTCCCCCCAGGTAGCCTTTGGCAAATCGCAGCATGGATTTGCTGTGCTCCAGAACCTTAAAATAAACGGCCTTGTATCTTTCCTGTATGACCTGCAGCATATAGGCGCCCAGGAATTGGCCGGCCCGGTTGCGGCGGGCATCTCTGACGATGTACCAGCGCCGGATTTCCACACCGTCATTGAACTTGGCGCAAATCACCCAGCCGCAGACCGAATCTTCATGGGCAAGGACAAAACTAGTATCCGGGTCATACTCGTCACCCACGAAGGGGGACAGGCCCTCGGTGTTTTCCTCCGGCAAAGCCAGCATAGCACGGATTTTTCCTTTTATCTCCTCGCCGCAGGTCTCCCAAGGAAGGAAAGCATAGCCCAGGCTCGCCACATGCTCCGGTGACCAGTAGGAGCGATTGTGCCTCATCTTGCTGCCTGACTCCTGCAAGATGGCCGTGTCCAGCTTCATCAGGGCACCGGCACGACGGCGAACCGCAGGAGACAGCCAGGGCAGATCCAGCCCCTTCACGAGGGAGAGGCGCGGGTCGCGGCCTTCCTCTTTTTGCTTATACACCCATGCGTAGAGATCGGGATGGAACTGCTGTCGCGCCCGTCCCAGCAAGTCACCCAGAACTGCACGGACCAGTTCCTTGCTCCTGTCCTGCCGCCGGATGTAGAGTCCCAAAATCAGGAACCGCTTCTCTTTTTGGGAATAAACGCCGCTGGCGATACCGCAGGTTTCACCCGCCACAGAATGGATCCCCAAGGCAAGCAGCTGCTGATTTTTCTGCAGGAGCGATGACGCAGCGAACTTTATTCCGAAGGAGGCATAGGTTTCCCTCAGCTCCTCATAGCTATCGATGGGAAGGAATGCATATTTTTCCCGGCCTTTCGTATCACACATGATCTTGTCCTTTCCCAGTCAGGGCAGCCGCACATATCCTTTTTGGTACAGCAGCTCAAATTTCTGCCGCACCCCGGCTCCCACCAATGGGCTGATGCCCAGTTCCCGGAAGATTTCCGGCAAGGCAGCCGCCCCCTCCATAAGCCGGCGCACCGCCCTCCGGAAATGAATATTGCCACCGAGGCGCAGGCTCACGCCGTCGCCGTGGAATACCATGACATTCTCCAGTTCCTCCACCCTGACCTGGGGATTCAGCCGCAGGGGCGCATCCTCCGGCAGAGTGTCCCTTGCGAACCGGGCGGAAAAATCCCGCAGGATGCGGCGGTACTCCCCTACATCGGCAAAATACTGCTCCTCATGGATGCGCACGCCGGTGGGGCAGGCCTCGTCAGGCAGCTCCGGCTCCATAAAAGCCACACAGCGGCGCGCCATGTTCACGCGAAAACCGGCGACACAGGAAATGCTGTAGCAAAGGCGCCTTTTCCCCGGCGGCAAGTCCAGTCCCCTGGCACGCCCCGAGTCGCTGTATGTGGTGCCGGATTCTGCGTTGTTCAAAAGCAGCTCCACATCGGCCAGTTCCTCCGGAGTGTATTCGGCCATAATGCGGTGAAACTCCCTCAAGGACCTCACGGAGAAGCGCAGCGCCGCAAGCCCCATGCGCTCCTTGCCCATCTGTCCCATGAGGGAGCGAATGCGCATGGGATAATGGGCCGCCAGCACCGTGGTGGTCTGGGGATACCTCCCGACCAGATCGTAAAAATCCGCCAGCAGTTTCTCATAGTCGGGATTGTCCAGCGGCTCGGTGGCAAAGTAGCACCCACCCTCCCCCACAACATCTCCCAGAAGCTCGCAGCTTGCGGCCAGCACCTCACGCCACAGCGCCCGGTTTTCCGGCGTGGCGAGAAAGTCCCCCTTATGAGGCGGCGCAGCCAGCCCGCAGAAGGGACACTGCTCCCGGCAGCCGTCGGACAGCTCGAATACGATGGGGAAAAAACGCACATGCTCCTGAAGGATCAGCTCGCGCCGCTCCACCCGCGCCCGCCGGAGCACCATCCGGTTCCAGCGGAAAAGCCGCTTGTCGGCGAACCGTTCCTCCCCCAGGCCTGCTTCCACAGCTGCACCGATTTCCTCGTAGCGGCGCATAAATTCATCATAATAAGGATTTGACCTGTCCCTCGCCTTTCCCTGGCACACCATGCCCAGGGCCTTGAAGGCAGCGTACACATCCGATATGGCGAAAAAACCTGACAAGCTCTTTGCCGGATTCGCCAGAAAATCCTCCCGCCACTTGGGGTCGGCGCTATAGCATTCCCATGCACGTTTCCAGGCGCCGTACTCAGCCGGCGACATCCGCGCTTGTTTTTTGCTCATAATGAAGCTCCAGCAGTTCATCCAGATGATGCTTGAAATAGGTGCACACATCGTGCTTCGCACCCTCTGTGATATTTTCCATACGCATCTTGTGGCAGCCGCCATCGCAGATGGGGAAGCAGAAGCATTCGCGGCACTCGGCGGAATCGAGATGGGATGCCGCCACCATGCCCTTCGCCACAAGGGGCATATTCCAGTCCGTCAGGGAGTCGATGTGCCCCACCACCATCTTCTCCAGCCCCACATCATTCCAGCATTTGTAAAGCTCACCGTCCGGCCCCACCACATAGGCGTTGCGCTTTGTGAGAGTACAGCCGCCCGGCGGCCTGCGGGGGAAAAGGGAAAGGGGCGCCTCACCGTATTTTTCGCTCACCTCGGCCACGAAACGCCCCTTGTCGTCGGAGTTGAAAAAACAGGAAGCGTCGGGATGGGCAGCCCCCGTCACAAAGCCGGGATAAACAGAAATACGCTTGCCGTAATCCTCCGGGAATTTCTCTTTGACGGAGCGGTACACCTCCATGAATTCCTCGGCATTGCGCCCGTCCACATTCACCCGCACATATACCTTCCCATTGTAGTCCGAAGCCATGAGGGCTTCCAGATTCCGGAAGATGCGGTCGTAGGTCTTGCCGCCGCCCTTGAGGCAGCGGCGGGAATCGTGAGTTTCCCGCTTCCCGTCCAAGGTGATCTGTATGATCTTGATGTTCAGCCGATTGAGCTCACGGATGACCCGTTCCTCCAGAAGATAGCCGTTCGTCACCATCATGGACTGATAGGGAAGCTCCTCTGCCTTGAGCTTTTCATCGATGCTCAGGATGCGGTCAAAGGCCAGAAGGGGCTCCCCGCCATACCAAGTGATGAAGAGCTTCATGTTCTTGTGGCCTTTGATGAAGGCAACGAGCTTTTCCGCCATTTCTTCGCTCATGGGTTTCCCTGTGCGGTTGCCCTCAAAGCAATAGGAGCAGTCGAAATTGCAGGCGCGGGTAATGGCGACGGTCAAAAGGAGCGTGCCTGGCGCGTACTGATTGGTCAGACGGCGCATCTTGAGTATATTGTAAAAATCCTCATCCTGCCCCTCCGTCACCAGATGCCCCGCCGAACGCAGCAAGATATAAAGCTGGGGAGAGCGGGAAAAATCATAATGATCCGGGTTCTCGCTAATGTTCCGGATGATGGTCTCCTGCCCTTCCTCAAGCTTCAAGAAGGAATTGGCTGCACTGTTGTAGAGAAGCCAGCCGTTTCGCTTGGATAAAAAGAGATGACTGTATCGTGACCATTTCATTGTTCTGATAACACCTACCTGTAAATTTTGTCCGACTTCTGTGGTAGACAGGCAGCAGCGACCACATCATCGAGCTCGTCATCCTGCAGTTCGTCGCTTACTGAGAGCCGCTTCAGCATGGTTTCCAAAAAGTGGCTTTCGGAGGAAAAATCGGCCATCCGCAACAACGCATCCATCTCCCGCATATCCTGCGTGATGGCTCCAGAGCATTCCCCGGCTTCCATGCGCAACCACCTCCTCAATCTAACCACCCTATTATCTATACGCAACAGTTCACCGTAAATCCACGCTGCGAAAATATTTCCAGAAAAATTTTATCCTTCTTTTTGTATCCTGCAACATTTGGCCAAAAGGCGACGATAACGTTCGCTTACCGCTTTCTCGCTGATGCCCAGGAGAGCCGCGATTTCCGGGTTCGACAGCTCCATGCCGTAGCGAAGGCTCAGGAACTCACGTTCTTTGTCCGTAAGCCGCTGCAAAATATTTTCCACCTGCCGGTTGACGGGATTTTTCAGCGTGTCGTCCCCGGCCGGGGGAAATGCCGCTGCAGCTCCGTCGGCGATTTCCAGAACATCCTCTGCCGGCACCTCCCGTTGCAAATAGGCTTTGCGGAAATGGTCTGCCAGGCGGCTGGCAGCAATACGGTACAGATAAGCAAGGTGGCTGCCGCGAGCTGCATCGTAATTTCCCCAGTGAGCCAGCGCATAAGCAAAGCTGTCTTGAGTGATGTCTTCTGCCGTTTCGCGCCTCAGTACCCTGGCGTAAACGTAGTTGTATATAGGGCGGAAACAAGTTCGGCAAACCTCAGAAAATTCGTTGTTCACTAAAAATCCCTTCCTCACGCATACCACAAACCATCTGTTGTTACACCACCTGACGCTTGACCAGTTTGGCGAAGATACCGTCTTTTTTCACCAGCTCGTCAAAGGTGCCGCTTTCGGCGATGCGACCTTGCTCCAGAACCAGAATACGGTTGCACTCCCTTATGGTCGATAGGCGATGGGCTACTACCAAGCGTGTGGCTTTCAGTCGATTCAGGCTCTCGGTCACGATGGCTTGTGCGCGGTTGTCCAGAGCACTGGTGGCCTCGTCAAAGATGACGATGGCAGGTTTTGCCGCCAGGGCTCTCGCAATCAAGAGCCGCTGGCGCTGTCCTCCAGATATGTTGCCGCTCCCCTCGCTGATGACGGTCTGCATGCCCATGGGCATCTGCCGGATATCATCTGCGATGCCCGCTGCCTCGGCAGCCGCCCAAGCATCCTTGATGGTCAGCGCTGACTGGCCCACGATATTCGTAAAGATATCGCCGGTCATGAGCTGCCCATTTTGCAGCACAATACCCATTTGCGAGCGCACGGAGGTGGGATTGAGGTCGGCCATGTCCTGCCCATCGAAAAGCACCGATCCCATCTTCGGCTGCTCAAAGCCCAGCAACAGGCGCAGCAGCGTCGATTTGCCGCATCCGCTTTTGCCGACGATGGCAATATTTTCCCCCGCCGCCACGCGGAAACTCAGATCATGCAGGATCTCCGGCGCCCCTTCCCCATAGGAAAAGCTAAGATGGCTCA
>Ga0326513_10004329_pt1 | contig 10206 bp, 15 predicted proteins | sample 2_2465_0518_D_FD_203654 | JGI IMG/M metagenome (GOLD analysis project Ga0326513, IMG submission 203654) | Bovine rumen microbial communities from UC Davis, California, United States - 2_2465_0518 | ecosystem: Host-associated > Mammals > Digestive system > Stomach > Rumen | place: USA...
GAGAAGCCTTGGCACGGACTTCCTCCGACAATAAGGTCAACAGATCCACGCAAGCTCCTTCCATCTATCTTGGTTACATCGCCAAGGTTTTTTACGTTTGGGTAGTGGTGCGCCAAAACCGCGCACGGGAACGGTTCAATCTCGGCAAACGCCACTGGGACAAATTCGGGCATATCTTTCACGGCGCAGCTGAACGCCTCGATGCCGGAGAACAATGATAAATATCTTATCTTCTCCACTACGCCTCCCCTGCGGCCGGCATGCCGTCCAGCGCGATGGACATCCGCGCGTGGCGGTAGGCGGTGTCCATCAGCAGGAGCTTCTTCTCCAGGGGAGCGTCTGGCGCCCCGGAAAAGAGGATGAACAGCATGGCTGCAATGTCCATGAAGTCGTCGTCCGACATCTGGTCGAAATGCTGGTAGACCAGCACCTTTTCCGGCCCGCCCAGACTGACGCCGACAATGGCAGACCGCTTGTATGTTTTTGCGTGGTCGAGCCACGCCTTTAGTCTCTCATCCATTTCCACCTCTTTGAAGCCTCCGTGGACGGCAGACAGAAAGATCCGCCCACGGAGGCCATGCCCCAGCTCCGCAGAGACCGCCTCTGCGGAAATTTAAAATTCGTACAGCCCCAGCCAGATGGCGAGTGCCGAGGGAAAGGGCGCGGAGCCTGTGCCGTTGCCGAACTTGAGGCGGCCCTTAATGAAAACTATCTTGTCGGCGTTGGCCATAATGCCCTGAAACCACCGCGTGTCCGTTCTGGCGGGTACCAGCGCCACGATGCAGTCGGCCCTGATTCCTTCGAGGCAGAACTTCAGCGCCCAGTCCTTGATTTTACTGTAAGGCGGATTGCAGAACACCCGCATGCCTTCCCATGAATGGTCGAGGCCGCTGTCTTCTTTGGTGTAGAATGTGGGGCAGAGATGATTCTGGAAGGTGGCCGCCGGGTCGAGGTCGAACAGGAACCGCCGGTTCAGCTTGTTGAACAGGTCTTTCGGCGTTGTCCATTCGTCCGACTTGGAAGACATCATGCCTCTATTAATTGTCATCGGGCACCTCCGGCGGGACGGCTCTGCCGAGCCATCTGGCATCCTCCATGCTGGAGATGAAAGACGGGATGTCCCAGCCGACGAACCGGCAGATGACCCGCTCTTCGCCGCCGAACGTGGCGACGTCGATCTGCGCGACTGTCAGCACTCCGTCGCCTTCGTCGAGCCACCAGAATTCGCCCCTGTTGTCTTTAGTCGGCGTCATCGTAGATTCCTTGCAGGAAGCCCGGCGTGGCGTCCACAAACGCCTGGCAGACCAGATGCCATTGCGGGAGCCTGTGGTGTTTGCGCTGGTGGTAGATGTTTTTCATGTTGGCGAGGGAGAGACTCCAGACGCGCCTTTGGAGAAAGCCCTCAGGCAGGTCGTTCTTGAGAAGCAGGAACGTCTCCTCGCTCTTCGTCTCCTTATATTTCGCAAGGAGACGGTTGAGGTGGTAGAGATGGTCGATAGGAATTGGCGTCTCGAAGTTTTCCTGAACAAGCTCTCCATGCATAATCGTGTGCATCGTGCTGGAGCTTTGCTCGACTGTCGCGACCTTGTACGTCGATGCTTCCTGCCACCAGTATCTCGGCCCCTCTACGCTCCAGACATACATCATCTGGCGGAGAAACTTGTTTTCGCCTCCGTCTCTGGTGCAGAGCTTTTCGGCGATTTTATAGAGGCGCAGCTTTGTTTCTTCGGGGACGCCGTCCCAGGTTTCATATGGCGTAGTCAGGCCGTAGGAGAGGCCGAGACCCATCAGAGCCGATTTGCCGCCATGCGCCTCAAGTAGATGCATTTTCATTCAATCCACTCCTTCAGTTCTTTGTGAGCATAGGGACTTGCCTCGCTGCACCAAACTCGGCAGGCAAATATCTCCTCTCTAGGAAACTTTTTCAGCCAGCGGTCGTAGAGGACGTCCATGTTTTTCTGCGCCGTCTTCCAGTTCTCCGCCTGCTTCGCCACCCAGACATGGGCTGTATTAACGGCGTCCGTCATGGCATACCACCCGACGAAGAACATCTTCAGCCAGCCCTTCCAGACCTCGTCTGAAGACCATTCGGAGTCGTAGCCGATACCGGCATCCGCAGCGAGTTCGCAGGCTCTGTCGATGTCGCGGAGAGCGCCCCGCGATAAAGCGTCAACGGCTAGGCTCCTGTGAATGGCAAGGAGCGCCTCGCAGGCCGTCCTCAACTCTGAGGGGCGCTCCCTGCCCTTCGGGAAATAGTCCCAGGCGCACAAAGGAAAGCTGCAGCCGAGGATGCAGTCCCTGTGCTGGGTCGAATTTTCTGCGTAGTGCATCATTGTCTCCAAGGAAAATTTTTGGCGGGTTATCCCGCCCGCCGTCGGGCGCAGGTGAGGTTTGCCTGCATTTCGCCGTTGCACGCCTACCCAAGTTCCGTATGACCATCTCCCTGGGTTTCCACGGACGCGGGAACGAATTTCTCGGCGTGATCCCACATGTGGCCCTCTGTCGTTACCTTGTCCTTGAATAAGACATTAAAAGCTACATGCTTGTGCAGTTCGCCGTCAAAGTGGGAGTAGACTTTAATCATCTTGATGCTGTCGCCCTCGTCCCACACTAGCACGGCGTCGCCCTTCTTGAATTCTGGCTCCGGCCAGTCTGTCGTGCCGAGAAGAACCTCGTTGCCAGCGAAGGGAATGCACTGGGTATGGACGCCATTGAGGCACACGTAGAGATACCCGTGGCGGTGCGAGTAGAACTGGCAGCGCCACACGTCGTCGTTGGCGTCGCGCACAAGGACGCGGTCGAAGGGCTTGAACTTATGTTCGCTCATCGGCTTTCTCCTCCTCAAAAAAATCTTCTTCAGCCATACATGATTCAAAAACATGAACAATAAATTTCAATGCTTTAGTCATAGCTTTAAGTTCTGAATCACCATAAAAACTGACTTCAACACCTTCTTCAGAAACTGTTACTTTTGTCTGGCCACCCATAATTTCTTTAATTTGAAAATAATGACTAGAAGAATTGCCTCCAGTTGGCCCTGTTGAAAAAGCTACAGCACAATACTCATTCAATCCACCATAACAATTTTTAAGGTAGCATTTATTCCTTTTGATGCCTTTTACTTCTTGTACTTTCATATACAAGCCTCCAAACTCCCAACAGTCGCGCGCCAAGGATGCTGACCAGCACGGCAATGCGCGGGTCGGGCTTAATCAGTACCCTTGGACACGTTGCGATGATTTTGTCCCGAAACGAGTAGGGATTCATTTAGAAGGGAATGTCTTGCGCGACGGATGTCGGCATAGTCCAACTGGGCGCAGGAGGAGGGGTCTGTGGCTGCGGAGTACCCCAGCCTCCCCATGAAGAACCTGATTTGATAGGCGTGGGACGGCTTTCACCCACATATGTAGCTTTAGGAGCGTTTTTAGAACGCCATGCAGCTTCAATAGCTTCATCTGCCGCCCTGGTGTCGAACATTGGCGGATCTTCGACGTATTCAAATTGATATTGACGTGCGTAAAGCGCAACCTTTTCTACGTTGCGGCCAAACTTGTTCTTAGTATAAATTATAGGACGCTTTACCCACTTATTGTTCTCCTTCACAACTATGCAGCAGTCACTGTCTCCTATGTCTGTTGACAGGTATATGCTTTCACTGTCGCTTGAAAATTTAACAAGCGTATAGCTAAGTTTAGGAGTTTGAGAAAATGTCGGCAAGCTTTTCTTGACATTGTAAAATATCAAGACGCTGTTATTCCATTTGTCAACAGTTGTATCGCGTGGATCGCCATAGGCTATCATGCACGGCTTGCCTGTCTGCCTCACGACCCCAGCGAATTTATTGAGGTGCGCTACGCGATCATCTTCCGAAAAACCGTTATGCTTTACTTCATAATATATGCCTAAAGACGGCAAATAAAAATCTGGAAGAACGCGGCCATATCTGCCATTCATATCTTCCTGCTCATATTTGTAGTCTATGCCGAGATGACTAAGAAAAACGGCATGCTTTGCTTCATTCCTCGAACGGAACTTATCGTCTCCATAGTTCGTTTCTCTAGCTTCAAGCATTTTACGCTCGTTATCCATGTTATGTCCTCCAAAAAACCACGTTTACTACCTTTCTAACCAACAAAAACATACGACAAGACTTGTTCAACCCCTTACTGCCTTTCTGTCTCCTTGCTTCCTCCTATCTCGTTTCCGCTTTCGTCCACCCTGCCCTCCGCCATGAGGATGGAGCGTCTGTCCATGTACATGGTGAACTTCTCCTCCGGCACTCCGGCCTCGCGGAGGAGCTTGAGACGTTCGGCGGGCTTGTACTTGTGCCGCCACCACCGGCAGGCGTAGGGCGCGGCGAACGGCACGATGAGATCCTTGCCGTTCCAGAACGGTGCAATGTCGCCGTCCACATGGTCGGCGAAGACTGCGGCCAGAAGCTCTACCTCCTGGAGCGACATCTCGCCGACTCGCTTTTCCGTCAGCCCTTCGGCGACGAGCGCCTTCCACAACCCTTCGCCGTCCACGATTTTCATCACGCCACTCCGATGATGCGCTCAATATCCTTCCTGCCGAACTGGAAGCTCAGATGCGCTCCCGCCTCGTACTTCGACAGGCCGGGGCCGTAGCCGAACCGCGCAAGCTGGGCCATCTGGGCGTCCGTGCAGGGGTCGTTCAGCCAGCGGCAGAACTTCTTCGACGCAGGCTCAGTCTCGTTCTCGCGAAGAAAGTCGTCGGCGGCCGCAAGAGCTTGCGTCCTTTCGCCGACGAGCACGCACCGAACCCTGCAGCGCTTCTTCCTGCCAATGGCGTACCAGGTGTCGTCGTCCTTGGAGAAGATGCCCGCCCATGCCTCGAAGCCGGACGCAAGGAAGCAGCGGCCAGAGCCGAAGAGGTCGATGTAGCGCCACATGGAGCGGCCGAGGATGTCCACCTCCGAAAGCTCCACCTTCTCCAGAATCTGGGCGCCGTCTTCCTCCGGCGGAGGAAACTCGTATCCGCAGAACGGGCAGACGCGCACCGCCGCAGGAACTTCCGCGCCGCATTCTGGGCATTCCTTGACGGGAGCGCCGTCAGGGTCGCTTTCGCGCTCGTCGAGGTCGATGTCGGCGTCGATGTTGCCATGCGTGGCGAGGCTCATGCCGAAGTCCAGAACGAGGCAGTCCTTCTTGACGACGCCGGGGAACTCCTCTGGATTAACGCGCCTCAAGCCGCGCCCCACCATCTGGATCATCGGCCCCTTGTCGGAGCATTTCCGCAGAAGCACCACGCAGGAGACGGGCGGATAGTCCCACCCCTCCGTCAGCACCATGCAGTTGCAGACGATCTTCGTCTCGCCTTTCGTCATCCTGTTGAGGATGGCGTTCCGCTCCTTTATGTTCAGTTCGCCGTGGACGCATTCGGCGGGCACGCCGGCGTCGCGGAATGCCTTCGCCACGTCTTCGGCGTGGGCCACGGTCGCGGCGAACACCACTGTCGGCCTGCCCTGCGCCTTCTCCTTCCAGTGCCGGATGACTTCGGCGTTGACCACCTCCGTGTTCAGCACATCCGCAACCTGCGCCTGGTCGCCGAAGTCGCTCTGCCCCTTCAGAGCCTTCAGCTTCTCGGCGCTGCCGTCCACGTTCAGCACGAATGCGCGGGGCGGCACGAGAAAGCCAAGCTCGACAAGCTCCTTGAGCGTGATCTTGTCGCAGACGTTGTCGAAGATCTCCCGCAGCCCCTTGCCGTCGGAACGGCTCGGCGTAGCGGTGAAGCCTGCAATCTTGACGGCGGGGTTCACCTCCCGCGCCCTGTCGATGATGGCCCGCCATGTCGGCGCGGCGCAGTGGTGCGCTTCGTCGGCTATGACGAGGTCGAGCTTCGGGATCCTGTCGAGGTGTCCGTAGAGGCTCTGCACCATCGCGAACGTGGCGTCTCCGCGAAAGCTCTTCTTGTCTGCCGTGAACAGCGACGTCGTGGCGCTTCCGTTGATCTGCCGGAACTTCTTCATGTTCTGCCCGACAAGCTCCTGCCGGTGCTGGAGCACCAAGGTCTTTCCGCCCACCTCTTTGGCAAGGCTGCCGAGCATTATCGTCTTCCCTGCGCCCGTTGGAGCGACGCACAGGGTGTTGCCCCGCCTCTCCAGAGCCTTGACGGCTCTGGAGACTAGGCGGGACTGGTAGGGCCTCAGGATCACAGGCTAGAACGGCACCTGATCCATGCCGGGCTGCGCCGACTGGGCGGGAGTCGGAGCTGCCCATGCGGGAGCAGGCGTTCCAGGCTGCGGAGCGGCCGTGGGAGCGGCGGCGGGCGGAGGCGTCGCCGCCTGAGCTGCGGGAGCGCCCCATGAGGGAGTCTGGGCGGGAGCCGTCTGGGGCTGCGCGACAGGCTGGCCTGCGGCCTGTCCCTGCGTCTGCGAAGCATTCCAGAGAGGCTGGCCTGCGGTCAATGCAGAAGCACCGCCTGCCACGGGATATTCAGGCACCGGATTGGCGGAGATAAGCTCGTAGGGAGGCTGGCACAGCGCGGCGTATTCCCCGTCTGACTGCGTGACTACCTTTTCTATGGCGTTTCTCACGTAGTAATGGCTGGGGTCGTTCTTCTTCGGCGTGTTGCTTGCTTCGCACTTGACTTCAATCGGGAAGACCATCCCCTCGAACTCGGAGAACGAGTTGATGATCCTCTGCTGCGATGCATTCGCGCTTGCATCGCTCGGATCAATGTGGCGGTAGTCTTCGACGATGGCCCGAAGCTGGTTCTTCGATATGTTCACAGCAGTCTTGTGCTTGTCCGTCGTTGCTCCAAGCACATTGAAGTTGTGATATATCTTTGCGCCCTTGTACGTACCTTCCACCACTTCGAGAGCCGTGGCGAGGTATTCGAGCGTAGACTTGCTGGATCTTGTTAATTCAGCATACGTTCCGGCAAACCCCTGCTTGGGAGGCTCGATATGGAGCCTGACGAGGACCATCGACTTCGGGGGTATGACGCCAACGCCTGCACTGCCTTGAGGCCCAGCTTCATTAAGATCTAAAACTGCCATTTATTTTCTCCTTTTAGAGCGGATAGGGGTAGGCGTCGCCGATGGCGGCCTTGAGCGCGTCGTGGACGGGCTTCCAGGTGCGGTCGGAGCCTACGGAAATTTCCGAAGGCAGGTTCCATCTGTTCTTGGCGAGGAGCGCGGGGCGCTCCTGCGTGAACACCACGCGGTCGCCTGAGCCTTCGGCGCGGAACGACTTGCCCTGCGGGTCTCTGCTCCTCAGGATGGCGCGGTAGTTGACGAAGAAGACTTCGTCCGCCCACTCCTGCCAGAGGGCGAAGGCCCGCTTGTGGAGCTTGACCTGGTAGCGGTCGTACTGCTCGTTGTCCGGCGGGCTGAACGTCTTGATCTCGCTGTGGGCGATGAGGACTATCTGCATGCCCTTGTTGAGGCGCAGGCTGTCCAGCCCGCCTTGCAGGGTGCGCCAGTAGTTGCCGGCCTCGACGTAGCCCTTGCCGTAGCCGAGCGCCTCGATGGACTGCAAGGGCTGGCCCTTGTCGTCCTTGTGGTCGAGGCACACCCTGCGCCAGATGAGCGGCTCCAGCCAGTCGAGCGAGTCGAGCACCAGCGTCTTGAACTGGTGCTCTCCATGCAGCGCCTGAATGGCGGCCACAACATCTTCGTAGGAGCCGGCCACTTCGGGGAAGGTAGGCACGTCGATGGCGCACGTGCCATCCTCCGTGCGGAGGACGATGGGATCCTTGAACGTGCAGGCGGCGGTCGTCTTGCCGATGCCCTGCACGCCGTAGATGAGGAAGCGCTGCGGCTTGTACAGGGTCTTGGCGCTCACAATGCCCTCCAGATTGAATGCCATGCTACGCCTCCTCAGGCTCGGTGGAGACCGAGAAGCTCTTCTTGATGGTGAGGGCGTCCTCCACGGGACGCTTCTGCTCTTCGGGGGCGTTGGCCATGAAACCGTCAAGCTGGCGCTTGTTCGCCTCCCACTTGTAGCGGAAGAGGTTGAGGAACTTCTCGTCGCCGAGGGCGAAGCGGGCGGTGTTGAGCTTCGCCTGGTCCCATGCGTAGGTTTCCTTGCGCTGCACCTTGACCTTGACGCCGCCGAAGACGGCGGTTGCGGTGTTCTTGCCTTCGGGGAAGACGGCCTGCTTGGCGATGGCGTCGGAGACTTCGCCGATGCGCTTCTTGAGTTCGTCCATCTGGGACTTGAGTTCGTAGTGTTCCTTCACCAATGCTTCAATGCTTTCCATGCTTTACTCCTTTATATCTTGCCGAGAATGTCCAATGTCGCCAGCATGTGCGGAGGCACGGGACGTCCGGTCTCGAATTCCGCCATGTACTTGAGGAGATCCGGAATACGCCGGATGACGTCGATCTCCTCATCTGGATCCACCTTCATCCTTTTCGCCACGTAGTCGGCGTACTCCTTGTGGTTTGAAGTAGAGTACCTCTCGACTATGCCACGCACGGTCTTGATGCCGTGGCGGCGGAAGTACGAGCGCAGGGTCAGCGCCCCTGCCCTGAGGCTGTATTCGGGCGCTTCCCACACGGCGTGGCCCTGCCTGTCGATGCCCTTCTGGCCTTTCCAGTAGTTCGGCTTGCCGTTGGGCGTTTTCACGTTCATCCATGAATTCGCCTTGTAGGAGACCGTGCCTGGACGCCCCGCGCGGGGCTGGACGCCCCTGCGGGCTTCGACGATGCGCCGTTCAGCGTCGGCAAGCTGGCCTCTCGCAACGGACAGGCTGGCCTTCAGGTTTTTCGCTTTGCCGTGCCACTTCAGGGCCTCTTCCTGATAGAGGCCGATGCAGTCGATGGCCCTGTGCGCCGTCCATGCACCGGCGGCTCCGGCGGCGATGGCGAGAACCGCGACGCCAACGAGAAGCCTGTCAGACATTCGGCACCTCCACGACTCTCGCCCTCGCGGGGCATTCGGGACAGCCCGGCTGGAGGTCGATGCCAATCACCTTGCCGTCAGGCAGGCGGAAGCAGGGGAGGTTTCCTTCCTCTAGCACGAGAGAGCCAAGCGCATGCTTGACTGGAATGACGTATATCTGCCCAACAACCCTGCCGTAGTTGTTGGTTGTATACCCTCGGCCTTCAAAGCGGGGCCATTCTGGCCGTGCATTTTTCAGGGGAAGGTCGCTGTGGAATGTGACCACGAGAGCATCCCGTCCCCCGGCGTCCTGAGCAAGCTTCAGCGCCTTGGCATCGCTGACGCGATGCACATAGTGAGAGTTCCCGATGCGAAAGACGTTACTTGCCATGACGCACCTCGCAGCGCACCTCGACGCCCTTGAAGAATCGCGGCTGGCCCGTCTTGCGCTCCTCCCACTGCCACTGCCTGTCCATCGACTTGGCTTCGGCCTCTGCATTGAGGAGGCATTCCTCGCGGCTGGGGTAGATCTCTTCCTCAGTCTCAATCTTCTCGCCGGAAGCGAGAAGGAAGGTGAAGATGGCGACGTATGCGGTAGGATTGATCATTTTTTCTACTCCTTGAAATGCTTCTGGTAGGTTTGCTGAAAGGTCCAGTAGGCGTGGGAGCCGACGTTGCGGACTGCCTTCACGTCTCCGCCTGTCAGTTCCAGGCCGGGATGATCGGCGACGAAGTCGGCCCAAGCGTCGCTGAATATTTCAGACGCATAGGGCTTGAAGTCAGTGATGGACTTCGGCCGCCCTATCTTGGTGATGGCCGACAGCACCCGCGCCTCGTTGACGTAGCCTCTGAACTCGGCATTGAGCCTGTCGATGACGGCCCTGTCGGCGTCCGTCGGCTTCATTGACGGGAGACGGTTTTCCTTGAACGTCTCCGACTTGTTCTTGAAGATCAGCCCGTCCGGCTCGATGGGCATGTCCATCGGCTGGACGACTATGCCCTCGGCGCGGGCATCGGGGTTGAAGCAGGAAGCCCGCTCCTTTTCGACGGTCGCCGCTTCCCCGAAAGTTTTGTAGTGCCCAATGACGGGCACGATCATGAAGTCGTAGCCCGCTTCCTGCATCACGGCGACGAAGAGCTGCCAGGGCCACCGTTCGTAGCCCCTGTCCCTGTGGACGGAATAGGCTCCGAAGAAGCGGAACGCCTGCGGCAGGCGGTAGTTCACCCGCCCCATGACTTTGGTCCCGAAAAATTCGCCCTGAAGGGTGAACTGGAGCAGCTCCGGCGCAAGCGTCTTTTGAACCATCTCCACCAGAGGCTCTACCTGATGCAGAGCCGTGGAGACGCCGTAGAAATC
>Ga0326513_10004330_pt1 | contig 10206 bp, 10 predicted proteins | sample 2_2465_0518_D_FD_203654 | JGI IMG/M metagenome (GOLD analysis project Ga0326513, IMG submission 203654) | Bovine rumen microbial communities from UC Davis, California, United States - 2_2465_0518 | ecosystem: Host-associated > Mammals > Digestive system > Stomach > Rumen | place: USA...
CCTCCCGAGTTAACTCCCCAAGATAGAAATTTTCCTTTTTCTTTGGCAATTCAGTTTATTTGTTGTACCTTTGCACGCGTTTATAAATGGAGAGTAGTACGTTATCGACAAAGTTACTGGACTCAGTGCTTGGAGGCCAACCTCTTCAGTATGTTGGTATCTTTATGTCATCCCTGTCCTAAGGCAGGGTGTCCCCCCGTTTTGTCCATAAAATATGAATACTTTTCCTGCTGTGAAGCAGCATTTATATCAATTGTTATAGGTATTTCGGGCTGGCTCCCAATACTACTCTCATAGATTTCAACCGGGAGTCGGTCCATTTTAAAAATCAGTAAAAAACATGGAAGTAATCAAAACGGCTATTGATGGCGTGGTCATCATTGAACCACGTATATTCAAAGATGCCCGTGGCTATTTCTTCGAATCCTTCTCTCAACGGGAGTTCGATGAGAAGGTAGCTCCTATCCAAGGACATACGGTAACCTTTGTTCAGGATAATGAGAGCAAATCATCCTACGGAGTAATGCGTGGACTGCATTTTCAGAGACCTCCATATACACAGAGTAAGTTAGTTCGTTGTATGAAGGGTGTTGTTATGGATGTTGCAGTAGATATCCGAATAGGTAGCCCCACATACGGTCAGCACGTTGCAGTAGAACTGACAGAAGATAACCATCGTCAGTTCTTCGTTCCCCGTGGCTTTGCTCATGGTTTTGCTGTGCTCAGCGAGACTGCTGTATTCCAGTATAAATGTGATGAGTTCTATCATCCTGAGGCTGATGGAGGTATCAGCATCATAGATGATTCCCTTGGAATTGATTGGAAAATACCGACTGAACATGCTCTGCTTTCTGAAAAAGATACGAAACATGCAGTATTAAAAGATTTTGATTCTCCTTTTGACATTAAAATAGATTTATACAAATAACCAATTATGAACTTTTGGAGCAGCGAGAGCAAAAGAGAATTCATTTTCATTTTGCCGAGTCGCGACAAAAGTCATGACAAAACAGAGTTTTAGCATGAAGGGTATAGTATTAGCAGGCGGTAGTGGCACTCGCCTTTACCCCATAACAAAGGGCGTTAGCAAGCAATTGCTCCCGATTTATGATAAACCTATGGTTTATTATCCTATCAGTGCATTGATGTTGGCTGGCATTCGTGACATTCTGATTATCTCAACACCTTATGACCTCCCTGGGTTTAAGCGTTTGTTGGGCGATGGCAGTGATTATGGCGTTCATTTTGAGTATGCAGAGCAGCCTTCTCCTGATGGCTTGGCACAAGCCTTTATTATTGGTGAGAAGTTCATAGGCAACGATTCAGCTTGCTTGGTGCTTGGTGACAATATATTTTATGGCGCTGGCTTTACATCACTTTTAAAGCAAGCTGTTAAAGACGCTGAAGAAAACAATAAGGCGTCGGTATTCGGTTATTGGGTCAGCGACCCTGAACGTTATGGTGTTGCTGAATTTGATAAACAGGGCAATTGTTTGAGCATTGAAGAAAAACCTACAAAACCGAAATCAAATTATGCAGTAGTGGGATTGTATTTCTATCCCAACAAGGTTGTAGATGTAGCAAAACACATTAAGCCTTCTGCTCGTGGTGAGTTGGAGATTACTACTGTCAATCAAGAGTTCTTAAAAGAAGGTAATCTGAAAGTTCAGGTGTTTGGTCGCGGCTTTGCATGGTTGGATACAGGTACGCATGATTCTTTGGCAGAGGCTTCAACCTTTGTTGAGGTTATTGAGAAACGTCAAGGTTTAAAGGTTGCCTGCTTGGAAGGCATAGCATACCGTAATGGCTGGATTTCTGAGGAGAAAATGCGCGAGTTAGCAAAACCCATGCTCAAGAACCAATATGGCCAATATCTTTTGAAGGTCATCGATGAAATGAAAGAAGAAATAAATTCAAATACATTGCAGCACGTTTAATATGCAGAACATTATTATCACCGGTGGTGCCGGATTTATTGGAAGCCATGTAGTAAGGCTTTTTGTGAACAAATATCCGCAGTATAATATATATAATGTGGACAAGTTGACCTATGCAGGAAACTTGGCAAACCTCAAAGATATTGAGAATAAGCCCAACTATCATTTTATTAAAGCGGATATCTGTGACTTTGAAATGATGCTTGACATCATGCAGCGCGACCATATAGATGGTATAATTCACCTGGCAGCTGAAAGTCACGTTGACCGCAGTATCAAAGACCCCTTTACCTTTGCCCAGACGAATGTGATGGGTACGCTCTCTCTACTTCAGGCTGCTAAAGCTTATTGGGAGAGTCTGCCTGAAAAGTATGAGGCCAAGCGATTCTATCACATCAGCACAGATGAAGTATATGGAGCCCTTCAGATGACACACCCAGAAGGAATTGAACCGCCGTTTACAACAAAGGCCAGTTCTGGTAAACACCACCTTGCTTATGGTGAGAAGTTCTTCACAGAGGACTTGAAGTACCAGCCTCATAGCCCGTACAGTGCCGCCAAGGCTAGTAGTGACCACTTTGTACGAGCTTTCCACGATACTTTTGGCATGCCCACTATTGTGACCAACTGTTCCAACAACTACGGTCCCTACCAGTTCCCGGAGAAGTTGATACCTCTGTTCATCAATAATATCCGCCACCGTAAACCTCTTCCAGTGTATGGTAAAGGTGAGAACGTCCGTGATTGGCTGTATGTGGTAGACCATGCGAGGGCTATTGATACTATTTTCCATAATGGTAAGATCGCTGAAACCTATAATATCGGAGGCTTCAATGAGTGGAAGAATATTGATATTATTAAGGTTCTTATCAACACTGTTGATCGCTTGTTGGGAAGACCCGAAGGTGCAGATATGGATTTGATTACATACGTCACCGATCGTGCCGGCCATGACCTTCGTTATGCCATTGACAGCACCAAACTCCAAAAAGAATTAGGCTGGGAACCTTCATTGCAATTTGAAGAGGGCATTGAGAAGACGGCCAAATGGTATCTTGATAATCAAGAATGGTTGGATAATGTGACATCTGGTGATTATCAGAAGTATTACGAAACGCAATACGCAAATCGTTAGAAATCTGATATGAATATCCTCGTTACAGGGGGTAATAGATAATTTGGTTATGAAATCATTCCTTTATATATTATTGTTCTTTATCATTCTTGGCTGTGATCGGAGTGTTATGGTAGATCCTGATCTCATAGTCGAGAATGATGAGAAGAGTATTATTGAGCATAAGGGAATTGAATATCAATTGACTCGAGATAACCCTGTTAACTTTAGTACTCAGGGTGAAACTAAGGTTTATGATTTTGGTAAAGCAGCTTTTAGTTACCCGGAAATTTCCGTTACCGGTCATGCTAAGGATACTCTTTACATTGCACTTGGAGAATGTATTAAGAACGGACGAGTGGATGCGAACCCAGGTGTATTTCGTAGATACAGAAGAATAGCAATACCACTAAAAGAGGGAGAGCATACTTACCAACCCAGACTGTCACGCGATCCATACGGTTCAAACGAGGCCCCAGGGTTTTCAATGCCAGAGGAGGTAGGAGAGGTTACCCCCTTCCGCTATTTGGAAGTAGAACAGAGTTCAAAGTATTCTACTTGCGATGTTTCTCGGATAACGGTAACATGCCCATTTGACGATAATGCATCATCCTTTGTCAGTGATAACGCTGCTTTGAATGAGGTTTGGGACTTCTGCAAATATTCTATCAAGGCTACTTCTTTTACGGGCTACTATATTGACGGAGATAGAGAACGCACGCCCTATGAGGCCGACGCTTTGATAAACCAACTGGGCCATTATGGTGTAGATGCATATTACTCCATGGCGCGTCGGACATGTGAGTACTTATTGGAACATCCTACTTGGCCAACCGAATGGATTCTTCAGACAGTTTTAATTGCATGGTATGATTATCTCTACACAGGCTCTACAGAAGTTATTAGCAAGCATTACGAATTATTGAAGAAACACGCCCTGTTTGATTTGGTTGATCCAAACACAAAGCTAGTAACCACTAAGCATGGGCAACCGTCTTCCCTTCTCTCTTCACTTGGATTGAAGAACGAGATGGTGGATATAGTTGACTGGCCACATACCGGCGACACAGGAGCGCCCGGCGAAGATGACGGTTTTGTTTATACTGATTACAATGCTGTTGTAAATGCATATCATTATAAAGCCGTTGAAGTCCTGTCAATAATCGCTTATGCATTAGGTAAGAATCAAGAAGGAAAAGAGTTAGCTGCTTATGCAGAACAGTTTAAGCAGACATATAATGATGCTTTCTTTGATTCCGGACGGGGAGTATATGTTGACGGATTAGGCGAGTCGCATTCATCATTGCATGCCAATATGTTTCCATTGGCCTTTGGTATGGTGCCATCTGAAAAGATGAAAGGCGTTGCAGACTTTGTATGTTCGCGAGGAATGGCATGTAGCGTTTATGGCTCACAATGGTTAATGGAAGCCTTATATGCTGCAGGGCGTGCAGATGTGGCCCTCGATTATTTGACTAGTGATGGTAAACGCTGTTGGCGGAATATGATGCGTGAAGGTTCAACGATATCCATGGAAGCTTGGGGCAATGAATACAAACCAGACCAAGACTGGAATCATGCATGGGGAGCCGCACCAGCCAATATTATACCATTCAAGGTCTTGGGAGTACAACCAGTTGAGGCAGGATTCAAAGTCGTTGAAATCAAGCCGCAGATAGGACGGCTGAATAATGTTAGTGCCACAGTGCCCACAGTGAAAGGACAGATAACAATACAGATATCCCCCACATCACTTACTTTTACAGTTCCATCAGGATCATTTGCACGTGTTTCCATGCCGGTACCATTCCCAAATTATGTGGTCAAGGTTAATGGACAACAGGTTCAGACAGAGGAAAAGAAAGGTTTTATTATTTTGAATAAATTACTGAGCCAGACTAATAGTGTAGATATTGTTGAAAAGAATTAAAGAAAAAAAATGCTATTTGCAATAGTAATTATATTGTCTCTTTATTTAATATGGTATGTGAGGAAGATGGTTAGCCCTTCTTCCCCAGCATCTGTATTCACATTGTTTTGGACGGGTCAGATCCTATTTATGGTCATTTTATTTTCAGGTTTTTTGTATTTCAAGTATATCGGTATACTTTACATATTATTGTGCCTTTACTGTTTTGATTTGGGCTTTTGTGCGAAATTACCAAATGGTTTAAATGAAGAAAGAGAAGTGACCGTCAATTACAATGATGATAAAGCAAAACATATATATTTTTTTGTGTTGTGTTTGTCTTTTATTTCTTTTTTTTATGATATTTATAATCATGGATTTGGGTTGCAAAATCTTTTTGATTTGAATTCATTTATGGAAATGAGTAATGAACAATCGGTAGAACGATATTCTGGGGATGATGAAGGGGGAATTCTTGCAAAAGTGTTCGGAATTAACACTTATGCATGTGCTATATTAGGCGGTATGTCATATTACATGTTTAGCGGGCGTAAAAGATTGCTTTCGTATTTGTCTCTTTTCCCCCTCGTTTTTGGTGGGTTGGCTGCTGGTGCTAAAATGGGCATCATTACAGGAACTTTTCTATGGTTAATTGGGTTATTAATAATATCTCAACTAAATGGTGAACGCCTTCAATTAAATTATAAAAAGGTTTTATTCATTATATTGGGTGTTGTTATATTCATTGCTCTGTTGATTATTGTTATGATGTTTAGAATCGGAGCATTTGATCTAGATACAATGTATGTTGTCTTCGGAAAAACTACATCTTACGCATTAGGTCATTTACCCGCCTTTGACTTGTGGTTCTCCTCCCATGAAGATATTCTCTCAGAGTTGACAGGAGGAGGTAAAACTTTTTTTGGAGTTACAAATACTTTAGGATTATTAAAACGAGAAAGTGGTATTTTTGAGGATTTAGTAGAAGTCTCAGTAGACGGAGATCATACAAATGTATTCACTGTTTTCAGGTTTTTTGTTGAGGATTTTGGAAAAATAGGAACTTTAATTTATTTGTTTATTATGGGAATTGTCTGTAGAATCATATATAACCATTTTACCAATAAAAGATTTGTTTATTTAAGTACAACGCTTATGTGTGGCATTTATTTCTTCATATCCTGGAGTTTCGTTTCTTCGATATTTGCTTATGCTACATATATTGGATTGATGTTTTATCTATATTTTCTTTTGAAATTCTTTTTTAGGATTGAATGGAATTCTTGTCCACAGTCATTGGATGTTTTTTTGTCAAGTAATTGAATTCAACAAGAAACGTATTCATTAATAATATGCGTAAGATAAATCTAAAGCAGAAATTATTAAACGGTTCTTCTTTCCGAAAAGATGTCTTGTGGACATTGATTACGCAAATGTTGGTAATGCTATCTGCCTTTGGAATTACAAAGACAGCATGCAATATACTTACTGTTGATGAGTTTGGACTGTATAATGTAGTACGTAGGAGCGTGTCAGTAATATCCTTTGTGATGCTTTCAGGTATGGGAATAACATTACCTAGATATCTGGCAATTTATCAAGGTGCGCATCAATACAGAAAGATGGTGGACCTTACTTGTTGTTCATTATTCTTTGTGGGGGTAATTTGTGTAATACTTGCAACATTTGCGTTGTTGTTTTCAGAGGCCTTTATAGAAAATGTAACAGGCAATTCGGATTGTACTCTTTATTGGCTGGCTATGGCGTTTGCTTTTAGTACATCAATATCTGCGTTGTTGATAGCATATTACCGTGGCGTTAATGATTTTAAAAATTATAGCATAGCGCAAGTGTCCTTTCAATTATTATTGTTGCTCAGTCTTTTATTTATTCCACGTCATAATGTTAATGCGGTTTTCTTGCTATGGTTTCTAACGACTTTTTCTTTCACTGTATTATATTTCATATATGAGAATCATAGAAATAGGAATATTATTTTTAGGGCATATCGTAGTTGTTATTTCTGGGATATGATGAAAACAATTGCAGTTTATTCTACGCCAAGGTTAATTGGAGATTTCCTGCTCTTTTCCTTCTCTGCCTTTCCTGTGCTATATTTGTCGCAAGTTATGTCGATGACTGATGTCGCATATTATTCTGTTGGATTGACAATAATAAACATGGTGACACCTTTTTTCTCTTTCTTAGGTGTAGTCTTACTCCCTTATGTTTCTGGTGCGATGTCAAATGGACGGTTCTCTGAAGCACAAAGACTTATTCGCAGATTATCTGTATGGTATATTTCTTTAGCTGCGGTTTTAACTGTTCTTTTTGGACTCTTTTTGCCAGTTCTAATTAAGTTATTCTTTTCACCAGATTATGTTGTATGTAAGGATATTGCCATGATACTACTATTGTCGGTGTTACCTCAATCCATGTATTTACTATACCGTAATCCGATAGATGCAGTGTCAACAATACCATACAACACTATAATTCTTTTGGTAAGTTGTATAGTATTGATTGTATTGTTTTCTTTTTCGAGTTCCCTTTCTGATTATTCCTATTCTTTCGTGCTAGCATCTTTCGTCCAAGGGGGCTTGTCGATATTAGTTTGGTTATTAATAAATAAAAAAAGTAAAGGTTAAATGGAATATTATAAGTATATATTTGTAATCCTGGTTTATAGAAACACAGGCGACTTGGTAGAATGCTTAGAGAGTATCAAAGCAAAAGTCACCTCGTTTAAATCCGTTATTGTTAATGCTTATTATGATGATCGCTCTCAAAAAGAAGTTGAGAGAATTGCTAGTATCTATCAGTGCGATTTTATAAATATTGAGAATAAAGGATATAGCTATGGTAACAATCAAGGTATAGAATATGCGCGAAGTCATTATGAGTTTGAATATATTGTTGTATCAAATCCTGATATTATCATAGAAAAATTTGATGATAGTTTTATGGATTCTAATGCTAAATATGATATAATAGCCCCAAAAATTATTGCCGCCTCAGGGAAATCTCAAAATCCAGCTGCAGTGTGTAGGTCATTATGTTCAGAGTTCCTCATCTATGTCGGTTATAAATATAGTAGTAAGCTATTGCTATTTTGCGGCGTGGTGTTGTCTAAAATTATTAGGGAATTCACATTGTCAATTATGTGTGTGCTGAAGAAGCATTCGTATCGCATATACTGTGCTCATGGTAGTTTTGTGCTATTAAGCAAAAAAGTTACGGAAGAACTGGATCCTGTGTACGACGAGAAAGTTTTTTTATTCGGTGAGGAGGGCATTCTTGCACAAAAGGCAAAAAAAGCAAATCTTAGAACTTATTATGTTGATTATATTTCCATAAACCATAAGGAAGATGGAAGCATGAAAATGAGCGATTTGTCAATTAATGGAGAAATGAGGAGTTCCAATATTTATTATTATGAGAATTATGTAAAGAAGAATGGTTAAATTGATCTCTTTATAAAATGACTGATAAGATTAAACAACTAGCCAAACTGTTTTTGACTTATTTTTGGAATGGATCCAAAGTAATTAGATTTGGCAAATTTGGGCAGGGTTCCTCCATAATGAAAGGCTTGCAGGTTCATAATCCCAAAGGAATTTATATATCGAACAATGTGAGAATTGGAAAGTCCTGCCGTTTGTCTTGCTATTCTACCCAATCCAAAAATGGTACAATAACTGTGGAAGATAATTGTTATATCGGCGATTATCTCTCAATAATGACAGCAGATGATGTATTGATTAGAGAGGACACTCTATTTGCGAGTTTTGTTACTATACTCGGGGAAAATCATGGAATGGATCCTGAGTGCGGGATAAAGTATGGATTACAAGATTTGAAAGGAAGTAGAGTCGTTATAAGCGATCATTGTTGGATTGGTGAGAAAGTAATAATATTACCTGGTGTTACAGTTGGAGCATATAGCATTATTGGGGCTGGCAGTGTTGTTACTCATGATATACCTGATTATTCTATTGCCGTAGGAAATCCTGCAAAGATAGTTAAGAAATATAGTTTTGAACAGAAGAAATGGTTGAAAGTGTAATGGATAGAGTTCTTATAACAGGTGGAGCCGGATTTATAGGATCACATATTGCTCTCAAACTCATTGAGAAAGGCTATGCAGTGACAGTTCTTGATAACTTGCTGGAGCAAATCCACGGAGTAGATTCAGACAAGACCTCTCCGCTCTATTGTAGTATCAGGGATAAAGTGGGGTTTATCAAAGCTGATGTCTGCGATAAAACAGCCCTTGAACAGGGATTACATGACGCAGACTATGTGATTCACCTTGCTGCGGAGACTGGTACTGGACAATCTATGTATGAGATAAAGCGATACATAGATGTGAATATAGGCGGTACAGCTTTGTTGCTGGATATTCTTACCAACACCAAGAACCATGTCAAACGTGTCGTGGTTGCAGAATCCCGTGCCATCTATGGTGAAGGTAAATATCATTGCGAGAAGTGTGGTGATGTTTACCCCACAGAGCGCAAAGATGAAGATATGTCCAAAGGGAATTTTGAGTGCCATTGTCCCAAGTGCGGAGGAAAGGTTGAGCTGCTAGCCACCACAGAAGATAGTGCTATCCATCCTTCTTCTGTCTATGGAATAGGGAAACAGGTACAAGGCCAGTTGGTTCACCTTATTTGCAAGAATATAGGAATCGAATCGGTTTCTTTTAGATACCAGAACGTATATGGCCCTGGTCAGTCATTGACAAATCCATACACAGGTATATTGAGCATTTTCTCTAACCGCATTAAGAGTTATAAAGGGATAAATATCTTTGAAGATGGAAAAGAAACCCGTGACTTTGTGTATATTGATGATGTCGTAGATGCTACTATTGCCGGCATGATAATTCCAGAGGCTAATGGTCACGTGTTTAATGTGGGAACAGGCATTGCAACAGATGTTTTGACTGTGGCGCAGACATTATGCAAACACTATGGTATAGAGGTTCCACTCACGGTTTCTGGCAATTACCGATTAGGTGATATACGACATAACTATGCGGATATTACTCTTGCAAAAAAAATATTGAAGTTCCAGCCAAAAGTTACTTTTGACGAGGGTATCAGACGGTTTGTTGACTGGGTGAACCATCAGGAATTACAAACAGATAATTACGAGGCCTCACTGGAGGAAATGATGCAGAAGGGTCTCTTTAAATAAACTTACACTTTTATGATAATTTTAGTAACAGGAGCCAATGGATA
>Ga0326513_10004332_pt1 | contig 10201 bp, 9 predicted proteins | sample 2_2465_0518_D_FD_203654 | JGI IMG/M metagenome (GOLD analysis project Ga0326513, IMG submission 203654) | Bovine rumen microbial communities from UC Davis, California, United States - 2_2465_0518 | ecosystem: Host-associated > Mammals > Digestive system > Stomach > Rumen | place: USA: California...
ATGCGAAAAGTTTCATGTCCTGTATAGGACGTGGACTTTGCCGTATCTTGTCTGCGTGGATGGTGTTTGGCGATACCTTGAATTAGGACGAGGATTTCGGAAGGTCTGCGCCCTTTTATATTTTTTATCATGAAAAAGATAATACTAACGACATTAACCTTGTTTTTCTGTGTTTTTTTATACGCAAAAGAAAATGATGCTATCTATGTTTGGGTAGATGGGGAATCCATTTGCTACAAACTGGAAAGTATGCCCAAAGTCTCTTACGACAATGGTTCTGCAATACTCACTCTTTCTGGTAAATCTACACCAGAACTCACAATTCCACTTTCAGACGATAGCAATTTGAGAATCACTTATGGAATATACAAAGAATCTGCAACATCAATAGAAGACGTAACAGCCAACTCCAAAGTAGTTCAGATTGAAAAATATATTACTGGTGGTAATCTTGTTATTGTTAAGGATGGCAAGAAATACAATTCCAAAGGAATAGAATTAAAATAATAATCCACAAAAACATACAATATGAAAAAGATAATAATATCCTTGTTCGCACTTATCGTATGTATAAGTATTAATGCGCAAACGGTAAAACTCTATAAAGGAAAATTATTGGTAGCAGAATACCCAGCCGACCAAGTAGACAACATTGAATTCGCCAAGAACAGTACAAAAATAAGTTTCTCTGCTAGCATTGGAAATGACAATATTACCCGTACAAGCCTCACCGATGAATATAATATTGTATGGGGAGCTAATGAGAATATTGACATCTACAACACCCAGAATGAAACACATGCTACATTTACAAGTACGGAAGCGTCTAAAGGTCAGACGATTGCAACTTTTACCGGTTCTAACATCACGAGTGATTTAGGAAACAAATATTATGCATTGTATCCAAGTGGCGCTAAATTCACGAACTCAATTCATCAAATGTCTGCCACAGTCCCAGCAATTCAGCCAGAAAGCATAAATCAAGACTATCTATTCATGACAGCCTGCTCATATGACCAAACTCTCAAATTCAATAATGTCACAGCATTACTTAAGATTGAGATTAAATCCAGTGAATTCATCTCTCTTGGTACTATACGGGTAGAGAGTAATGATGGAGAGAAGATTGCAGGTGATTTTACAGCAACAATCAATGACAATGGAACTTCTAGTATTACAAGCGCAACAAGTTCTTCAGTAGCAATCCGTAAAACTGCAGGTGGTGATGGTACAACCAGACTAAAACCAGGAATCTATTACATGGCCATTCTGCCATCTATTCTTAAAAAAGGCATTACACTTTACTTTGAAGACACCGACAATACTAAAATTTACCAACGTGTTAGTACAAAAGCTCTAGAATTTAAGAGTTCTAATATATATAATTTAGGGACATATGATGTGGATAAACTTTAGAGGTTTCACAATAGTTTTACCATTCCCCCCATATATGAAAGAACTTACTTATAACCGACAGTATAAAAAATACGGATAATAATTTACTAAGTTATATTTATTAATAATAACCTTCATAAAATTACAATCACCAATCTTTTACAGAAAAGATTGGTGATTGTAATTATTAGATTAACGGGGAATGTAAAAAAATCAAAGAATTTGAAGAGGGGGGTGCACTTTTGCGTATTTTAACGTATTTTCGTTTGATTATCAATATGTTAGGCGGCGTGCACCTCCCCCCCCCTCCCCCAAAAAGCAATTATTCTTCTAAGGGGGGAGGTACACTCGTTATTTTCTATTAATTATCAACGTGTTATACGCAAAAAGAGGTAAAAGTGCACCCCCCTCTATAAAAACTCTCGCGAAAAAAATGCACTTGCAATCCAGACATCGTAAAATCTGCCTTTGCTTTTTTTGAATTAAACGCCAAACACGCACATGGTGGCCAACAACGCTTTGAAAAAAAAGAATTTTCATACTACTCGTCAACTCGTCACCCTCAACGCTGCAAGTTGTTGTGACTCTTGTGATTACAGCGGTGATTCATTTCAAAACACTCGTCACCCACTCTTCACCCCAAAATCCTGTATCTTGCTGAAAATGTGAGATTTACAAGATTTATTCACTCATCACCCACTCGTCACCTTTTTAGGGTGACGAGTGAATTGGCTATATAACTCATTCTATATCAGTATGATAAACCACTTAATGGTGATGAGTGGGTGACGAGTGAAAGAAAATGAATCACCGCCATAAATCTTTAACACATAAGCCTTTACAACGCTATGGGTGACGAGTTGACGAGTTATGTATAAATTCTTTTTCTCGTTTTCCTTCGCTACAACTCCCAAGTAACTCCCAAGTGATTCCTATGTAAATCCCTTGTAAGTCCCATTTTTCTCCCATTATAGGGAACGGACTTGAAACGGACCTGAAACGGACTTGAAACGGACCTATAGCTTTTAGCTAGAGAAAGGTTCGCTTACGCGAAGATATTATTTGGAAAGTAAATGAGCAATAAATTTTATCAGGATTCAGCTTGCACCTGAGCTTTGCGAAGAAATTAATTTACTGGTTTAATTTTCTTAGAATTTACTTTCTACATCAGGGCGCAAGCCCCGTTTCTTATTGGATAAAGATTGTGAAGACTGGGAACTTGCATAGTTTGATGAGCCTAAGCGAATAATTATTGTCAGTTAAAAGCAGCTTGCTGTTTGCCATATAGCCAATTCATAGAACTCAAGTTAACCATAAACAAAGAGTGTGAAATTCAAAATGAACTTCACACTCTTTTACTTTATACTATCTACTTTATACTTTACTCTTTACACATTACACCTTAATCTATCCTAAAGCATTCCCTTTGAGCTTGGGAGCTGATAGTGGTAGATGTCGCGCTTTACAGCCATCTTGATGCTACGGGCGAACGCCTTGAAGATTCCCTCAATCTTGTGGTGCTCGTTGTCACCCTCAGCTTTGATGTTAAGGTTCATCTTTGCAGCATCGCTAACGCTTTTGAAGAAATGGAAGAACATCTCAGTAGGCATCTCGCCAATCTTCTCCCTGTGGAACTCAGCATCCCATATCAGCCAAGGGCGACCTCCGAAATCGAGTGCTACCTGACAGAGACAGTCATCCATAGGAAGGGTATAGCCGTAACGCTCTATGCCACGCTTATCGCCAAGAGCTTTTAACAGACACTCGCCAAGTACGATACCAGTATCCTCTATGCTATGATGCTCATCAACGTGCAAGTCGCCATTACAACGCACATACAAGTCTATCATACCATGCTTGCCTATCTGCTCAAGCATGTGGTCGAAGAAACCGAGACCTGTCTGGATATCACACTTACCAGTACCCTCAAGATTCACGCGCACGGTAATATCCGTCTCATGAGTGGTACGTGTAATCTCGGCTGTACGCTCTCCTGCAAACAATATCTCCGCAGCAGCCTCCCAAGAAGAGGAATCGCCGGCGGTAATCTTCAGGAACTTACAACCGAGGTTCTTAGCCAACTGGGCATCACTCTCACGATCACCAATTACGTATGAGTTTGCAAGGTCATACTCTTCCTTATTCTCAATATATTTCTTGAGCATACCAGTTCCCGGCTTGCGGTCAGGATGGTTGTCCTCTGGGAAATGGCGGTCGATAAGCATATCGTCGAAATCTATGCCCTCGCCATGAAGGGTTTTGAGAATGAAGTTATGAACAGGCCAGAAGGTGTCCTCCGGGAAAGAGGCTGTGCCAAGTCCATCCTGATTACTAACCATAACAAACTCGAAGTCCAGTTTCTTACGAATGAACGAGAGGTTGGTTATAGCTCCCTCAACAAACTCCAGTTTCTCGAAAGAGTCTATCTGCTCATCAGCAGGTTCCTTTATGATCGTGCCGTCACGATCTATGAAAAGAAGACGTTTCATAATAAAAAAATACAAATTTCTCGCTAAAGCCCAACAGGCTAAAGCAATTTCCAAATTACCTCTTTACTCTTTATACTTTACTCTTTAGCTCATTTTCGTTATAAACTACCGAGCCATATTTATATATCAGACTTGCAGGAACCACAAGACCTATATATTCACTAACAGCAACACCGATAGCACCTATAACCATCATTAATACATATCCAGAAGTAGGGATAGAAGTAACATCACCATATAACATCTGGGACAGAACGCAATTGCCATAAGCCCATTTGCAAACAATGAATGTTATATCCGGAATCAAAGTTAGCAGGACGGCAAGAAACGACGACATAAGGAATATTCCAAGGAAAGGGAAGAAATTATGCAGAATCAACCTACCGATCTTCATCTTATATTTCTTTTCCTCATGCTTTATCATATATCTTCCGAAATAGAACAAGCCAAATATTGCCAGAAATATCTGGAGAAACATAGTTCCATACATTCCGAACATAGCCAGCCATGTGCCTGGCTCAAGTTTTAGCTGTAAGATGTCCACTGATGTTTTCTGAGCGAAAGCATACAAAAGTACATCGGATATTGCTATTATTAAAATCAATATCCACATTGCCTTCAATACTTTCTTCGGATTAGCCAAGACTAACGTGAAACCTGCTTTCAGGCATGCTATAAAACCACGAGACTGATATATTGATTCCATAGATGATATAGAAAAACTACAGCCCCTCACCCGCCCTATGGACACCCTCTCCCCCAAGGAGCGAGGGAAAAGTCACCTTTGTTCGTTCAAGGGGTTTGTTATTGTTAATACTAACCTCATCCCCCTTGCCCCTTCACGGGGAAAGGGCTGGGGATAGGGGTCTTTATTTCTTCCTCAACTCCTCAAGAGATGCCTTGAGAGCTGCGATCTTCTCGAGAGAGTCCTGCTCCTTCTTACGCTCAAGGGCAACAACCTCAGGCTTGGCATTCTGAACGAAGCGCTCATTGCTGAGCTTCTTGCGAACGCCAACGAGGAAGCCCTCAAGATGCTTGAGCTGTGCCTCCTGCTTCTCGATCTCAGCAGCAACGTCGATAAGATTACCAAGTGGAACGGCATACTCAGAAGTACCTACCATGAATGCGCTTGCATCAGCACTCTTATCTGCTACAACCTCAATACCGTCAAGGTTTGCCATCTTGATAACGACGCTATCATATTGGGCATAGTCATTATTGCCTACAGCCTTCAGAGAAAGAACCTCCTTAGGAGCGATATTCTTCTGATTACGAACAGTACGAACACCTGCAACGATATTCTTTACTATCTCAATGCCTGCGATGACAGCCTCATCCTCAGCAGTAACAGCATCAAACTTCACGGTACTCACCATGATACTCTCGCCTGGCTTACGGTCATAGATATGCTGCCAGATTTCCTCTGTGATGAATGGCATGAATGGGTGGATGATACGCATCAGATAGTCAAAGAAGCAGAGAGTTGCCTCGTATGTCTGCTTATCGATTGGCTTCTGATAGCCAGGCTTGATCATCTCAAGGTACCAGCCAGAGAACTCATCGGTGAAGAGCTTGAACGCTGTCATCAGAGCCTCGTTGAGACGATACTTAGAATAGAGGTCGTTGATTTCTGCGTATGCGGTCTTCATCTTAGCCTCAAACCACTTGATGGCAATCTTACTTGCCTCAGGCTGCTCGATATCGGCAGTCTCCCAACCCTGAACGAGACGGAAAGCGTTCCAAATCTTGTTACAGAAGCCCATACCCTGCTGGCAGAGTGACTCGTCGAAGAGAATGTCATTACCTGCAGGAGCAGAGAGCATCATACCCATACGAACACCGTCAGCACCATATCTCTCAATAAGATCCAATGGATCAGGAGAGTTACCGAGAGACTTACTCATCTTACGGCCGAGCTTGTCACGAACAATACCTGTGAAATACACATTCTTGAAAGGTATCTGCTTCTGATACTCACAACCAGCCATGATCATACGTGCTACCCAGAAGAAGATGATATCCGGACCAGTTACGAGATCGGATGTTGGGTAGTAGTAGTTGATTTCCTCATTGCCAGGGTTGTTAATACCGTCAAACAGAGAAATAGGCCATAGCCAAGAAGAGAACCATGTATCAAGAGCGTCCTCATCACGCTTGAGGTCGGCTGCTGTTACAGAAGGATCAATAGCCTGTGCCTTCTTCAGAGCCTCTTCCTCTGTGAGAGCTACAACGAAGCGCTCCTCGCCATCGGCGGTCTCAGGAAGGAAATATGCAGGAATACGGTGTCCCCACCAAAGCTGACGAGAGATACACCAGTCCTGAATATTCTCAAGCCAGTTCTTATATGTTGTAACATACTTGCTTGGATAGAACTTCAGCTCACCAGAGAGTACTGGTGGAAGAGCGATATCAGCCATGTGCTTCATAGCAAGGAACCATTGCTTACAGAGACGAGGCTCAACGGCTGTGTCCTGATTACGCTCAGAATAGCCCACCTTATTGTCATAGTCCTCTATGTGATCCATGAGACCTGCAGCCTCAAGGTCAATGGCAATCTGCTTGCGGACATCCATACGATCCTGACCGACATACATACCAGCAGCCTCAGAGATTGTGCCGTCTGGGTTGAAGATATCGATAATCTCGAGATTATGTGTCTTGCCGAGGTTATAGTCGTTCACGTCATGTGCAGGAGTTACCTTCAGACAACCAGTACCGAACTCGATATCAACGTATCTGTCCTCGATAACAGGAATAACACGATTTACCAATGGAACGATAACCTTATGACCACGGAGCCAATGGTTCTTTGGGTCCTTAGGGTTGATACACATAGCAGTATCACCCATGATTGTCTCAGGACGTGTAGTTGCAACTACCGCATAGTAGCCCTTCTCATCCTTATGGAAAACCTCGCCTTCCTCACCTGTGAGAACAACAGGGTTCTGATCTGCATCAGCTACATAATACTTGAGGTGATAGAGCTTTGACTTCTCCTCACGGTATATAACCTCCTCGGTTGAAAGTACGGTCTGAGCCTTAGGATCCCAGTTCACCATACGGAGGCCACGATAGATATAGCCCTTCTCGTAGAGGTCAACGAACACCTTGAGCACAGACTCAGAACGAGGCTCGTCCATTGTGAATGCTGTACGATCCCAGTCACAAGAAGCACCGAGCTTACGAAGCTGCTTAAGGATGATGCCTCCATGCTCTTCTGTCCATGCCCATGCATGCTTGAGGAACTCCTCACGAGTAAGATCACGTTTCTTGATACCCTGCTGAGCGAGTTTGTTCACAACCTTTGCCTCTGTAGCAATAGAAGCATGGTCAGTTCCAGGAACCCAGCACGCATTCTTACCGTCAAGACGTGCCTTACGGATAAGGATATCCTGAATAGTATTGTTGAGCATGTGTCCCATGTGAAGCACACCAGTCACGTTTGGTGGTGGGATTACGATCGTATAAGGTTCACGACCATCCGGTTTGCTACTGAATAGTTTGTTGTCCAGCCAATACTGGTACCATCGAGCCTCCACTTCATTTGGGGCATACTTACTTGCTAATTCCATTTATCTTGAATATTGTTTATTTTGTTTATCAATTTCATTAAAGGAAGCATCCGTACGGGCGCGTTCCTTATAATCGAGGTGCAAAGATACACATTTTTTCTCAAAAATTTGGGTATCTCACATTATTTTTCTACTTTTGCAATGAAAATCTTAAAACTATAAACAAAAATTGCATACAAGAGAAGAAAAACTTGAGGCATTTGGCAGATTAATCGATGTTCTCGACAACCTGCGCGAAAAATGCCCCTGGGATCGTAAGCAGACTAACGAGAGTCTGCGCCCTCACACCATTGAAGAGGCATACGAGCTTTGCGATGCCATCATGCAGAACGAGCCTAAGGAGATTCAGAAAGAACTTGGTGACGTGCTTGAGCATGTCATCTTCTACTCTATCATAGGCAGGGAGAAAGGCGAATTTGATATTGCCGATGTCTGCAACAAGGAAGCTGACAAACTCATCTTCCGTCACCCTCACATCTATGGCGAGGTGAAGGCTGAGACGAGCGATGACGTGAGTGCTGTTTGGGAACAGATTAAACAGAAAGAGAAAGACGGAAACAAGACCGTACTCTCAGGCGTTCCAAGTTCCTTGCCAAGTCTAATCAAAGCCTATCGCATTCAGGACAAGGCCACTAACGTGGGCTTCGACTGGGAGAAGAAGGAAGATGTTTGGGCTAAAGTTCACGAAGAACTGCAAGAGCTTGAAACTGAGCTTCGCAAAGAAGACAAGGAACGTTCTCTTGAAGAATTAGGCGATTTCTTGTTCTCTCTCGTCAATGCTGCAAGATTGTATCACCTCAATCCTGATACAGCACTAGAAAAGACGAATCAGAAATTCACCCGTCGCTTCAACTATATTGAGCAGAAATCAAAGGAACTCGGCAAACCTATGACCGAGATGACTCTCGAGGAGATGGATGCGCTATGGAATGAAGCGAAAGCAAACGAAAATAAAAAGTGAAGAAATGATGAAGAAATCAATAATACCCACAGTCGTTTTCGGCAGTCTGGCATTACTCTCAAGCTGTAACGGAGGCAAGACAGACAACGCTGAGACACAAAGAGATACACTCAATGCCGGAATCGCAGACTCCACGATTTATGGCAAATGCGGAGAGGGCACGATGATGAACACTCTCGAACTCGTAACCGATGATGGCAAAGCCCTCACATTCACTATTGACGAAGAGAAAGGTAGTGATGTTCAAGGCGGTATGATGGGCGGTGACAGAATGGCTGTTACCTACTACAAGACCGCTGACGAGAACATCGCACATAAGGTCATCAACCTCACGACTTTGCTAGGCCGCTGGACTTCCCTCGACAAGAACTTCACCATCAACGAAGACGGTAGTATTGAGAGTAGCATACAGGCTGAGAGCAAGCCTTACACCGCATGGACCACCTGCAATGGCAAACTCATCCTCAATACCGACACATTCGAAGTCCTTGCTCTCGGTGCCGATAGTCTCTCTTTGGAGAACTCAAAGGGAATATTCGTTTATAAAAGACAATAAGATTTACTATTTCACTATTTACATTTTATATACCATTTAGGTTATGTACTTTTTTCGCAAGTCCATGACCATGTTTAAAATAGTAAATATCAGGAAATAGTAAATAAATAGTAAACTGTAAATAGCTAAATAGTAAATAATTTAATCGGTGCAGCCATTCAAAGTACATATCTTAGGATGCGGCTCTGCCTTGCCGACAGCCCGCCATACCCCTTCTTCACAGATTGTGGAGATAAGGGGAAAACTCTTCATGGTTGACTGTGGCGAGGGTACCCAACAGCAGGTAAGGAAATCGCGCCTAAACTTCACTAAGATATATGCAGTATTCATATCCCATCTTCATGGTGACCACGTGCTCGGCTTGGTGGGAATGATAAGCACATTCGGTCTTAACGGCCGTACTGCCCCACTCCACATCTATGCCCCTGGCGAATACGAGGAGCTCCTAAACCTTGAAATCAAGACCTTCTGTGGCGGACTCGGCTATGAGGTTGTCTTCCATGCCGTTGACACAAACAAACAGCAAATCATCTATGAAGACCGCTCTCTCACCGTGGAAAGCATACCTCTTTGTCATAGAGTGCACTGCTGTGGTTTCCTCTTTAGGGAAAAGGCCGGCTCACGACATATCCGTCGTGATATGATTGATTTCTATAATATCCCTATCTCGCAGATCAACAATATAAAGGCAGGATTAGACTGGACTTCCCCCGAAGGTGAAGTGATAAAAAATGAACTTCTCACCTCAGATCCCGACCCAGTACGTTCATACGCATACTGTTCTGATACGAGATACTTCCCAGAACTTGCAGAAAAGATAAAGGATGTAACCTTGCTATACCACGAATCCACTTATACAGAGGATTTTAAGGAGAAAGCCATAAAATATCTGCACTCCACCGCAAAGGAAGCCGCTATGACGGCAAAAAATGCAAACGCCACCCAACTCATGCTCGGGCATTATAGTCAGAGATATAACACGGACGAGCCGCTTCTGCAAGAAGCAAGACAGGTCTTCAAGAACACGATTCTTGCCAACGAAGGACTCATTATCGACGTGTGTATGCGTTAATAAATTTTAATTTATTATTTTTCTGCTCTAAAACACGGATTATATTGTGAAATTTTATTAATTTTGCACTCACATAAAACTCTGGTTAACTTTTTATTAATACAAAAACTAACAATGGCACAATTACCAGCTTTAAGTAAACGCACTGCACCTAAG
>Ga0326513_10004333_pt1 | contig 10200 bp, 4 predicted proteins | sample 2_2465_0518_D_FD_203654 | JGI IMG/M metagenome (GOLD analysis project Ga0326513, IMG submission 203654) | Bovine rumen microbial communities from UC Davis, California, United States - 2_2465_0518 | ecosystem: Host-associated > Mammals > Digestive system > Stomach > Rumen | place: USA: California...
CTTCATTTCAGTACTCTTTACAGCATTCTTTTTAGTTACTGCATTCTTTGTATCTATTTTTGTAGATTGAGCATCAGCTTTCGTAGTTTTTTTACTTGCTTGCTTCTTATCTAAACCCTTTTTACTCGTTTTCTTCTTAGTTGTTTTCTTCTTTGGTGTTGTTGTTACTTCTTCCCATTGGTCATATACTTCTTCAGGCATATCTATTACTTCATCCTGCTCTAAATCTGCTAAATAGCTTTCCCATGCAGATTGCTCAGCATCTGTTTTATCCATAGTTGCCATCTTCTGCATTATTCTATCTCATAATTCTTTTAATTTAGCCTTTTCTTCAGCTTCTAGCCTCTGATTTTCCTCTATTTTCTTATTTATTCTCTCTAATTCTGCTTTAGATTCTGCTGTCTCTTTAGTTATAGTTTCCTTTAATCATTTTCTAGCTAGACTTGTAATAGCTGCATCTACTTTTCAACTTATTAAATATCAAACACCTGCTCCTACAGGTCATCATAGTAGATAACCTCATCAAGCTAATATTCATTTAGTCACAAAGTCCCTTCATTTTGACACAAATCTACTTCCTTCTCATGAGGTATAAGCATTATATACTAACTTTGAATCTCTAATAGCCTGTAACCTTTCTGTAATTCAAGGTATATATTTCTCTAATGTGCTTAGATATTTCTTATTATTCGCATTTAGCATATTCTTTACTGTGCTTACTGCATTACTCTTTATTTCTCATGTCTTTTTATAAGTAAGGTTACCTCTCAAATCCTGTATCTCATCTTTAGCTTTTTTATAAGCTTGATCTACTTCTTTCATCTCAGGATTTTGTGCCATAATTTCATCATCTATTGCGTTTCTAATATCCCTAATAAGTCTGATTCAATCTCATGTAGCTCATTGGTCATATTTAGCCCATTGGTCTGCTATTTTCCTTACTTTCCATATGTCCGTAGTTCAATCTCAGATTTCTTGTATATTCTTTAGGATAGTTTCTATCTTAGCTTTATCTGATGAAGAAAGTATATCTCATAATTCTTCTACTCTAGCTTGATATTCAGCAACTCTATTCTTTAGATTAGTTGTATCTATTGGTGCATTAGCTTCTTCTAGTTTTGTATATAAACCTCATACATCATTTTTCCTTTTTTCTTCAGCTTGTTTTAATCTTTCTTCTATCATATCTAATACATTTTCATATCTCTCATTCTGATACTCAGTAAAATCTAATCAGGGGTTATTTTCCATGTTCTTTATAAGTTCTCTTGATTCTTCAATAGCATAAGGATTTCTCTTTATCTTTTCTTTAATATTATCTTCTAATCAAGATACAGCTTCCCAAAATTTACTTCCTCATTGAGTTTCTGCTAAATCAGTATTTGCATTATTTTCTGTCGTAGTTTCTTCATCCCTTAACTCTATTGCTCCATTATCCATCTCTGTAACCGTATTATCTACAGTAGTTTCAGCTCATTGTGGTATAGCGGTAGTCCCTACCTCTACATTATTTGTAGTCTGATTTTGATTCTTCTTCCTACTCATAAACTCTTTTACCTTATCTGCCCAATCAACTATAGTTCTTGCTCCTTTACCTGCATTATATGCTCAATCTAGCATAAACTCTTTAACATTGTTCTTCATATTCTCTCCTGCATCTACTATATTCCTTGTAGTTACTCCTGCATCATAAGAAGCATCTAATAACGATTGTTGTATGTTTGATTTATTAGCTGCAATATCAGATCATCATGCCATCAAGTTCATAGGATTGAATACTCCTCATTCAAAAGCTTCCCATGTTCACTTAAATAAATCTGCAAACTCAGGATTATCTTTAATTGTCATTTCTGCTGCATTACTTACTATCTCTTGTATTACTTCCTCTGCTCATTCTTCTAGTGAACTTCCTATCTGTCTTTTCGCTATTCCTCATAGAATATTCCAAAATCATTTCTTAGTTGCTTCCTCTGTTAAGTTCTTCATGAAAGCATTTTTTAAATTCTTAGATGCTGTAGTTTCTACTCATCCTAACAATCTATCTAGTCATACTTCTACTACTCAGTTTATTACTCATACAACTTTAGATATTCATGAAGCTTGGTCATAATCAGCTCCTGCTTCCATAAGTCTCTCAAATGAGTCTTGACTTTCTCTAGCATAAGAATCTCCAAACATCAAAGTCATTCATGCAGGAGTATTTACAGCTGTTACAACGATATTTGGTAGCATATCCCAATTGGATGCCATCATTTGAGCTTGTTTATATCCTACTCATTTCAAGTCTCACATGGCTAGAAGCTCTGTAATAGTTTTATTATCATAATATTCTTTAAGCTGAGGATCTAAATTCTGCTCTACTTGCTTTTGAAATGCTTTATTGATTTTATCGTTATACTTCAATACTTGCTCCTTATTCTTATTCTTCATGGCTGTATATTCAGCAGCCCTACTTTGTTTATATTGCTCAAATTCTTCATCAGTCATATCTCTACCTTGTAGCAATTCCACTACTCATTTTGGCATAATATCGTTAATTATACTTTCCATTCATAATCATGTATTCTCAAACTCATTAAGAGCCTGATTTCATCTCTTTTTAAGAGTATCTATAGGTTGGTTAGCATATACCTTAGCTACATTCCCAACTTCTCATACATAATTATCTCCAAACTTTTCCCTAACATCTATTAAATCTTGTATCTCCTTATATGATGCAGGCTTATCATTCACTAGGGATATATTCATTCATGTATCATCTCCTAGTTGGATAGAAACTCATGGTAACAAAGAGAATCAAGATTTACCTACTGTAATTCAACTAGATTTACCATTCAATATACTCTTATCTCAATCAGTCAATTCTTTTTGTATAGTCTGCAATTCAGCTACTTTTTGTTGTAATTTAGGAGAACTTTTAATTACATTCCTCATTATTTCTCAATCATTCATTCATGTTGCTCATTTTGCTTTTGCTAACTCTGTTGCATCTAGGATAAGCTTCCATCATTGTACATATTTTAATCAGTTAGTGGATAATTTACCCCAATCTCATTTCAAAGCTCAATTTATCTTACCTTCTATCTTAGCATAAGAGTCATTATCTAACTGATTTGCTTTATTGTCATCCAATCATGTTGCTTTTAGGAACTCATTATTTTCTCATGATAGATATTGTCATGCTAGTTTTGTACCATCAGGTCATAATGTATCTACCATTGTAGAAAACACCTCTCTATCATCTGCTGTAGCATCCAAATTCCATAGTTTTTTAGCTCTTTGCACAGCCTCTGTCATTCTTAGTTCTGCATTTGCATCTTTATTGTTTAATTTAGCAGCTTCGTATGCTTGTTGATTGATTATATCATCTCTTTCTTGTAAAGTTTGGTCGTTAATCAGAGTTTTTACATGAGTTCTATAATAATTATTCATAGCATTAGTTCTATTCTCTCCTGTTAAACCTAAACTATCTACAGCATTTACCATTTTATTGTAGCTTTCTTCATTTAATCATGGATAGAGCTTACTATAATAGCTTGAATATTGATTATTATTCAAACTAGGAGCTTGTTGGCTGTTTTTATAGTTAGATGTGATTTGACCTAACCTATTCCATACTTGATTTGCCATTGTTTAGTAAATTTATGTTATAAAATTAGTTATTTATTCAGTATTTAGATTGTAATGTAGCTTTTGTGCTAGGAGTAGATTGTTGAATATTTTTACTCATTTTGCTTAAACTACTCTTGACTACATCTAAAGCATTCACTTGTTTAGTAGTTTGTGGCGTATTACTATTCAAATCTTCTCAAGAACTTATCTTATTCCATATATCAACAGGTAAAGCTATCTCAGGAGTAAGTCAATATTTATCAATTGCTACTTTTGTTTGTTTAGCAGCATCTAGTTGAATCTTCTCTGCATTTTGTGAGAATTTTTTTGCCACATTTATCATTGATTCTAGCTCTTTTTTTGTTAGTCAAGCTCATCAATCCTTCATTTTTTCTAATTTCGCTTGAATCTGTGATAAGTATGATTGTCATTCAGCACTTCTAGCATATTCTCACTCTCTTACAACACTTCCTGGATCAAGAATTTTATTATAAGCAATAGTAATCGCTTGCGATGCTGCATTCTTATCAGTATCAATTAAATTATAAGCTTCTTCCATTTTATTGACCCAATCCAATGTCTCTTGGGCTTCTTTTGCTTTTTTATCATAAAAATCTCTCCAATTCTTTTCTAAATTACTAAGCTTTACAGGGTCAGTTATCTTTGTTGATTTCTCGAATCAACTAGATTGCAATTCTAACATCTTATTTTCTACAATATTTAATCATTCATCCCCATAAGCAGCCTTGATCTCTGAGTATGTTTTTTCTCAGTTTAAAATATCTTTTGCTAACTGCGTAACTCATGTCGCCGTTAGTCATCATGGCAAGTTACTTACTTCAGTATTTACATTCTCACTTACACTTACAGCTCATTTACTAGGATCAAAGAATCATTTTAGACTTGTACCTCATGGTTGGATTGTCCTAGTTCAAATAGTCTCTCATGATGGAAAGTTACTCTCTTTTACTACAAAGCTTCCATCTTTATTCACTTGTGTAACAATAGCTACATGACCATGATTTATTCAATCTGAGCTTGTATGTCCATAATCAAAAATTGCAATACTTCATACTTTTGGAGTATTACTATTTGCCCATTGTTGCCTTGTCTTTATATCCTCATTTCAGAAATATCTACCTACTCCAATTTGTTGTAGATAATCATTTACAAATTTAGCACATTGTCATCATTTTTTACCATTAGCATTCTTACTATCCAACAAGAAAGCTCCTAATCCTCACTTACTAGGATCAATACTAAACATTTCTTCACTTACTGCATCGTATGGTTTAGGATTTCAAATGGCTCAATTTCACATCTTATTATTAAGCTCATCTGCTGTATATCGTTGCCCGTTATACTTTACATATTGTGTATCTCATACAGTAAAACTTTCAGTAAATCATGCATCAGGATTTCTGTAAGTCTGATTATATAACATTTTGTACTCAGGTTTACCTTGTATCTGTTGGTTAATCTTTGTAAGTTCTGCTCCTAAATCACTACCTCAATCTATTGCTGTTAATATATCCTGTGCCATCTGTTCTGCTGACCTTTGCATAGGGATTCACTCATATTGAGAAAGTAAATTCTGAACACTCTTTAAAGCAGCTTTATATCTAGTTTGATAGTCACTAGAATTGATATTTCAGTTTGTATATTCCTGTTGCTTTACCCAATAATCCCATTCTCTTTGAGCTTTCTGCTCATTAGTTTCAAAATTCATTAAATCCATAGCAAATCATAACTCTTGCATCTGCTGATTTCTAGCTTGCTGATTTAGTTGATATTCCTGTAATTGCATACTAAACTCATTCTGATATTGTTGCATTCTGTTATTATACTGTGTAGCATACTTGTTATATTCAGAGTTAAGAGTTCTTAGTTGTAATTGTAAATCATAACTCCTATCAGCAATTATAGCATTTATCTTGCTTCTAGTAGCTCATGTTCATTCATATTCAGCTTCTACTTGTTTTTTAATAGAATCTAAATCTGATTGGATATTCTCCATTTGCTCTTGAACTTCTGTACATTGGTCTGATAATGCCAACATCTCAGGAGATTCCATTTTACTCTCATAATCTCTGAAAAACTGTGTAGCTTCACTAGCTCAATCTCCATTCATGAATTTAGTAAAAGTCTGAACTGCCATATCATAAGCCATATCTTGTATACTTTTTCATGCTGCATCTTGTCCCTTATCATCATCGTAAGCTGCTATAATATTTCATTTGTTAATCTGATTCTGTAATTCAGCATATTTTGTTGGATCATATACTCTTAGATTTTCAAGCTCATTCATAGAAACCTGACCATCCTTATATTGAGTGTATAAATCTGTTACAGGTACTCATGCAAGCTCCATTCATTTCTGATAACCACCATACCAAGAGTCTAATGTCTGTTTCTGCTCATCATTTCTAGCATCATAACTGAAATTCTTTTTGAAACTTTCATAATCTCTAAAATATTCAGGATTAGTTTGTCTATAGTTGTTTAGATTGTTGATTATTTTACTCTGAGCCTCCTGAGAAGTCTGATTATAATAATCTTGCGATAGTGGTTTCAATGCTCCTTGCTGTTGAATTTCTGGAACGGTATCACCTACTGTTTCAGCTTGTTTTATCTCCGTTTCTTGTTTCATTTCAGGAGTAGTTTGTGCAAGTTGCTGTGTTGGTTGCTCTGTAGGTTGAGTAACAGGTGTATTATTTGCACTTTGTCTAGCAGACATATTCTGATTTACTTCTGACACATAATCTTTCATAAATCTCTGAAAATTAGCGTCATTCTTATTCTGGTCAACGAATTGTTGCTGTTGCTCCTTCGTTAAGCTCTGATATGCCTCTTTTGCTTTATTGTAATCGTAAGCCATTTATATAAATATTTATGAATTAAAGTCTTTTTATCTTTATTGTAGCTCTTGAATATCCACTTGCACTTCAAGCACTACCACTATAATACATATTTCATCGGAATGTGATTATCTCATATCTTCATAGATTAAGCACTATCTCGTTTATTACTGTTGTGGTAGCTGAATTTGTTTGTAATTCATACACAGTTTTATCTCATACTTTGATATAGTTTGTCACTAAAAAACTACTTCATCATCATATCAAACTTATTTGTACTAAGTAAGGTCAAGCTAGTGGTATACGTAATCATCCATCCTCTATCTTAAACTCTGTTGTTCACATTGATTCTGTTATACTCAGATTTCATTGATTAGTGGTAGATTGTCTTGATTCACTTGTTTCTACATGATAGTTGGCTTGTCATGAAGCAGTACAACTATAAGAAAAAGCTGACTCTACCTGTGTATGTTCTTTTATCCTATTCTCTTGACGTCAAACTCACTCAATCAAATTGAGGTCAGCTTTATAATCTAATGTCGTTTGTACTTCTTGCATCTCTTATTTCGTTATAAAACTATATCTGTTATATCAGAATTGATACTTATCTCATATATCTCTGGTGTCAATTTGCTATCTATAGTATTCAATTCTATAACTAGCTGTAACTTATACCAATATGGCATATAGTTGTTTACAAAATCCTTACCAAAGATTAAATCTGCTCAATATCCTTGTTTTTCACTCTCTATTGTTTTGATTAAACACATATTATCGTATCATTCTGTAGTTATACTATCATCTCATTCTCCACTTACCTTAGTAAGAATTGTATTGCTTTGTCATAGGTAGCTTCAGAGATTATTCAGAGTTCTAAATGTTATTAAGTTATTATCTTCATCTACATTTATAACTTCAGCAGTAGTCTGATTTGCTACATTATACACATCTCATACTGTTGGCCGGTTAGTTATTCAATCTACTTTAAACCTCCAAAAATAATCATCATCTACAATAGCATATACTTTGATATTTCAATCTTCACTCGCTACATTCTTATATCAGATTTTTAATTTCTCTATATTCTTCCTAGTCCCTAGTTTATCTCGGTATATTCATTCTGTTACTAAGTATCCATTGCTTAAATATCTTTGTTCGTTTATCTGTCAAAGATAATTCACTCAATCTAGTGTATAAGCTATACAGAAATAAACTCATCTCTGTTGTAATAATATTCTACGAGAGCCTAACGGATACCTTATAGGTCTACTCCATACAGTTCTCATTCAAGGTATGTCATTTCAATACTTATAAATTCCATCACATCACGGAATAAATAAACTATCTAGGAACATACACATTGACTTAGAACTAGATACGTCGTTAAAGTCAAACTTTTTCTGAAAATTATATTGTTCTTGGTCTATGTTATTGTCTGAATCTGGAAAATAACTCTTATTTGCTAATAGACTTCTCTGATACCCACTTACAGCATATAATCTGTATTGGTATCATTCCACAGTCCCTGTAGTAGCTCATGAAGTTGTTAATACATAACATACAGTTTCAGTATTAGTAACTCATTGAATAATTAGTCATCTCCACTCAATAGCTTCAGAAGCAATAGAGTCTACTCAGTTCCAATAATACTGCCTTGAATTAAATCCATCAGTTGTCCATATAATCAGATTTCAAGCTTGTTGTGTAATATCTACTATAGTTTCATTCTCATCTACTAAAGATTTTGTTATAACACCCCAATCTTTCAGACTTACTATATCTACTTTATTTCAGCTACCTACAAAAAGCTCTCATCATCGTATTATACAAGGATGATTATCAGCAGTTGTTATTGTACTCTTTCAGATAGAGATTTTATCTGTATTTACTTCATGTACATTTACTATCTCTATTGTTCAATCAAAATTATCTGTAGGTGTTATTGTAACTGGCAAGACTTCTCAAGTATTAGCAATAGCATATCTTACCCACCATCAGTTACTACTTGCTTGTTCTGTTGAGCCTGTTCATACTTGTACAGTAATTCTTCAAGCTGTACGATTTTTGATTTTAACAGCTACTCTTACTCTACTATAATCTGTTGTTGTTATATTAGCACTTAATGTTCAAGTTCAGCTTTCATGTACAGCTCATTCACTTGTAATAGTCCATCATGTTCAAACTGTCCATCAAGCATTATCACTAAGATTAGTATTTGATAATAATTCGTTAGCAGGATTGAATAATCAATCCATATCTATTACATCTACATATGTTTTTCTTATAGCTATAGCTTGTGTTCAATAAATAACTCAATTTACCCATTTTGTTGTTATATTCGACATCATTGCAAATAAAGCACCTCATCAATCAGTATCTCAATCCCAATTCAACGATCCATTATAAAATTCCTGAGTTTCTATTCTAGAGTCATGAGTAAAAGCTGTTATTCAATAATATCCTGATGGAGATAATGCTACAGGATAACCATCACTACGATAGTTCAATACTTCACTGTCTAATCTATGTCCTAGTTTAAATCATTTAGTATTATATCAAGTCTGTATTCACTCAGAATAGAAATAGCTACCTCATCAAAATTCATCTGCTGAGATACCTTTTGTCCAATCTTGTAATGTCAAATCTTCTCTCTTTATATCTACCATTATATTATTCTAAGAATCATAAATATGGATCAATTACTTGATACCCACTTTCATTATCAAAGCATCATTCTGTTTGCATTTGCTGTATAGCTTGTAAATAATATCCTTCTCGTAGTTGCTGTTTATCAAATACTTGCTTCTCTCCAAACACTAAACTATTCAATCATTTAACTAATATGTTATGATACTCTGGAGCTAATTTTATTTCATCAGAAGTGTTAGTTAATGTTAGGTCTAACGGTATGTATTTTCATTCTAAGCGAAGTCATCATTCAATATCTTCCTCTGGTACAGGATAGATAAAAATACTACCATCTCTTAACACTCAATATGGTTTCTTATTCTTGTTTATCTCATAGTCTATATTGATACTAGCATCATATATTGGGATTCTCTTATCCTTTCATTCATGAATATAAAAACAATCTAACACTAGCTTTAATCAAGTCTGAGTGTCAGATGGTTGAGGAATGATATACTCTTGTTGTCATGCAACTACATCTGTTGTATAACTCTGCCAAGTGTATTTCTTAGCATTTACAGATAATCTTGAGAATATATCTTTATAGATAATGTTTAGATATGTTAGATAATCAGCATCTGCTATCTGTCATGCAGTAGTAGAAGTCTGTTTCCTTGATAAATTGATTATTGTAGATACATCCATTAGCTAATTGTTTCTAAATAAAAGTTTCATTTTGAGAGGATAGTTTCCCATCCTCTCAGGTATGAAATCTTTACTAAGCAGCAATCTTCATCTTAACCATTCTTTCTTTTCCTTCTTGGAAAGTCTTAACTCCGTAAAGGCAAGAAATGATGTAGTAATCAGCTTTCTGTTTAGGTAATGGATTCTTTCTAACATCTATGTTCTGTTGCATAACTAGGTCAATAGCTCCTGGTCTACAAAGCAAAGCATGAGCTTCTTCAGCACCAACAGTAATAGTTGTGTCAGGTGTAGAAACTAATACATCTCCTGCAGTTGTAAGAACTCCTGTAGAAGCATCTAAGTTAGCTCTAACATTCTTTAATTTAGCTCTGTCAGCAGCACTTACTTCAACATAAGT
>Ga0326513_10004334_pt1 | contig 10199 bp, 6 predicted proteins | sample 2_2465_0518_D_FD_203654 | JGI IMG/M metagenome (GOLD analysis project Ga0326513, IMG submission 203654) | Bovine rumen microbial communities from UC Davis, California, United States - 2_2465_0518 | ecosystem: Host-associated > Mammals > Digestive system > Stomach > Rumen | place: USA: California...
GAGTGCCAAAAACAGAAACTAAAGTTAAAGAGCCAAAAGCCGTTTCAGACTTTAATGAAATGAGTGATGATGACTTCTTAGCTTGGAGTGACTGAATGGCAAAAACAGAAAGAGCTGCGGCAGGATACATTAAATAGTCCAACTGTTTTAACCCTTTATTTAACAAACAATGGCAAACAATTTAGATGCTTTTAGTCCAGAATACTGGAGTGCAAGAACTCAAAGACTTTTGAAGAAAAAGTTGATTGCAAGAGAGATAGCTTCAATGGAAGAACAAGCTACTCTTAGAGATGGAGATATGGTACATAGACCATATTACTCTGATGTTGTAGTAAACAACTACACTAAAGGAGTTGATGTAACTGTACAAGATGTATCTGCAACTGACGAATACTTAGTTGTAAATAAATCTAAAGAAGCTACTGTATATATCGATGAAATCGATGTAAAACAGAACAAATACGACGCTGCTAACAAATACATCGACCGTATGACTTATGCTTTGAAGAAAGACATCGATGGTGCTTTCTTACAAGAAGTATTGAACGCTCAATACTCTATGGATGATGGAGATATGTGAGGAACAGCTGGAAACCCAGTAACTGTATCTGTTGCTAATGTATTCAAACTATTCACTCTTACAGAGGCTAAAATGAATGCAAACGACATCGAGGATACTAAACCTTGGTTCTTCGTTATCACTCCAGATGTTAAAGCTAACATTCAGCAAACTAACCTAGTTAACGGTTTCCAACAAGCTGATGCTGCTTTAAGAGGAACTCTTAAAGGAATGGGATACTTAGGAACTTGGGGTAACTTCAATATCTTCGTTTCTAACAATGTAGCTCACTCTAACTTAGTTACAGTTTCTTCATTAGCTGCTAATGATACATTAACTATCAATGGTGCTACTATTACTTTCAAAGCTGCACCTGCTGTTGCTGGAGAATGTAAACCATCTGCTGCTGCTTTAATCGGAATGATTAACGGAGTAATGGGAACTGCTGGAGATTACGTTGAATTTGATGCTGCTGATAGAGCTAAATTACTTTCAGTAAACGCTAAAGGAATTGCTAACGGTTCAGATGTAGAAATCGTTACTGCTGGTTCAGTTGCTTACGCTCAATCTGGAGTAACTCTAGGAGGAGAAGTTGCACACTGCTGGGCTGGACAATATGGATGTTCTGATATGGTTATCCAAAAAGATGTTGCAGTTCAGAAGAACAAAGAGCCAAAAAAGACTGGTTACAACTATCTTTGTTGGACTTTGTACGGAATTAAAACATTCACTGAAGGTGCTAAAAGATGTATTAAAGTTGATGTTGCTTAGTCCCTCATTCTCTTATATAGCTGGCTGTCCTTGTGGCAGTCGGCAAATATAAGATTATGGCTTTATATTCCATTAACTAATAAATGAAACCAAGTGAAATAATCAAATTAGCAAGAAGACAAACTTGATGCACTGAGGACATAGTAACTCCAGAAGAAGCATACAAGTTTCTTAATTTCATTATAGAAGACTTTTGAGCAGACATAAGGAACTCTGATAGTTGATATTGATACGATGTATTACAAATACCAGTAGTATGATGACAGGCTCAATATACTTTCACAGAAACTCCTTGAATTATGTCTGAAAAGTTCCCTATGCACAAAATACAAGCTGTACGAATTAAAAAACCAGACTGAAAATGGAGAGATTTGCCAGTTCATTTCGTGGACAAGGTAGATTTAAACCGTTTATCAGAGTTAAAAGAGCCACTTGCTTGTTTTATAACAAGAACAGAGCTTAATTTAATTCCAGCACCAAAGGAAAGCACGATTATGGAAATACGATGATTTAATTATAACCCACTCATCCAACCTAACATTTGGACTATTACAGTAAATAGCAACGCTTATACAAGAAGCCCAGATAACGATGCAGAATGAACACCTTATCCTTACGCTTGGGAGAGAAATAACTGACAAATTATCTATACAAATAGCTTACAGCCTACTACTTGAAATGCTTATGAAGATTTCCAGTGAACTACATTAGCTTGAACTATTGATGCTTATGATGTAGAGATTACAGATAAGGAAGAAAATATATTTATTGACAAAAGATGGCATTATATAATTGTGGAATGACTTAAATACCGAATGTATGGTAATATGTGAGTAAACTTTGAAACTGCTAGAAATAATTGTAGAGTTTTCTATGACAGCGAAAAGATTAAAGCTATACAGAACATAGTAGATAGATGACAGTTGGCAGATACTGCATATTTCCCAGATTTAAACTTTCTTAACTACTAATCAATGGCAGACAATACAAAAATATGACCTATATTTAGATGAGCTAACTGAGGGTTATCAGATGACCTTTTCACAGGTATCAAAAATTCCTTCTATTTCTCTAATGATATGGAGATTAGACAAGATGCTAAAAGTATCTTCCCTAAATGAGTTCCAGCTTATGCTGATGATAATACTAAAGTGATAGTATGAAACTGAGCCAATGAATGCCGTAATGTCGTAAATGTAACATATTGAGAAAATGATGCTTGACGATTAGTTTGTTGCGATAAAAACATATATAAAGTTACTAATCAATGAATAGTAACTCTATTATGTACTATGAATGAAACCATCTGCGACTTAGAGATATTTAATTGATATATCTACATATCAACAGTAGACTATCTTTATTATAAAATAGATGACTGATTATATTGGTCTTCCGTATCTTCTGCGTCAGATGACACATCTCAGAATTATTGAAGATGTACTACTCAGCTTCAGAACAACAGAAATCATCCATTATATGCTAGTGATGTATGTTTGATAGTTTGAGATACTAATATTGTTCGGAAAGTAACTAAAGAGATACCAAGCTTATTACAGAATGGTTTTGAAATACAAGATTGATATGTAGTTCGTTTTATTAACGAGCTTTGATGATATTCAAGAATTGTTGCAACAGATGAACCATATTGAAGTGAGGTTCTGTTGTGGGACAAAGTAAGCGATGCCCCAGTTGAGATTATACCTCTTGAATGATATTCTATAATATGAGCCACAATATATGGTTGATACCACTACTTATTAAGCAATAAATGATTATGATTACTTAACTGATACCAATATTATTTGCTTAAAAAAGTTGAATGAGATGTGAATACAACAACTAGGAATTGTATGTGTGTATATGATGACAAACTATACTTTGTAGCAAACAACTGAATATACATTTATTGAGCAAAGAATAAAAACTATGCTGATGTGCTTTGACTTTGGCATAAAGTAGAGGACTGATATAAGTTATGAGCTATTGGCTCTTATAAAGACTGAATAATGGTTACTAGGAATTGGAAGTATGTGGCTTGATGAACCGATACTCCTATATATGTATGAATAAACGAATGATTAGCTACTACTTGAGAGCTTCAAACTATGTGCTACTTTGGTACTTCAATGTCGGAGATTAAACAGAGTATGTATCTAAGAGTTTGATACCATATTCCTACACAGTGAACAGAAAGTTGAAACATTCATATCTATTATAGGACTGAAGCAGACGCTTATGATGATGTAGCAGAAGACTGGCAATGGCACGAACTTACTAAACCAGATTGACTTTATGCAGACTGGGATATGAGAAGTCCATTTGCTACCACTCTTAAACTTAATTGTAGATTTCAATGGATACAGTTCAAGTTTGTATTAACTAACTGTGTTTATGATGATAATTGAACCACAAAAACTAAAGATACTAATTTGTACAGTGCAGATTTATATTATAATACTATGCTTGACTAATGTGAGTATTAGATGCTTGGCAAGATGCAGAAAAGGTATGATTTCCAATAGTATGAGAAGAAAAGAAAGACCCATCTAATGTGGTAGATTATGATATTCGCGATGAAATCACAATAGATACAAGCTCTGTATTTAATGCCAACAACAATACCACTACTGGTATGGCTAATGTGATACCTTGAGTGAATGCACCTAAACTAATAGAAAGCACATCAATATATAGGGATGTTAAAGAAACTTGATTATTTGGAGCAGATTTATATTGAGAAGTTTCATTGTGAACTTTAACACCACAATACCCAGAGAATGACGCATACTCATTAAATATGACTGTTAGTAATGAGCGATGAGGTTATAAAATAAAATATTATAACTGATGAATAAATAATAGAGGAATGAGGATACCAGAGGAGTGATGGTATGAGATTACTGCTACATATCCTAGACAATACTGAACATATTACTTTGAATATGACTATGTGCGTATCCCTAACTATGTATCATTCCATAATTATAATTGTTATTGAACGTCCTCAGCCACAACAGAAAGCTTTAAGATAAAGTTTAATAAATGAGATTTAATATGAGTTAAATTTACTGGACATTATACTTGAAGTTCATCATTAGCCTTAGATGATAGTCTAACATTCCACATTTCAAAGATAGCATAAATGTCAATACAAAAAATAAAAGAATTGTTGAAAATTAACTATTTACAACTAATTATACCCCTAAGGGAATTTAACCTTAAATAATAATAAATGGCATACGATTATAATAAAGTTAAATCACAGTACGAAAGTCTAGATGAACAGCAAAAACAACAATTTGCTAGTATGAAATGATGAAACGTACAAGATTTTTTAACTAGATATAATGCTGAGAAAGCTCAAGCTTCTACTCCTGCACAGACTGCACAAAACACGCAAACTCAGAGAACTACCACTCAGAATAATTGATTAAATTCTATGAGCCAAGCTGCTGCACAAGCTAACAGTAGAGATTTTCAAGTAGGTACTTGAGATGTTGCAGAAATGCCACAGCAACAAGAGATAGTTTCTCCAGCTAGAGCTGATAGACTTGCTAAGTCTTGGTCTAATCTTACTTATGAACAACAGCAAGATAGATTAAGCAGAACGGCTTGACTTAAAGAAGCCTTAGCGAAAAGAGGTATAACAGTTAAAACTCAACCTACTCAAACTACTACTCCTACTAAAACAACTACACAGCAAAGAGCTACGCAAACACCTAAACAAGAACAGTGGGACTATCAAGACAACTCACAGGCTAGAATGGACCAAATAGCAAATAATCTAAATGGGTATAGGCAAACTATGCCACAGCTATTTGATGACTGAACAGCTTTCTATAACTTCTTTATCAAAGATAAGGGAAGAAGCCAAGACCAGATAGACTTCCTATGGGACTATTTCAATAGAGTACAGAAATATGGTAAATACGACAATATGTCGCCAGATGCTTTATGAACTTGAATAGCGAACGGAGATATTCCAGAAGATTACTTAAACACTCTAAAATCAACAGACCCACAGAAATATCAAGAAGTTATGGCTGCTAAACAGAATAGAGAAGACACTATCAAGAATGAGAGTTTTCTTAATGATGCCGCTACAATGGCTTGAATAGAATGATGGGAAACTGAACCAGCAGTTATACAATATGCTAACGAGTGGAGAATATGGATGGATGAAGATGATAACTTAATAGATGACCGTAGAGAACATTATGCCTCAGAAGAAGAACAAGGATACCAAAAACAAATAGCAGACCTTAACGCTGCTAACCTAGATATAGATAATACAGTTAAACACGATTACGAAGACTTAGTTAAAAAATATCCTTGAGCCACAAAAGCTACTCTTATGGCTATGGCTAATGATAGGAACGCTAATCTTTTAAGAGAAAAAGAAAACAACCTAGTAGAACTTACAAGGCTACAAGGTTATGTTTGATATATGCAGTCTGAAAGACAAGAAATGAATAAAGCTGGTGCTGAAAGTATCCAGCAGCTAAAAGATAACTTATGATTGTATTATGATTATTCTCCACAGTGAATAGCAGAATTAGCACAGGCTAAATACGCTGCTACTAATATTACATTAGACCAAGCTGATAGCTGAAATGAAACTCAAAAGCAAATGGCTTTACAAAATGTGCTTGACTGATATTATCAGAAATACTGAGATATTATCCAAAGAAGCGAGCAACAAGTTATTAACGATGTTATAGCTTATTCTAAAAAGAACTGAGTTTGATTAGCACAAGCTTTGCAAGAGAACTTTGTTAAATACTTAAAAGAAAAGCCAGAGTATCAACAAATGCAAGCTATGCTCTCTGAGCCTAACTTACAAACTATTTGATATAATAGTGATGGTAAGGCCGTTTACTGATATTGGGATAGTATTACTAAAACTTTCCAACCAGTTACTGTATGAGCTGGCGGTATAACTACTTGATGAACTACTTGAGATAGCACATCATATACAACTAACACGCAGCCATTAAACAACTTCATAACAAATCTTGAAGCTAAATATACTATTGCATCTAAATGATGAACTTGATGATGAAAGATAAGAAGTTGATGATGCTGAACAGTAGTAAATGATTATCTTTGAAGTGTATGAGATAATCTTAAACTAACAGAAGCTAATGATATAAAGTCTTATGCAACTAGCAAAACGCCAGTTGAATGAGCAATAGCTTACTTTGACTGAACTCAGTCACGAGCAACTCCAGAAACTAAAAAACACGGTCACGTATGAATAGTAGTTTCAGATAATGGAGATACAATAACTGTATTAGAGAGTAATGAATGAACTTGACTTAGATATAATGACTATAAAAAGTCTTGAGTTACTGGTTATTATGTCCCAGACTGAATAAAAACAACCGAATATAATACACAAGGATATAATAAAGCATTCACAGATGCTGCGAATGTTATAAAGCAATATATTGATTGATTATGAAATAAAGAAACATTTATTAGCGATGTAGAAGATTACTTAGCAAACTGAGATTATACTACTTTAATAAATGAGATGATGGCTGTATGAAAAGGTAATGCAGACAGTACAGTTAGAGATAAGATAAACGCATCTGAAACGGCAATAGTAGATTTAATATCTATTAAAGACGCTCTTGAAGCATATTATGCTGCTTGATGAGATACTTGAATATTACAGTGAAGCCTTGAGGAAGTTGCAAATGCTTTGTGAGATACAACAGACCCTAGATTAGTTTGACTTGCTACAAAAATCTCAGAAGCTATACAAGCATATAGAAAAAACATATCTTGAACTGCGTTTAATGATAGAGAGGCAGGAGAGTATGAAGAATTATTCCCATCTATAAAGGCTTGAGAGGAATATAACACGGCAAAGGTACAAGAAGTATTAGATAGTATGATTATAAGGGCTAGTTGACAATATTCTAATTTGTTCTGACCTTGAATTTATATGAAGTTATTGGATGCCCACGAAAAGGCTACTTGAAGAAAATACTCAGTATATGAAGAACAAAGTGACTTGTATCGTTATTTAGCAGATAACTGATACTTAACTCCAAGCTGAGCCGTAAAAACAGCAGATGACTTTGCTTCTTGGTATCAAAGCCAACAACCCCAAAGAAAAGGTAAAAGATTTTAATTCATAATTCATTCTAATGTGAATATTAAAAGAGGCTGAAAATAAAAGACGCCAAACGATGCAAAAGGTAACATCAGAAGTCACTCCTAAACAAGTACAGCCAGTTACTTGAGTAGAAACTCCTATGTGATATACAAGCCTTCGTAATGATATTACTTCTGTTGATACTTTACAAGAAATAAATGCCACAAGGGGTGTTTCAGACTTAATTAAGCATAGAATAAATTTAAGGAAGTGAATATCTAATTGAACTGTGTCTAGTTGAAATGAGGCTGCAGATTATCTAACTATGAGAAAATCTGGTTTGGTGGACATTTTCTCTGATTATATGATGCAAGACAAGAATATTATAAAAAGCGATACTGATGCGTCAGCACTCCAGAATGCCATTAAAACAGACCCAGATAGCATTATAAAATACTTTAAGCAAAAAGTAATATGAGAGTGAAACCCAGAATGAATTGAGGCTAAAAATAAAGCGATAGATGATTATATTATGAAGTGATGAAAGCTTAATGATGTTATGGACTTCATAACAGATAAGAACGCTACTCCATATTGAACTCCTAAAGAAGAAAAGCTAGAATGAACTAACCCAATTATTAACTTCTTATGAAGTGTTGTATCTACTCCTATTAGAGAAATATGATGACTTTCTCAAATAGTTTGAGATAAGTTATGACTTACATCTAGTGCTGAAGAAGCAGCAAGAAAAACTGCTACGGTACAATGAGCATCTACTCAATGATATAATGAATATAAAAAATCTTGAAAGTTGCCAAGCAAATTCTCAGAAGATTATGCTAACTTATATAAATGATATGATGATGCCGTAAAGGACTGATTTATAGGTAGTGTAGAAGAATATAATAATTACTTATGAGATGTAGCAGTTGCTACTGATAAAACATTCAAACAGCTCACTGATGACTTTACAGAGAAATATTTATTTAACCCAGAAGAAGCTTGAGCAGAGCCTTGAAACGTTGTATGAGATATATTAGAGATAATCGCTGCCGAACTTGGTACTATGTGAGCTGCAACGCCAGAATTAGCCGCTACAAAGCTTCCTAAATATTATAAATATGCGAAATGGTTATATCAATCACTTAAATGATGAGCAGAGTTCCAAGCTCTTGAAGACGCTTATGAATGAGAGCTTTCTGACGTCCCAGAGTATGTGCAGTCTGCTGCAACTAATACTATTCTTAAATGATGATTAGAAAGCTTGTGAAAATTATGAAGATGGTCTATATGAAAGTTGGCTAAAACATATTGATGAATTACTGAAAGATGAGAGGTCGCTTTAGCTTGAGAAACCCCTACGTCATCTGCTGAAAAGATTTCTATAATTAAAGAGAGTAAATGAACTAACCCAGCTAGAACTCCAGAGAAGGAAATTATAAAAACTATCTCTAAATTTAGAGAAAAAGTTAAGAAAGATGTTGATGCAATAAAATGAAAGAAAAGGGATATAGAAAGAGCTTATAAGTGAGAAGAAAAACCATCTGATTTAGCAGATAGGTTAAATGAGAATTTCTGAAAAATGAAAGATACAGAAGTTATGTGAGAGCAGGCTTCAAAGGTAGTGCCAGAGTTTAGAATATGAGAAAGCGAGAAGGGAGCAATACTTAGAAGACAAAGTGAGAGAGAAGCTGCTAAACTTGCAAAGAGCACAAAGACCGAAAAACCAAGCACAGAATGAATGTCTAAAGAAGAAATAGCTGATATGAAAAGGCTACAAGAAATAGAAGCTTGAGAAAAAGCGAAGGCTGCAGAGCTAGCAGAGAGAGAAAGAAAATATCAGTTAAATGTTGATAACGAAGAACTGCTAAAAAGCTGATACTCTAAAGATAAAGTTGCACTTATAGATGTTCTAAAAGAAGAATGGAATAAGATGTTTGTCAAGGAAGGTAGAGAGTTTAATGCTTCTAATCTTTGGGAACTCACAAAGTTAATAGAAAGCAAGTCAGCTTGAACTGAATGAACTAGACAAATAGTTGGTGCTATTAAGGACACTATGAAACAGATTTCTGAATGATTATGAGGAGATTATTGAAAGATAGCTGAAGAAAGTTGGAGTAAATCTGACGTATTGCAATGACTTGATGACATACTATGATGACTTACTAAAAGAACTTCTAAAGCTTGATGAGAGATAGCTGCAGCAGATGCTTGACAGAAAGTTCTAAAGAGAGATACAAGAGAGCTATTTACACAAGCTAAAGAACTCTATGGCGATGACTTAAATAGAGAAATGGATAGCTGGATAATTCACTTAGCGATATATGACCCAGAAAAAGCTGCTGAACTAGCAAAGAACATATATCCATCTCTACCTTGAGTATTAGAGTTGCTTATAAATGGTGGTAAGATGATAGCCACAAAGAGAGCTGCTAAAGATATAGTTCAAAAGAATGCACCAGAAGTGCCAGAAAAAACAAGTGTTTGGGATGCTATCTGAAGAAGTGTTCGTTGAAAAACAGCAGAGTGACTTGTAGATTTCTGAAAAAGATTTTAGTTAATATAACCATAAACTATGGAACAAATTGCAGTAAACTTTACAGATGGATGAGTGCCAAAGACTTGACTAACTCCATTAGCTACGATTATAGACCTTAATGGTAATGTAATGGTAGAGAATGGTGTATGTAAAGAATTATGATATTGATGGTATATTTACAGCTTTGATAGATACTCTCCAGAAAAAGTATATCTATACGT
>Ga0326513_10004338_pt1 | contig 10197 bp, 16 predicted proteins | sample 2_2465_0518_D_FD_203654 | JGI IMG/M metagenome (GOLD analysis project Ga0326513, IMG submission 203654) | Bovine rumen microbial communities from UC Davis, California, United States - 2_2465_0518 | ecosystem: Host-associated > Mammals > Digestive system > Stomach > Rumen | place: USA...
AGCGCCTTTAGGGGGTACCCGGGGTACCCTCCCCAGGGTTAAAGCAAATTTTTTTATTAATTATTTTTTTATAAATGTTTTTATAAAAGTGCTTGTGTGTTTTGCTTTCAGATCTCTTTTAATCTGTGTGAGCTTGTGCGCTGTCCGTCCGGCTGTTACCATTCGCCGTCGATAATGTTCGGCGGTGGCACTTTCGGTCCGTTGGATCCGTTCAGCTTAAAGTTTAATTTATTTCCTTTTAAGGCGTTGCAATATCTGTGAGCCGGTGCCAGGTTGCTAAAATCCTGGGCGGCGGCTTCTGGTGAGCTATAACCGAACATATACCACTTACTCACCGGCTTTATTTCATCAATAACAAAGCTCATAGGCTCTGTAGGTTTAGACGGTATGCTATAATCAATAGGCCGTCCGCATATATGACAAGGTAGGCCCATAGCTTTAAACCTGGCTCGGTATTTCCTTCTTAAATTTCCGTTCTTGTACCGGGGGTTTGCGTTGCTCATTGCTTCAGATCCGTAATTATTAAAGCTTCAAGGCCTTTACTGATAGAAGTGAACAGTAAAAGAAATCCTGGGTATTTAACTATAACTTACAATGTAAAGGCCTCTCGGCTTTGTTGGTGGTTTAGTGGCCGGTTGCCTTGTATACTTCACAACACAGAGCCGGCCATAGGTCCATATTAAATTGTTTTATTGTGTAACTCGAAACCAGATTACAACTTCCATTATTATTGCCGGCTGCATTGTAGGAAAGGTACTACAACACAGCCGGTATATATAATATTATCGTGTGATAATACTATCTGTATTTATTCCGGATCCGGTGCGAAAGTCTGATCAATAGTCATTTCTAAAAATGCTTCGAAACCTTCGCTGCTTCTGTCCATACTCTGTTCGGTATGGGTTAAGCTTAAGTTTTTATACAGACTTTTGTTAAGCGCTTCTATGTTCGCTTGCTGTTCCCTTAAAGGGTGGTTTATTCCGTCCAGATCCGTTACAATTCCTTTTTGCTTTGCTATGTCTTTTATTGTTTCGTAGCTCTGCACGTTGTCGCCGTATTCGTCCAGCAATGTATTAATTACTTCCGGGCCTATTGTTTTAGGATCTCTCATAGCCAGTAAAGAAATAGTGTTTACCGCTTCTGTGCTAGGTGCTGCTGTGATCTTCTTGTTAACGGCGGCCAGTTCTCTGTTAAGAATATCAGCTGCCTTGCTTCTGCACTCTGCGGCTTTCTGCTCCATTCTCTCACGCCTTGCGCCGGATAACTTACCCTTTACCGGTGCATTCTCTCCGGGTTTGAGTGCTAATAATTTTTCGTTGTATTCATCTTCACTTAAAGTACGGAACATTCTGTTATATTCCCTTGTTATGGCTTTTAATTCTGCATTAGCTTTGCTCATTATATTTTCCTTTCTGCGTTTTGTTCGCTTGCCACTTACTATTATACCACAATATATAGTGTTTTTCAACATTTTGGCTTATCTACATGACTATATTTAGTTGTTTTATACACTTAAGGTCTATCCCTTGCCCGGATCAGCTCATACATTTCGCGTAAGTAACTGATATAACCGTCCAGCGTGCTGCTTCGTTCCTGATCTCCCAGGTTTAAGAAGTCCTTTAACGCTTCCTCGTACTCGATATCGAATAGCTTGTGAATCGTCTTTATCTCATTGATATCAAACACGGCTTCTATTGTCTCGCCGTCCTTGTAGTCGTAACTGTTGAAGATCCCTAAAAGTACTTCGTGCAGCACAAGGTCAGCAGCGGCTTTTCTGACTCCGGCCTTAAGTAAAATGTTCATCTGTTCTTGTTCGCTGGTCATTTTTCTCCCCTTCCGTCCGTACAGCACAGACTCCTAAAACCCTTAAAAATACTGATCTGTGCAAAAATGTGCATTTTTATATTAAAGTATATAAATTTTTTCTATAGGGACTTTACTTTGAATTTACACATAATTGCACAAGCCTTGAAAATCACCACTTCGGAGCGTCATCAACTTCCCTGATAATCACATAGTTTTTTACAACGTTTCGGACCGTCCGTCCGTCTATCGTTCCGGAAGTCGCGTACAAATTCTTTGCTTTCATTTCGGCTATAAAGTTGCCTTTGTTCTCTGTGCCGTAACCGTTGAGATCACACCACTGGCTGAACGCTTCGTATACTTCTTTCATTGGTGTGTTCATTCCAGGCATATGGAAAAGGCACTCGTCTATGAAGTTCTGTATCTTATCCGACTTGTGTCTGTAGTCCTCTGTTGCCTTAACTACCGGATCAGGAGCTATTAGCATTTCGCCATCTTCCAGGAACAGTCGCAAGCCTTCCAGGATCCAATTGAAAATACCGGAAATATTATCTTTGGTTTTCAGTCTGCTCTTTAGCCTGGGATCTTGTTCTTCCGGCTCAAAGTGTCTGTCGAAAGTAATCACCTTTACACGTCCGGAAGTAAACAACGTATCGTCAGTAACTACCGGTAAATAATTTGTGTTGATCATCAGCTTAAAGATCGGAACGAATTCAAATTCCCTTTCATAAATATGGCGTGCTGTAACTGGATCGCGTCCCAGCAAAGATTTTAATAACGCAACATCAAACTTCATTCTTTTCGGCGGCTCACTCATATGAAGGAATCTGCAGCCGTTCAACCTTGCGATATCTCCGGAAGCGTTCCTTGAGTTTTTATCCTTCTGCGCTAACGTCTCCGGCTGTATGTTCATCGCGTAATCTCCGAATAAATAGCTGATAGTTTCCAGTAAAGTAGATTTACCGTTGCGTGTTGTAGATCCGTAACACATATAACATTCTTCCTGGGTATTCTCTCCAGTCAAACAATATCCGAAAATCTTCTGCAGGTAGTTGATTTTATCCTGATCGTCTTGCATAATCTCGTGAATGAATCTATCAAAATCTTCTGAAGTCGTACCGGGATCATATACAACGTTTGAGATCTTCGACAGCAGCAAGTCAGGACTGTGTTCTATCTTCTCGCCGGTGGTCAGGTCTATAACACAGTTTTGACAATTGAATAAAGTAGGGTCCTGGTCAAAATCATCATTTTCTATAAAGCTGAAGTCCCTGGCGTCCTCTATGATCCTTTTCCTGCCGGGTCTGTCTCCGTATTTGGAAAGAAATTTATAATAGTCGCCATCATCGATGTTCTGCGAGTAATAAACCATCAGTGCCTGGAAGAATGTCTTTGCATATGACTCGACTATCATATTTTCAATATCTCGCTTCCATACACGGCCATCATAATAAAACCATTCCTTCGCAGTGGCATTGTATCGGATCCGGTCCCCCAGCACGTCCGAAAACAAACGCGCCAGGGTCAGATCATTCTTCTTGCGGTACATCTCGCTGCGGTAAGGGTCTAGCTCCTTGATTCTTTTCAACATTCCATCAAATTTAACTATCCCATCTTTGTGAGAGTTCTTTTGCAAACTTTTCACCTCTTTCCCTTGCGAATTCGGAGTATGTTTTTTCGAGCTGCGATATGGCATTTTCTATAGTCGCTTCTCTATAATCCTGCCTTTCCCATTTCTCACGGTATAAACCGGACGTTCTGAAGATCCTATCAATTTGCTCTGTGTTGCAGTCCGTCCAAAACGCCAGGATCATACACAAAGAAACGTCTGCTTCTGACTGTGATCCGTAATATCCGGACCAGCTTCCCTGGTATAGTTCTGCAAATTTGCCGTGTCTCGAAGCTAATTCAATTACTTGCTTATCTGTAACGTTTAAGGCTCTATTTTGAGTTCTCACGGCTTTTTTCTGCTTCTCTGGAATCTTATACCTTTGGTATAATTCGTCCAGCACAGACTGTTGTTCAAACGGCTCTGCTTCGAATAGAGCGTTTCCGGTCAAAGCACAAAAGCGTTTATCATCGTACATTTCTACACCATTGCCGGAGTTCTTGAAACTTTTCGGAATCGTTCCCTTTGTTATAATATGAATCCCGGTCCCGGACTGTGAATACTCTATGTACTGCGGTCCGAATGAATTGATTATGTCTACAGCTGTATCTGTGAAAACGCCATCTTTATCAACACAGTGATCAATATCGATGAAGATCAGGCCGTAATTCTTCGATATAACAATAGCTAATCCGTTGTAGTATTTAGGCCTTGAAATGTATTCCTTCATAGCCTGGTCAAATGTTGCCCAGCTTTCCGGGTTAGTAGAAGAAGCTCTGCCGTTGTACTGTGCTGAATAAGGTACTTTAGTTGGCCTGCCTTTAGGATCCTGCTCAAGTCTCCAAAGTGTCCATATGGGAAGCGCTTTCAACGTCTCCGGGTAGTATCTGTCATTCATAATCAGCACCTTCATAAACCAGCACAAGCCTTTCACCGTTCAGTTTTTCGTGTGCTGTATTCAAAGCTTCGATATCAAACTGCAGCCGGGCCTTTTCATAGTTAACGTAGCTATAGAGTTCTTCATCACATTCAGGTATAAACACGCCTATATCCATAACCGCAATTATGTTTCTGCCGGTCTGCGCGCCTTTTATCTCTCGTAGTAGCTGCAACAGATCTATGTCCAGCTTATGTGCTAGTTCATCTAATTGGATAGCATTTTTATAACCGTGTGGTATAGAATCTAATAGCTGCCTATATTGGCTGTCTTTCCTGGTATCGTTTACTATATATTCGCTCTTCATTTCAAAATGCTCCCTGCTGTCCTTTGTTCAGAAACTCACAAAACTTCTCGAAGTTAATCAAATATTTCTTCCCTGCCCTGATATATACGATCTTATCCTGAAGGCATAATTTCCGGATAGCGTCATAACTTACGCCGGTACGGTTTGACGTCTCCCTGATAGTTAGCATTGTAGGGATCATAGATATTACGTTATCCATCACAGTGAATCACCTGCTTTAAGAATCGCTACTCTATAGCCTTCTTTACGAATTGCAGACAAATAATCAACTGTAATGCTAAACAGTTCAGGGCGTGTGATAAGTTCTTCAGCTTCGTTAATAGTTACGTCCAGGAATATCTTGAAGGGATCTTCTTCTAAGTCATAAACCAGGAAGCGAAGTCCATTACTCATTTGCAGATCATTGCTTGAAGGTTCAGTATCGTCTTTTGTTTCGGTAACTTCGTCATTATGGTCAACGCAATCGAAACGAATATAGCGTGTGTACTCTTCCGGCCCATAATTACATCTCATCCGTATAAAACTCATTTTCCATTAACCTCCTTATTATATTTTTCAATTAAGTTAATTATTCGGTCTTGCTCTTCTTCCGGGAGTTCATGCCTTAACATTCTTGATAATGAAGGCTCACTGACTTTTAGAAGTTCTGCAACTTCCCACTGCTTCACATTGTTGCTGATCATTGCAACGCGTATTTTTAAATTGTTCAAAGTTCCTTATCCTTTCCGGCCATTGTTCAAGCGTCCTTGAAAATGTCCTTAAAAATGGCTTGCAAGCTATGAAATAATATTGTATACTATGATTGAAAACTGAAAGAACATTATTCATTCAACTTTCTGATATTATTTTAATATCATATTCATTATCAGTCCAACCATTACAGAGAAAAAATATTCGATATTATTCAGCTAATAATTACTAAATAAAAGAACGATTAATATCAAAAGAAAGGATTAAGCACTATGACTGAAAGAAAAAACAAGTATCCGTATTTTTCAAAAGTGTTTACGGATCTTCTTGAAGAGTGGAAAAAGGAAAACGATAAAACGCAAGAAAAATTTATGGAGTTGATAGGAGTACAAACAGTAAACAGCATTACCCACTATAAAAAAGGTTATTCCTATCCCAAAAAAAATACCCTTCAAAAGATATGTGAAGTATTAGATGTTGATGAAAGTGTTTTTACGCCTAAATCTCCGACTGAAAGATATGAAAATGATCCATTATATATTACAGCTGTAGGAAAAGATCGTTCCCGGTTTGCAAAAGAAATCGGCTTTGATATGAGACTGTTATCTGTGCTGCGCAAATTGATAAATTTTGAAGAAGAGTTCCCTATCTATTCAAATATAGTACAGACAAACAACAAGGAATTTATAAGGAATCCTAATTTTCTAGATAGCCAAATTATCCAGGAAGAAGAGCTAAAAGACCTTCAAATACAGCACAATGATAAAACGATTACCCTTCACAATGTCGATTTGATGTTTTTAAAAGAAGTGCAGGATCAGGTTGTTAAGTATGTGAAGTTCTTATTTTACGAGAGATCTAAAGAAATGCTGGCTGAAATTCAAAGCATAAATAAAGACTATATCCGGGACTATGTAGTTATAACAGTAGATGGGAATCCAATACCTGACAATGAGAAACTAGCTTTTCTAAATAATAAAGCGCAGCCTTTTGATTCCGTTGAAGGTTTCGAAAACGCACTTCAAAACGCGCGCGAAAGTACCAGCAATAAAAAAGAAATACATATAGAATTCAAACCCATTGATGAAGAGTTTATGCTAAAGCACGATCGCTTTAGAATTACAAATAACAGAAAGGACGGTACAGACAATGGCTAACCTAAAAGAACGAAAAACAAAAGACGGAAAGATAACGTATAAGATCACTGTTAGCCTGGGATATGATAACCAGGGAAAGAAGGTCCAAAAGTCCACCACGTTCAAACCTACATCACAAGCGCCTACCAAAGCCAGGAAGGAAGCAGAAGCGTTTGCTGTAGAGTTTGAAAAGAACGTGAAGGACGGATCGGCGTATATAGATGGTGAGCAAATCACATTCAACGAATTTGTGAAGCACTGGGACGAAAACAGTTTATCAATGAAAGTTAGTTCCGGAGATATGACAAAGCACTGCCGCGAAGATTATTTGAAATTGATAAAAAATCACGCCGTAGGACCTTTGGGAAATATTAAGCTTTCAAAAATCCGTGCTGTGCATATTGATAGAATCGTGAAGGATCTAATCGAAAAAGGCAAATCCCCCACTACCATCAGGAAGGTTTTCGTTGTGTTGAACGGTCTTTTTGAATATGCTTACCGGAAGGACTATATAAAAGAAAACCCCTGCAAACGTTGTGAGCCGCTTCCTAAAATCGACTCCAGGAAAGGCCTTCACACGTTCAACGAAGATCAGGTCAAAAGATTCCTAAATGACGCTCTAACGCGAGAATACAGCTTCACAATTAACGAGCATACACGGAAATATATCGCTTATAATGGATCACACGAAGAATTCACCGTGAAGGAATTTACTGAAAGCAGATCTGTACCGCTTCAGTTTAGAGCATTCTTCACACTGTCAGTTTATAGCGGCTGCAGACGTGGTGAGCTGGTCGCTCTTAACTGGTGTGATGTAGATCCTAGCAAAGGGACCATAACAATAAAAAAATCAGTCTCCAAATCGAACGAAGGCCAGTATATTAAAGGACCTAAAACAGAAGCCGGAAACAGAACGATTAAGCTCCCGGAAATATGCTTTGATTTACTTAATCAGTGGAAGTTAGAGCAAATGCAAATCTGTATGAAATTAGGTACAGCCTGGGAAGGATACAGAGGACGCGAATACGATAATAACCCGGTATTCATTCAAACTGATACCGGAAGGCGTATGTATATCGATTCTCCTACACAGAAGTTTAAAAAAATCCTGCAGGCATATAATGAAGCAGTCCCGGAAGAAGATCAGCTGCCTATGATCCGACTTCACGACTTAAGACACACAAACGCTTCTTTCCTGGTCGCTTGTGGTACTGATATAGAAACTGTTGCAAGGAGATTAGGACACAGCAAACCGTCCTTTACGCTAGACGTATACGGCCACGCTCTAGAAGAGAACGATGAAAAAGCAGCTGACGTGCTGAATGATATATTTTCAATAGCTTAATAAAAAGGACCTTCACCGCAGCCAACAGTCAAAGGTCCTAGTAAACACTACCCCACGATCGGAGCAGGTCCATAATTAATTATATACTAGCCTGCTCCGGAACGCAAGAAAGGAGCAAACAAAATGAGAGGAGAATACCAAACACAGATGATATGTATCTCCGAAACGTCCGGACAATTATTTGAATTAAAGATGAATGAAGCATTAAAACCACTTGTAAATCCTGATATACGGCTGGATCAAACAAGGCCCTTCACAGCATACATTTTTTACCAGGTACAACACGATATACCTGAATCCATCATTGAAGCCGTTGAGCTTATAGAAGGATCAAAACATTGCTGTGATGAATGCCCTGCTTGTGAGATCCCGGAAGATAAAAGAAGAAAATGGTATTTCTGTTTGCAGCACAAAAAGAAAATCCATAACGGGCAAACCGTTTGTATAGACTTCTATAAATTGAGAGCTGCCGGCCTGCCTGCAGTGGATTCTGACGAATGACTTGATATTATATCAAAATGCGACTATAATTCTAAAAGAAAGCATAGCTAACTTCAAAAAGGACCTGGTACCGGGAAACCAAATCCCTGCCGGGTCCTTTTCATATTGCTCGATAGTTGCCAAACAGTTGCCAAAAGTATGAAATATGATTCTCACGCAAAAAACACAAAACCCAGCGAAGCCTTGAAATCACTGGGTTTTCATTGGAGCTAGTGAAGGGAATCGAACCCCCAACCTGCTCATTACGAATTGTATTGTTTACTTTTTATAATGTTCCGTAATGCGTCATAATTTGTGTACTGTTGTATGCTGAAACCCTTGATTTTCCTAGCTTTTCGCGTCTTTGCACATTGTGTTGTAAAATCAGTTGCCAAAAGGTGGCCAAAAGTCATTTTTACTGTTTTAGTTGACAAGTAGTTGCCAAAACTCGTGTTAAAAATCGACGTTTTGGAAGGCATATTTTACGTCTTGAGAGTTATTTCCCAGCGCACAAAAAAGACCGCCAAAACGTAAATTTAGCGGTCTTAAAGCTATTCAATTGTTGTTATTATGCTTATATGTATTTCCCAGTTCTTCCAGCGCTTCCTGGTGAAGTCTTTGAACGTGATGTGATGAATAATATAATTGCTCTGCGATCTGCTCCCATTTATCACAACTTATATACCTACTGCGTAATATCTGCCCTTTAATACCCGGGACCTGGTCTATAATTGCTTTAACTTCATCACAGATCTTCAGCTCATTCCGTTCAAGGTCTTTTAGCTTTCGTGCCTTCACTCTTGCACTGATAAGGCGTTTATCGTTTCTAAACAGATCGTCATAGTATGGAGAGAAAGCAATTGACTGCAGTATATTCATTTCCTGATCATATTCAGTATGCAGCAGTTCTGCTTTTTTCCTTGATATATCGAATTGTTCTAAATAGTTCTGTATGTCCACTTTATAACCGTTGATATGAAAAGCTTAACTGTGATATGCAGCACACTACTAGCTATTCACTCTTTGCGGATCCCAGCGCTTTTAACAGTGTATTATCCTCTAAATTGGATTTCATTGCTTTGTGATCCTTTGCGCGTACCGTTGTAACAGCTATCCAGCGCAATTGCTTTGTTTCTGTTTCGTATTCACCGCCTTTGCTCATCTGTTCAGCAGCAGCCTGGACCTGCTGGCCCTTCTGATCTAATACGTCTTGCATTTCCGGACCCTTCATTAACTGGTTTAGGCCCTTCAAGTATAAACTGAATTTTGTCTTGCTCATTTTATCACCCTATTCGCGTGTTGTATCTTTCAGCTGTTACGCCTTCCATTTTCTCAATTAGGTTTGTGTTATACCATATTGGGCTTATATCGTCCGGATCGTTTGATATTATCGCAAAATTACCCAGTATAAGCACATCACAGTTTTTTAACGGATCCGGCCGGCCTTTAAAATATACAGCTTCGGCGTGTAATGGTTTATTAGTGTTTATAATTGCCATTATTTAACCTTCCTCGTAAATCGGGCGGCCGCGGTTGTCTCTTACGCGCCTTCCTTCTGCTTCTCTTATTATTTTATATAACGGCGTGTCGCTATAATCTTCTTGTGCTTGTAGTTCTGATATTTTCGCCGTAACTTCCCGGAGCTGTCGCGAAAGCGCTGCAATATCTCTGCCGCTGCTTGATTCGTCTATAGTCCTGGCAAGCTTCAGCTGTAATACTTTCATTGTCTCCAGCTCGCCGGCGTTGTCTTGTATCACGCTTTCAAGTGTCTTGTTATCGTCCATTTATAATCCTTTCTAATGCCCTAAAATGCCGTTTTCAGCGTGTTTTGTAGGGTTTGCTATTATATGCCTATAGATGTGGAAAAATCGTTCAGAGTGTATCGGCGCT